>Ga0265296_1000120_pt1 | contig 153543 bp, 140 predicted proteins | sample MunlanPumphouse1_FD_189073 | JGI IMG/M metagenome (GOLD analysis project Ga0265296, IMG submission 189073) | Groundwater microbial communities from a municipal landfill in Southern Ontario, Canada - Pumphouse #1 | ecosystem: Environmental > Aquatic > Deep subsurface > Groundwater | place...
CTCCCAAATCAAGCGTCTTCCATTTTGTTATGGTAGATTTTTCAATTCACATAAATGGTATACATTGCATTCCCATTGACAACCGTATATATATTTTGTAGAGATAGAAAAAAAATCAGCAGAGACCGTGACTATTAAACCGGGTGTTTATGCTGATTTCGATAAAGATGGAAAGCTTATTAGTATAGAGATTATAGATGCAAAAGAGATTAAAGACTTACGCAACAAAAAAGGAGTGGTCTCATGGTGCAAATACTGGCCGGATTGATCACCGATCTCTTACTGGCCATCTATTGCCACGACCAATATCATGAAAAAGTCTCCGTCAAACGTCTCAGGCAAATTTGTATTACCATCCGCAATGAAACAAGCATCAACGATATATTGGAAAGAAGTGCGGAATGGCAGTATCAACCACCGCCCCCAGGTTAATCATACGCAACTTCTTAACCGGACATTACTGGGTACTCTCAAGAACTCATAGGATTATTAGAAAATGCCTGACCGAAAAAAAATTAAAGATATAAAAAATCTTGCAAAAATCCTCTCTGCACAACGCAAAGGAAATAAAACGATCGTTCATAGTGACGGTATATTTGATATCCTGCATATTGGCCATATTCGTCATCTTGAACAGGCGAAAGGTTTAGGCGATATTCTTATTGTAACGATCACTCCAGATCGATTTGTAAACAGAGGACCAGGCCGTCCAGTTTTTACTGAGACGCTCCGAGCAGAGGCCATAGCTTCGTTGAATTGTGTTGATTATGTGGCCATAAACTCCTCACCAACTATTGAGGATACCTTGCGTATTTTAAAACCAAATATTTTTGTTCAGGGTTCTGAATATAAAAATCCCGCACCAGAAGCGGCCAATGAAATAGCAAATCAAATTAAAGCGCTCCAGGACATCGGTGCAACAATAGCCTTTACCGAGGATATTGCCTTCAGTTCCACAAGTCTGATTAATCGCTATTTATCTAATCTTCCTGATGAAATGCATGAGTATTTAACCTTGTTTCGTCAGCGGTATGACCAAAAGGAAATTGAGCAACTCATTGATCAGTTTGAAGATATGAATGTTCTTGTTATAGGCGACACTATTCTTGACGAGTACCAGTATTGTGAAGCTATTGGTAAGTCATCAAAAGATCCTGTATTAGCTTTAAAATATCAATCTCATGACTTGTTCGCAGGCGGCGTTTTGGCTGTAGCAAATCATGTAGCCAATTTTGTGAAAAATGTTCACCTTGTAACTGTATTAGGTGAAAAAGACGATTATGAAGCTTTCATACGATCTCAACTTCAAAGTAATATTAATCCTTATTTTATTAAACAGGATAACGCCGCCACTATCATTAAACGCCGATTTATAGAAGGATATTCCCTCAATAAACTTTTCGAAATCTATGTAATGGATGACTCTGGGCTTACTCCGGAGAAAGATAAACAATTATGCAAATACCTGAAAGATCATGTTTCTGAATACGATCTTGTAATTGCCGCTGATTTCGGGCATGGCGCCATTAGCCTTGAGGCAGTCCACGCATTAGCTGACAGTGCACCTTTTCTGGCAATCAATACTCAGGCAAACGCCGGCAATCGGGGATTTCATACTGTATCTCGTTACCCTCGGGCTGATTATGTCTGCATTGCTGAACATGAAATTCGTCTCGAGAAACGCACCCTCAATGGCGACCTTCGCCCCATGATGAAAGACATTTCAAAAAGGCTTGACAGCACGCGCATGGTGGTTACTCGGGGACGAAAAGGCGCCTTAGTATGGAACAACCGGGGCGAGTTTGTTGAGATCCCCTCGTTCGCCCATAACATTGTCGATCGCGTCGGCGCAGGCGACGCCTTTTTTGCAGTGACCTCCCTTGCAGCAGCCAAGGGTGTGCCCGATGAGATCCTCGGATTCATCGGCAATGTCGTGGGGTCATTGGCTGTAGAAATTGTAGGAAATAAAAAATCCATAGATAAAACCAGTACAAAGAAATATATTGCCTCATTGATGAGATAAAAAATTCTGGAGGGATTTGAACATAAAAGCTATTCTTCTTGCAGCAGGATTCGGAACACGATTAAGACCAATAACCAATATTACCCCAAAATGCCTGCTTCCCATCAATGGACGTCCCCTCATCGAATACTGGCTCCGAGCCTTATATGACGCGGGAATCCAGGACATCCTGATGAATCTTCATCATCTGGCGTCGGTGATGGAAGAATGGCTTGGCCAGAGCGCCTTCGCCGGACGCGTCCGCACCGTTTACGAAGATCCGATTCTGGGGACAGGCGGGACGCTCCTGCAGAACAGGGATTTTGTCGGGAATGAACCGGTGATGTTGATCCACGCCGACAACCTGTGTCTGGCCGATTTTCCTGCTTATCTCCGGGCGCACGAGAGCCGGCCGGCAGCAACGGAGATTACCATGATGACTTTTACCACGCCTACACCGGCGACCTGTGGGATCGTGGCGATAAACAGAGATGGCGTCGTTCATGCGTTTTATGAAAAAGTGGCGAATCCGCCGGGAAATCTGGCCAACGCCGCGGTCTATATCCTGGAACCCGGGATAATTGGATTTCTCGCCGGACTGAAAAAATCCTTTATTGATTTCAGTACCGAGGTACTACCCCATTTTATGGGAAAAATAAACACCTTTCACAACGCTATCTATCACCGGGACATCGGGACAACTGAGAGTTTCCTGACAGCGCAATGGGAATGCCCGGATACGACGGATACGACGACGAATCCCGTTGACGGCAACAATTCTTGGCGGATATTCTGTGAAAAAAATGATGGCATGTTTGTAAAAAAAATGCTTAATGGTTTGGCGGAAGCACTCCACATGGAAGTGATTGATCTAAGAGAGAATAAAAAATATTCCTCTGTTCGCCCCATCGGTGAGGCTGGAGAACAAAGAGGAAAAATATTTGTGTTATCTACTGAAACAGATTTCACGCCCTTATCTCGGTGTTTGGAAAACAGCGGCTTGCAAAAAGATGATCAGATCCTCTTTCTCCCGGCAGTCCATGCATGTTTTTCCTCAAAAAAGATCCTGGCGGAACAGGGGCTGAAAAGCATTGCCGTCTGCGCCAGCGCCGCCCCCTAACCCTTTTCAAAAAGGAATGAATAACATATTCAAATGCTCTGGGCTCATTATGTAGACAATCTTGATGTCCTTCTCCGCTCCCTGTCCGTACGGTCCGGAGACGGCGAAGAGGAAACGGATGGGGCTATCGCCTTATGGGCGGAAAAAACCATCCATGTTCGTAAGCAGCTAAGGACAGTATTTCTGATCGGCAACGGCGCGAGCGCCTCCATGGCGAGCCATGTTGCCGCGGACCTGGCCAAGAACGCCCATGTGCATACAGAGGTATTTTCCGATTTGTCCCTGATTACCGCCATTGCTAATGACATGAGTTATGAAGAGGTCTTTGCCGAGCCCCTGCGCCGCAGAATGAAGAACGGGGACATGCTGGTGGCCATCAGCAGTTCAGGCCAGTCAACCAATGTGTTGCGCGCCACCCGGGAGGCAAAGCATCTCGGGGGATTCGTCGTTACCCTGTCCGCCATGGGTTCGGAAAATACGTTACGGGGTCTGGGCCACCTGAATTTTTACGTGCCAGCCGAAACTTACGGCATGGCAGAAACCTGTCATGCGGCGATTCTGCATTACTGGATCGACCAAATGGTCAACACCGTGAACGGATCAGGAAAGAGGAAAAGCGAAAATGAATGAAAAAATGGTGGTGATCGGGAGCAATTCCTTTTCCGGAGCCAGTTTCGTGGATTATATACTGGGCGAAGGGCTGGAAACCATCGGGATCAGCCGATCTCCCGAACCGAATCCGGTATTTCTGCCCTACCGGCAGCGAGAAGCGGCGCCTTTCCTTTTTTACCAGTTGGACCTCAATCACGATCTACCGGAAATCATGGACAGGATCAACGCTTTCCGGCCGGATTATGTAGTCAATTTTGCCGCACAATCTATGGTAGCGGAAAGCTGGCTGCATCCGGAACAATGGTTTCAAACGAACGCAGTGGCGACGGTGAAGTTCCATGATCAGTTGCGCTGCGCCGAATATCTGAAAAAATATGTCCATATCTCCACGCCGGAGGTCTACGGGACCTGCGAGGGGCTGGTTCCGGAAAATATGAATTATAATCCCAGCACGCCCTATGCCGTCTCCCGGGCGGCGGCGGACATGAGCCTGACAACGTTCTGCAAGGCATACGAATTCCCCGTAGCTTTTACAAGGGCGGCCAACGTCTACGGCCCCGGGCAGCAGCTTTACCGGATCATCCCCCGGACGATCCTTTTTTTCCTGACGGGCCAGACATTGCAGCTTCACGGCGGCGGGCAATCGGTCCGTTCCTTCATCCATATCCGTGATGTGGCGGACGGGACTTTGCGCGTGGCGCGTCAGGCCCCGCCAGGCGAGATTTATCATTTTTCCACGGCCCGCAATATTTCTATCCGTGCACTGGTAGAAATGATTGCCGCACAGTTGGGAGTGTCCTTTGCGGACCGGGTGGAGGTGGTCGGCGAGTGCCTCGGCAAGGACGCAGCCTATCTCTTAGACAGCACGAAGGCCAGAGGTCAGTTGGGCTGGCAGGATCGGATCAGTCTGGAGCAGGGTATCGAAGAAACAATCGCCTGGGTAAAGGACAATCTGGGCGAAATCAAGAAAGAGCCTTTCGACTACATACATAAACCATAGGGAGAAGACATGCACATTTTAGTGACGGGCGGTTGTGGATACATTGGATCGATATTGACACCAAAGCTTTTAAACATGGGTCATCAGGTTACAGTTTTTGACATCATGTGGTTCGGTAACCATTTCGCCGGCAACAATAATCTTACCGTTGTTCGAGGAGACATCAGAAACGTGGATTCCGTCCCCATGGAAGGCATCGATGCCATTATCCATCTGGCCAACATTGCCAACGATCCCTGTGGCGACCTCAATGCAAAGCTCGCATGGGAAGTCAACGTATTGGCCACAATGGGGCTTGTGGAGAAGGCCATCGCACACAAGGTCAAGCAATTCATTCTTTCCAGTTCCGGTAGCGTTTACGGTGTAAAAGAAGATCTAAAGGTTACGGAAGACCTTCCTTTAGTCCCAATTTCTGACTACAACAAAACGAAAATGATCAGTGAACGGGTTCTTATGAGCTATAAAGACCAGATCACCGTTCAATGCATCCGCCCGGCAACGGTCTGTGGCTACTCGCCCCGTATGCGCCTTGATCTTTCCGTCAATATGCTCACGATACAGGCCCTGGCAAACGGCCGCATTACCGTTTTCGGAGGGGACCAGACCCGCCCCAATATTAATATTCAAGACATAACGGATGTATTTATTCATTTTCTAAATTTGGGAGATAAGGCGCCGGGTGTTTATAATGCAGGCTTTGAAAATATCTCCATTTTGGATATTGCCAAACGGGTTACTGAACATGTGCCGGCGGAAATAGTCGTGTCTGAATCGAACGATCCCCGTTCATACAGGCTCAATGCAGACAAGTTGTTGTCCACTGGCTTTACGCAAAAACACACCGTTAATGACGCCATCCTGGAAATTATCGAAGCGTTTCGCACGGGGGCATTAAAAGACCAGGATCTTTGCTATAATATTAAGACTATGATTAAAATGGATTATCTCGCTTAGTAATATCATCCAGAAGGACTAATTGATTATGAACCAAGAGATTCAAAAAAAGATGTACTACGACATGCTCCGAATCCGCACGATCGAAGAAGCCATTGCAGAGCGCTATTCCGAGTGGGAAATGCGGTGTCCGGTTCATCTCTGCGTTGGTCAGGAGGGTGTTGCCGTCGGAGTATGTGCGAACCTCAATCAGCAGGATTACGTCATGAGCACCCATCGCTCGCATGCACATTATCTGGCGAAGGGCGGCAACCTCAAAAACATGATGGCTGAAATCTATGGCAAAGCAACTGGCTGTTCAAAAGGAAAAGGCGGCTCCATGCACATGGTTGACCTTGATGCAGGCTTTCTTGGCGCCACGCCGATTGTCGGCAGCATCATTCCCGTTGCCACAGGTTTAGCTTTTGGAATTACTCTTAAGGATGAAAAGCGAATCTCTGTCGTTTTTATCGGCGACGCCTCCACTGAGGAAGGTGTATTTTCTGAAAGCTTAAATTTCGCGGCACTAAAAAAACTCCCCGTTATTTTTGCATGTGAAAATAACTTTTTTTCAGTCTACTCCCCACTTTCAGTGCGCCAGCCTGCAGAAAGAGACAACACAGCCATAGCAAGAGCCTATGGCATATATGCCGATAAAGGAAACGGCAACGATGTCTTAGATGTTTACGAAATTACGAAAAAAGCAGTATCTCAAATTCAGGATGGAAAAGGCCCTGCCTACCTGGAATTCGAGACATACCGCTGGCGTGAGCACTGTGGCCCCAATTTTGACAACGATATCGGATACCGAACCGAGGAGGAATATGTAAAATGGCGCAACCGGTGTCCCATTGAAAGTTTTGAAAATAAACTTAAGGGACAGGACATTCTTGCAGAAGCTGAAATAAATCATATAAAAGCTGAAATTGAATCTGAAATAGAAGAAGCATTTGCCTTCGCTAAAAACAGCCCGTTCCCCGATTCAATAGAGCTTTATTCTGATTTGTATGCATAAAAAAGGTTGATAAATGCCAAGAGAATTAAACTATGCCCAAGCCATACTAGAAGCCACCGACCAATGCATGGCGGAAGACCCTTCCGTTTACATCATGGGCCTTGGCGTTACAGATCCTAAAGGCGTTTTTGGGACAACACTGGGTTTGAAAGACAAACATGGAGCAAAGCGTGTGCTGGATATGCCCGTTGCGGAAAATGGAATGACGGGTATTGCCATTGGTTCTGCCTTGATCGGAATGAGACCGATCATGACGCATCAGCGCATTGATTTTATGCTCCTTTCTTTTGATCAGATCATCAATAATGCTGCCAAGTGGCATTACATGTTCGGCGGCAAGATGAAGGTCCCTCTTACGATACGGTTGATTATCGGCCGTGGATGGGGGCAGGGACCGCAACACTCACAAAGTCTCCAAGCCATCTTTACCCATATCCCTGGCCTCAAGGTAGTGATGCCTTTTACCCCCTATGATGCAAAAGGATTGCTGGTTTCCGCCATCCGAGACAATAATCCTGTTATCTTCATCGAACACCGCTGGCTGTACAACGTAACAGGCATTGTACCGGAAGAAATCTACGCTGTCCCATTGGGAAAGGCCAGAAACTTAAAGGAAGGAAAAGACATCACCATAGTGTCATCATCACACATGGTTTTGGAAACCATGAAAGCAGCGGATTATTTAGAAAGGGATAGCATTACTGCTGAAGTGATTGACATTCGCACATTAAAGCCTCTCGACAACGAAACTATCATTAATTCAGTAGAGAAGACAGGTCGTCTGCTTGTGGTGGACGGCGCCTGCCATACCTCCGGGTTTGCGGCAGAAATCATCGCAACAGTCACTGAAAAAGCCTTCGGCTATCTAAAATCATCTCCTCAGAGATTGACGTTACCGGACTTGCCGACGCCCACAAGCCCGGCTTTGGCGAATCTCTATTATCCACGAACCATAGACATTATTAATATGGCTAGATCAACCTTTAATCTGCCGGACAAAACCGAGGAAGAACTGGGTATCAAGCACGATCAGCCTTTGGACGTGCCGGATAAGACATTCACGGGGCCGTTCTAAAAATATTGTGTAACTACAGAAGCATAGGATATTAAAAAAATGAAAAATTTATCAAATGCCGCAACTAGAATAGAAGGACAACAAATGTTTCAAGTTCTTGCAAAAGCGCAGGAGCTTGAGAGGCAAGGAAAAAATATAATCCATTTTGAAATAGGTGATCCAGATTTTGATACGCCAGTAAATATTGTTGACGCAGCTTGTAAGGCATTAAGAGCAGGAGATACACATTATACAAATTCGGCAGGACTTTTTGATTATAAAAAAGTTGCGGCAGAAGTTACGGAAAGATCAAGAGGTTTTAAACCTGACTTAGATCAAATTTTAGTTACGGCAGGAGGAAACATTCAAATTTATTACGGGGTAGCATGTGCTGTAAATCCGGGGGAAGAAGTAATTATCCCTGATCCCAGCTTTGTATCTTATAATTCTATAATTAAATTTGTTGGTGCTAAACCAGTAAAGATACCATTATATGAAGAGAATGAATTCAGATTAAACCCTGAAGATGTGGAAAATGCAATAACTGATAAAACGCGAATGATCATAATTAACTCACCTTCAAATCCTACCGGGTCTGTTATGACCGAGGAAGAAATTCGGAGAATATATGAAATTGCAGAAAAGTATGATGTTTATTTAATGAGTGATGAAGTTTACACAAGAATGATCTACAAGGATTCTGATACTAAGTTCAGTTCGCCAAGCAAATATGACCGATGCAAGGAAAGAACACTTGTTGTCCATGCTTTTAGTAAATCATATGCCATGACAGGGTGGCGTCTTGGTGCGGTTACTGGGCCCGCTGAAATAATTTCGAAAATGGGGCTTTTACTCGAAACAACAAGCTCTTGCGTCTCGCCATTTATTCAAAGAGCTGGTATTGAAGCATTAACCGGGAGCCAGGAACCAATTAACAGAATGGTAGAAGAATTTAGAGAAAGAAGAGATATAATTGTTAAAGAATTGAACAAACTGCCAGGAATAAAATGTCTTAAGCCGAAAGGGGCATTTTATGTTTTTCCGAATATAAAGGGAACTGGTTTAACAAGTCAGGAATTTGCAGATCTTATGTTAGAAAAGGCAGGCGTTGCATTATGTCCAGGGCATTATTTTGGCGAAAATGGTGAAGGATATGTTCGATTATGCTATGCAAATTCCATTTTGAACATAAAAGCGGGTATTCAAAAAATGAGTGAAGTCTTACAAAAACATATTCGCGCAAAGTAATATTGGGCAGTAAAACAATTAAAAACAATTGAATATAGTATGCTTAACGCTCTATTAAATTTCTTAGGAGCCTTAAATGAAACAATTTGTAATAATTCTGGGGGTAAGTTCTGATATAGGCCGGAATATTTGTAAATTTTACCTTAAAGATGGTTTTCAAGTCTTAGGGACTTATCGTAATTTTTCCGAAAATATGAATGAGCTTTCGAGCTTTGAAGGCTTAACTTTATTCAAATGTGATGTAACGCAAAGGGAAGATATATTCCGACTAGTTGAGTATGTGGATAATAATAACATTTTTTGGTCAAGACTATTCAGTTCGGTTGGAACAAGTGAGCCTATCGGTAACTTTTTCGAAATACCGTTTGACGTATGGCAGCGATCAATTCAAATAAATAGTTTGGAGCAATTGCATGTTTTACACGCGCTCCATAAATACCGATCTAAAGATACCAATTCAAATGTTGTATTTTTAGCGGGGGGTGGAACAAATAATGCTTTTAGGCATTATTCAGCTTATTGTGTATCAAAAATAATGTTAATAAAAATGACTGAATTATTAGATGATGAAAATCCCGATTTGAACATATTTATTGTTGGGCCAGGATTTGTCAGGACCAAAACACACCTCGAAACACTAAATGCAGGGGAATTGGCTGGTGATAATTATGAAAGGGTGAAAAAATTTTGTGAGTCTGACGATCCAGGAACACCAATCGAAAAGATCTATGAATGCATACGTTGGTTAGAATCGAAGGGGCGAAAGATAGCTAGTGGCAGAAATTTTTCAATCGTAAATGACAAATTAGGTGATGATAGATTAGTGTCAGAACTTGAAAGGGATTTTAATATGTACAAACTCCGGCGCTATCGTAATGAATGGAAATAACGTGAGGAAACAAGCTAATGAGTAAAAACGATAAGATTTCTTGGAAGCTCCACAGTGAAGCCACAACAGACCAGTTTGCAACAAATGAAATTTCTTTGGGTCCGTGGACTTCATATAGCCTGATACATGATCCAAAGCACGTTTGTTTTGTTCTCTCAAGATATAAATTCTGTTCAAAATTGTTAGCGGGTAAGGGCAGAGTTTTAGAAATTGGATGTGGCGATGGTATTGGAATCCCTTTAATGGCTCAGAGTGTAAAGCAATTACATTGCATTGACTGGGATGAGAGAAATATACAAGGGAATCTTCGTCGTCTTTCGATATTGAAAAACGTTACCTATGAATATCTCGATATAACAGAACAAAAGCCAAAAGATATATATGACGCGGCGCTAAGCATTGATGTATTAGAACATATTGAACCGTCTCAGGAAGATGCTTTTCTTACAAACATATGTCAAACCTTATCTCCTTCAGGTGTTTTAATAATTGGCACACCCAATAAAAATGCCTCTTTATATGCTACAAAAAGAAGCGACATTCAACACATCAATCTTAAAACAGCAGAGGAATTTTATCAACTTATAGGAAAATATTTTTTCAATTGTTTCATTTTTTCAATGAACGATGAAGTAGTACATACAGGTTTTTATCCAATGGCACATTATTTACTGGCCTTATGTGTCGGGAAAAAATAGCAATCTGAGAATAGTTAAGATTTCGAGGTATCTTTAATGGAAAAATTAACTGATTATTTAATTAGTTTTCTCGCAGACCAAGGCATTAAACACATTTTTGGCCTTACTGGAGGCGGTGTTGTACACTTATTTGATTCAATAGATAAAAATCCACACATTACACCGGTTTATTGCCACCATGAGCAAGCTGCTGCGCTTGCAGCGGTATCATATTCTCGTATTACCAATAATTTAGGTGCAGCGATTGTAACAACTGGACCGGGAGGCACTAATACAATTACCGGTGTGCTGTCGGCTTGGCAAGATTCAATACCATGTATTTTTATTTCAGGCCAAGCTCGTATAGAGCATACATCTCATGGAAAGTCTTTACGACAATTAGGAACTCAAGAATTTGACATTTTATCAGTAGTGAAACCGATAACAAAGTATTCTGCTATGGTAGAAGATGCAAAGATGATTAGATATCATTTAGAAAAAGCTGTATATCTTGCAAAAGAAGGAAGACCTGGGCCTGTATGGATAGACCTACCACTGAATTTTCAATGGGCATTTATTGATCCAGACTCTTTGAAAGGTTTTACTCCTACAAAAATAGATAAACCCGATTTTTCAGCGGCATATGCACTTGAAAGTTGTGAAAAAACATACGATTTACTCGCAAAGGCCAAAAGACCATTAATATTAGCAGGCTATGGCATTAGGTCTGCACATGCTGAGAGTGAATTTAGATATCTAATTGGAAAATTGCAGATTCCGTTTGTTTCGAGTTGGAACGCAAGCGATTACTTACCGACAGATAATAAGCTATATGCTGGTCGGATTGGCATAGCAGGCCAAAGAGGCGCTAATATAGCAGTGCAGAATTGTGACTTTCTCTTAGCTATCGGATCACGTCTAGGCATACCATTAACAGGCACTTTGTTTGCAGCCTTTGCGAGGGAAGCAAAGATAATTGTTGTTGATATTGACAGTAAAGAATTGGAATTCAAAACAGTACGCGTTGATTTGCCAATTCATTGCGATGCCAAATTGTATTTAGAAAATATGCTAAATTATCCTACAAATAGTACTTTTGAAAGAATTACTCCGTGGCGTCAAAAGTGTGAAAATTACAAAAAATACAACATGATACCCATGAAAGTGGGAGAACAAGAGAGTTATATAAATCCATATGTATTTATTGATATTTTGTCAGATGAGCTTAATAACAAAGACATAATAATTGTTGATGGTGGGGGTAGTAACTTATATATAAGTTTTCAAGCTTTTAAGGTCAAAGAAGGACAAAGGTTCGCAACATCAAGTGCTATTGCCGCTATGGGTACTGGATTACCTGAAAGCATTGGTGCGTGTTTCAGTACTAATAAAGGACGGACCATCTGTCTCACTGGTGACGGCAGTCTTCAACTCAATATTCAAGAGTTACAAACTATCGTACACCACAAACTTCCTATTAAAATCTTCGTAATGAATAACGATGGTTATTTAGCCATACGGCACACGCAAAAATCTTTCTTACAAAGCAATTTTACAGGATCATCTCCTAATGGTGGTTTAACCTTGCCGGACTACCAGAAAATAGCAAAAGCGTATGGACTTAAAACGGTTCGTATCGATAAAGATAATGACTTATTGAAAGGAATTCAGGGGACATTAAAGGCGCCGGGGCCAGTTCTTTGTGAAATAATGGTATCACCAGATCAGGAACTTATTGCAACACAAGGCTTTGATAGTAATGAAGATGGAACATTTTCACCAAGACCTTTAGAGGATATGTACCCATTTTTAGATCGTAAAGAATTTTTAGAAAATATGTTTATTAAGCCTTATTCAAAGTAATTGAGATATCAAGAAAATACAAGCGGTAAAAAGTGGGAATAGAAATAAATCTGTTGGCAACACACCCAGCGGCAAATCGCGACTATGACAAGCGACGCCAGGAAAAAGCCCGGAAATTATTCGTATAGCTAAAGAGTTCGGAAAGGACTTCTTCGATGGCGATCGTAAATGCGGCTATGGGGGTTACAAGTATGACGGCCGCTGGATGTGTCGGACAAAGCATTTACTGGGCCGTTTTAAGGTGTAATTCGTGTATTTAATTGTTGGAGCATCCGGGTTTATCGGCAACAGGCTTTATCGCTCGCTAAAAAGGCGGCGGGATAAAGTGAAAGGGACTTATTTTCTTAACAACAAGAATATCGACCCCGATGACGCGATCTATCTCAACCTTGAAAAAAGCGAATTCGGCAGGAACGATGGCGCCGACCCGGTCAAATATGTCGTGTTATGTCATGGCATTCCCGGTATTGACCGCTGCAAACTTGAAAGGGATAAAACCAGCAAAGTGAATGTGGAAAATACAGTCAATTACCTGAGAACTTTCGACCCGAAAGTGACAGTGCCGCTAATGCTTTCAACAAACTTGGTCTATAACGGCAAAGACGCCTTCCCGGTGGAAGATGACAATCCTGACCCGATTGTTGAGCACGGCAGACAAAAACTTGAGGTGGAGCGCTTCATTGAAGAGCGTTTCCCTAGGCACATTATCCTGCGTTTGACCAAGATGTTTGGCATCCAGAAAAATGATGGCACGATTTTTACCTCCTGGCTCGACCGGTTTGAAAAACGTGAAACCGTTCTTGCCACAGACGATCTTTTTATTTCTCCATTATATGTGGACGACATTATTGCAGTATTGCTCGCGTTAATGGACAAGGATTTGAGCGGAAAATATAATCTTGGCGGACGGCAGGTTGAAAGCATTCACTGGTTTTGCAAATGGGTCGCCGCGCGTTTCGCCGTACCGGAAAATTTGGTCAGGCGCGTGTCGGCTGGAGACCTAGGTTTTGTTGAAACTAGGCCGAAATATAATAGCCTATGCTCGGAGAGAGTGCTGGCCGCGACGGAAGTTAAATTGACAGATTATGAAAAAAGCTTTGACTTAATGGCAAAAAACTACGGGAAATAAGGAGATTTGAGATGGGCAACAAACGAGCGAAAGAATCTCAATACGATGTCCAGTTTGAAACAATAAATAAAAAAGGACCTGTTGAACTTGGACCAACGCCAAGCCATCTTTGGAGGAATGATCCCCGTCACCTTTGCTTCTTGCTTTCCAGGTATAAATTTGTCTCTAAGCTTCTTGCTGATAAGAAGAATGTACTGGAAGTCGGGTGCGGTGACGCTTTCGGAACGCGTCTTGTACTGCAAACGGTCAGGCGGGTCCATGGGGTGGATTTTGACCCCCTGTTTATCGAATGGGCAATAGATCGGTATCAGAAAGAAGGTTTTAACGCTTCGTTTGAAGTCGTGGATTTGACCAAACGGTCGCCAACCGGCGGTCCATATGATGCCGTTTATGCGCTGGATTTCATAGAACATATAAAAAAGGAAAAGGAAAATGTCGTTATCGATAATATTTGCAGGGTGTTGAAGCAGGACGCTGTTTGCATTCTGGGAGCGCCAAATGTGGCGGCCAGCCGATATGCCGGGCGGGACAGCGGCATGGGCCATATAAATTTGAAAGGGGCGGAAGAAATGAAAAGTTTGCTGTCAGAATACTTCCATAATGTATTTATCTTTTCGATGAATGACGAAGTTGTGCATACGGGTTATTCACCAATGGCGCATTATCTATTGGGAATGGGCGTCGGTAAAATTAATGCTACCGTTTAGAAACATATGACTGAAATAAATCTGTTAGCAACCCATCCCAAAGCAAATCGGGATTATGACAAGCGACGCCAGGAAAAAACCCCGGAAATTATTCGTATAGCTAAAGAGTTCGGGAAGGACTTCTTCGATGGCGATCGTAAATGCGGCTATGGGGGTTACAAGTATGACGGCCGCTGGAAGGCTGTTGCGCAGAAGATGAAGGAGTATTATCAGTTACCTGAGGAGTGCGCTATTTTGGACATCGGTTGCGCAAAAGGTTTTCTCCTTCACGATTTCAAGGATCTGATGCCAAATTGCACCGTGGCAGGGATAGATGTAAGCGAGTACGCCATTGACAATGCCATGCCCTCTGTAAAACCTTATCTTAAAGTTGCCAGCGCAGAAACACTGCCCTATCCTGATAAAAGTTTTGATCTCGTTATCTCGATAAATTCCATCCATAATTTAAGCCTGGAACCTTTAAAGACAGCCCTAAAGGAAGTGGAGAGGGTCAGCCGGGGACATAGTTATATCACCGTTGACGCCTGGCGAAATGAAGAGGAACGAGAAAATCTCTATAAATGGGTCCTCACGGCCAAAACGATGATGCATGTGGATGACTGGAAGAAGTTATTCGCTGAAGTCGGCTATACAGGCGACTACTGGTGGTTTATTGCGGATTAAAATTAGAACTGGCAAAGGGCTAAGGCCAAAAGGAAAGAAAAAGTACCTTTAAGAAGGAGGGAGTTATGATTTATAGGATTATTATTGAAAAGGGTGAGGATTTTGGTTTCATCGCTCACTGTCCCGCTATACCTGGATGTCATTCACAGGGTAGCTCGATGGAGGCTGCCATAGAAAATATAAGGGATGCTATTATAGGGTGTCTGGAGGTAATTGACAGAGACCTGATACCACATGGTGCAGATAAATATACAATTGTGGAGGTTGCAGTTTAATGGCAGGGTTGCCCACTATATCGGGGAAAGAAGCCATAAAAGCATTTCAAAATGCAGGCTGGTCGATAGTAAGAACGGGCAGTAGCCGCCATATCATTATGAAAAAACCAGGTGTAATAACAACTTTATCCATACCCGACCATAAAACACTTGATAGAGGATTATTGAGATCGCTTATTAGAGATGCCTTCCTATCAATAGATGAATTTTGTAAACTATTAAAAGAATAGTTTCTCTATGAAACTAAAAAAACAGATTCCCGTATTGCAATCAGTCCATGCCATTCTTTTACTCGATGGCCAATACATCCTGCAATTGAGAGATGACAGGCCTGACATCTCAGCCCCCGGCCAATGATCGCTATTTGGGGGAATGATCGTCGCAGATGAAACGCCGTTGAAGAGCCTACAGAGGGAAATATTTGAAGAGCTTTCCATCCACCCAAGAAAATTTCAATACCTGTGGTTTATTGATTATATTGCAGAGTTTGAGCAGGATTTGATTCGGAGTTGGTTTTTTTCTGCGGATGTCAAGGGTGTTCGGTCACACCATAAGCTGCTGGAGGGGCAGGATACGAGCATATTTCCTTATGAGCGAACAAAAGCCCTGATAATGCCGTGGGTGATGCGGGAAACAATTGAACGATACCAAAAGGAAATGATTCTGAAATGAGAACGACCAAAGCAGCCATCCTGTCGCAAATCAATCAGCCTCTCGAAATAGATGAACTGATCCTTCCCGAATTAAAACGCGGTCAAGTCTTAGTAAAAATAGCTTATAGCGGCATCTGTCATTCCCAGTTGAATGAAATAAGAGGACTGAAAGGCGAAGACAAATTCCTGCCCCATACCTTGGGGCACGAGGGCTCAGGCATCGTGTTAGAGGTGGGACCGGAGGTGCAGAAGGTTCAAGCAAGCGAACATGTCGTACTGACTTGGATAAAGGGCAGTGGGCTTGACATCCCCGCCACTCAGTACCATAGACCTAATGGTGCTGTTGTCAATTCCGGGGCTATTTCTACCTTTATGGAATACTCCGTCATATCTGAAAACAGGCTTGTACCCATTCCCAGGGAGATGCCCCTCAAGGAAGCCGCCTTGCTTGGCTGCGCCATACCCACCGGGGCGGGAATTGTTTTTAATACCATACAAGCTAAAGCACAGGATACGATCGCCATTTTTGGTGTAGGCGGCATTGGCATGAGCGCGGTTATTGCCGCTAAAACTTCAGGTTGCCGGCAAATTATTGCTGTAGATGTTGATCCCTACAAACTTGACTTTTCCCTTAAAATAGGCGCCACTCATGTGGTTAATGCCGCCAAACAAGATCCTGTTTCAGCTATTATGGATTTGACCGGCGGGCAAGGTGTAGATTATGCCATAGAGGCCGCGGGGTTAAAAGAAACCATGGAAAAGGCGTTTGTATCAATAAGTAATAACGGCGGTACTCTGGTTATTGCCGGTAACCTGGCGCATAAAGAAAAAATCTCTCTTGATCCCTTCGATTTTATAAAAGGAAAGAAAATAATCGGAACATGGGGCGGCGAGTCTCGCCCCGATAGAGATATCCCGCGCTATGTAGAGTTATATTTGGCCGGCAATTTAAAAATAGACGATTTAATTACTTCTTGCTTTTGCCTGAATGATATTAATTCTGCTTTGGAAGTTTTTAAAAGCGGCCGCAATGTTATCAGGGTTTTAATAGAAAACAGCCTATCTTAAAGAGGTCTAAAAAGCGAATGCTGAATATCAAGAGTTTTTTCGGGCGTTACTGGTTGATAAAGCTTTTCCTGTTCCCGGTTTTTCTTTTTCTTTATATTTTCTATTTTCCTTACCTCTATTTTTTTTACTGCCGGCGATTAAAGCAAATTTCCCGCCAACAACAATTATTTTTTTTGGCCCAAGATCAATATGGCGCTATTCTACATTTACTTTATTATATCCGCTGTTGGGGCAATGTGCGCAATGGTGCGGTCCTGGTTGTTTTTACCCCTCAAATTGCGTTAGTTAAGAAGTTGGCCAAACATATTTGTCCGGCGGCGCAGGTTATTTCCCCTCCTGTTTTGTTTTCGAATTTCATACAAAAAGCCCTTGGCGTTTTTACGCGGCGGTTTGTTTTTACTCCTCTTTATTATAATTTATTGAGAAAATATCCTGAGGCGCTTTATATTTATGATACTAGAAACGACAACAAGGCCGTCTATGTTAAATACCTGGACGATGTCTATAAAAATCGCCCTCACGATAGTCCGTTTTGGGATGCTTACGTTCGGACGCGCGGCGTGTTTGATTGCCGGTATGACGTTTGCCAGGATTCCTTTCAATTAGAGAAAGTTTCCACGGGGATAACCGTTGACGAGGCGCGCGTTCGTCGTCTATTGAACGACTTAAAAATATCGGGGAGGTATGCGGTAATTAATGTTAACACCAAAGATTATTTTCATGAAACCCAAAATAGCCGTCGCATCCGGCATTATGAACGCTACAACGTGCTGATTGACTATTTAATCAACAAAGGCTATTCTGTGGTCTTACATGGCAAAGGCGAACAGCCTTTTTTAAAACCGCGGGAAGGATTCGTTGATTATGCCCACGGCGTTTTCCAGTCGCCGGAAAATGATTTATTGCTTTTTTACGGGTGTGAATTTTTTGTATCTTCCAAAACGGGGGCCGAAATGTACGGCCTTTTATGCGACAAGCCGGTTTTAGGGCTTAATTATACCGAACTGTGTGCAATGCAGCCCAATATCCGGTTCCGGTTTTTCCCCAAGCGTATCAAAGATGAAACAGGCAAATATTTGTCATGGCGCAATCTCTTAACGCACCCAGTCTATTTTCAACTAGGTCGTCTTCTCCATACGCAAGAAAAATATGAGTTTGTTGAAATGGAAGAGCATGAAATTATTGCCGCTTTGGATGAATTTTTACAGCTTTTGCCTAGGCCGCACGAACAATGGTTAAGCTATAGCGCGCTGCAAAAAGAGTTTAAACAGATGCTGCATCCCGGTCATTTGGACCTTTACTTTATCAGCGGCGTACCCTGTGAAGTTTATTTAAAAGAAGAGGCTAAGGCGGCATCAGCGGAAACATGAAATGTAGATTATATAAGATGGTTGGGTTGAGAGCACTGTTTGTAAAAAAGTTATTCGACGCATCGGGTTTTGACGTTTCCTTGCCCAAATCGTGGGGCCGCGTATGGACAGACCGGGCAGTATTCTTTGGTTTATTGATCCAAACTTGGCAAGTATTTGTCGGACCAGTTACTGTATTGCTGATTGCGCGATGTCTTACCCGTGAGACGCAAGGTTATTATTTTCTTTTTGGAAGTATTCTTGGGTTTCAAGTTTTTCTTGAAATGGGGTTTTCTACAACGCTCGTATATATATGCAGTCATGAATGGGCGCATTTGCAATTCGATACGGCCGGAAGAGTAATTGGCGATCCCAAAGCATTGGCAAGATTGGTGAGTTTAGGGCGTTTAGTTTTTAAATGGTATGCTGTAGCGAGCTGTTTTTTTGTGACAGGAATTGGTTTAGGCGGATATCTTTTTCTTAATTCGTCTTCTCACTATAATATCCATTGGGAAAATCCATGGCTGGCTGTTGTTGTAGTGACGGGGATGCTGTTTTGGACTGCGCCGTTTATTGCAATGCTGGAAGGATGCAATCAAATAGCAGTAACAAATCGCTTTCGTTTATTTCAAGCTATTCTTACTACTTTTGTGCTTTGGCTGATTCTGTTTTTCGGAGGCGGATTATGGGCATTATTAGCATCGGCTTGCTCAAGATTAGCATGTAATGTTTACCTTTTCTTTATCCGTTATGGCCGGTTCTTTGAATTATTCTGGAAATTTTCAAATGGGCATAAAATTAGTTGGAAAAACGAAGTTTGGCCATTGCAATGGCGGACCGGGATTTCGCAGATAGTGTCTTATTTTGCCGGCAATTTATTTACGCCGGTTATTTTCCATTATCATGGGGCAGCTATTGCCGGCCAGATGGGGATGACTTGGTCGTTGCTTGGAATGCTGCAGTTGGCAGCGCTGGTATGGATAACAACAAGGTCGCCGCGTTTCGGCATGCTAATAGCAAGAAAAGAATATGCAGAACTGGACAGGCTTTTTGTAATAACCTGCATTGCTTCCATGGTTACTTTTTTTATCGGCGCTTTTATCTTTTGGGGTGTTATTTCGATTCTATATAATATGGGATATCCCATAGCAAGTCGCTTCCTTTTGCCATTCCCGACGGCTTTGTTATTGATAGCGGTTATGCTATTGACATTGGCTACATGTGAATCAATTTATTTACATGCCCATAAGCGGATGCCAATTGCGGTTTTATTACCACCGGTAATTATTAATTTAGGATCAGGTTGTACTGTTTGGATTTTGGGAAGCCGTTTTGGCGTCACCGGTGCTGCATCTGGATACTTGGGCATTATGATCGTGTTTGTTATTGTGCAAACTATTGTCTGGAAGCGATGTCGGAATAAATGGCACAAGGAGGAAATAGCATAGGTGAATGGATTAAGATTATCAGTAGTGATGGCAAATTACAATCATGGCCGAATCTTAGGGCAGGCCGTAAAAGAAATACTCAGTCAAAGTTTCTCTCCTTACGAGGTCATTATCATTGATGATGGTTCTACTGATGATAGCATTAAAGTTATAGAGCGTATTGCAAGAGAAAACCCGAATGCAAACATTAAGTTTTTACGCAACAATCAGAATCAAGGAGCTGTTTATTCCTTTAATCGGGGATTAAGAGAGGCTTCCGGCCAATATATCTATTTTGCCGCGGCGGATGATACGGTGTTTCCCGGTTTTTTTGAGAATTCTATGCGTTTATTGGCAAAATACCCGAACGCCGGTTTATGTTCTTTAATGATGAAAACCATTTGTGCGGATGGCACTAATGTCCGAATGCCGTTAAAGAATCCATCTCCAGTAGAATGTTACTTAAACCCGGTTGAGTGTTTGCGGTTGTTGCGACAATATGATAGTTGGATGGGTGGCAATAGTTGTATATATCGGCGTGATGTTGTTCTTGAATGTGGCGGTTATCTTCCTGAGTTAGGACCAACTTGTGATATATTTCTTGGAATGTTAGTTGCTCTTAAATATGGAGTCTGTTTTATTCCAAAACAATTAGCAGGTTTTCGGCTGTCGCCAGATAGCTATTCGGCTACTTTTCTGGATTTGAAAGTATATTCTTACACTGCCAACTTAATGAAGACTACCTATGCTGACTTATTTCCCGTTGATTATGCCAATTCATGGGAAAGACGTATGATGTATCGTGATACGATAAGCGCAATAAAGCAGCTATACAAGCGTCAAATTAACATGATGGAAGATGTTCTTTCGCAAAAGAACTCAGTGGATAAGTTTTTCTTTTTATCTATGAAATTAGGCATGCACATGCAGCTCATGTTTCTGATATTTTATTTTCTTTTGCGGTTAGGTCCTGATTTGCGGATAGTGCTACAGAGGGGTTTATTAATAAAGATTAGGTATTTAAAGGCGCGTTTCTGTCCCCAGAATTGATCCCCAGTGCCCCTTCACAGCGCGAGCCGCAGCAGCGGTGCTTTTTCGGACGGTACAAAATACGTCCGCAATGTTCTCCTCATTCGTCGAGTTAGTGAACTTTGAACCAGAATTCCCCCATTTCAATGCAAATTCATTACCGGCATTCGTGCCGCTTCATTATTCTTCTATGTATTGTCGCGCTCGGCCCCTACGTTTTCCCGGCAGCGGGTTTGCGTTTAGAGCATTTCGTAATTTATGGCAGTCTTCTCTACGTGATGATATGCAAAATGTTGTCGCATAGAAATACCAAAATGGATAAGAATATATTCTTATTGTTGGCGTTAAGTCTTGCCGTTGCGTTTTGGATATTAGTTGTTTCTTTGCAGAATCTGAGCTGGGCAACTCCTTACGGTGTGTGTGCTGGGCTGGAGAACTTCACCCAGCCAGTCGCTTTGATTATAGTAATCTCCGCAGTAGTGGAAAGACTCGACCGGGAAGCAAGGCTAAATCTTCTCCGGGTTGCGGGTATTGCTATGATTGTAATGCTGTGTATTAATTCACTGCTTGCAATCTTAACGATATTCTACGACACGTTGCCCTTTACGCAATACTTCGTGGTTGCCGGTTACTTCTCGGTTGCCGATAATACCATGATAAGCCTGTCGCAGCTGGCTGCAACTATGAACCGTTTCTTAGGTGTTTTTAATCAGCCGGCTGAAAGCGGGTTGGCTTATTCAATTGGGTCGCTTGTTTGGGTTTATTTAGCTACCACAAGTAAGCGAATAAGTTCAATTGCCTGGGTTTCGCTGCCCTTACTCATAATTGGAGGTTCTTTATCCGTTTCCAAAACTTTCACATTAGGTGGTTTCCCGCTTTCGATGTTGTACTGGGTTTGGTCCGAGCTAAGTCTGTTGCGCATCCGTAAAAGCGTCCTTGTCGGCGGGATGATCTGGGGTTTAGGAACGGCGGTGGTTATAAGTTTACTGGCGGAATCGTGGGCTGGCTTGGATTACTTTTTACGTTTCTTTAGGAGGGGTAGTTATTATGATGGGGCTATATCTCTATTCACAGGCGGGCGCTTTGGCGGCGCTGAGTCGGGTGTCGGAAACCTTTTTGCTAAAACCTGGAACGAGTCGCCCATTATGGGATTCGGTGTGTCGAATGCACAAGGGCTAGACAACGGGTATATTGAATTTTTCTTTTATGGTGGGATTGTCGGGCTGGCCTTTCACATTGCAATACTTGCAGTCATTCTTCGGGTTGCATTTCGCGGTCTAAGAACCGATCCCGAACGCGGCAGGCTTATGATGGCTTTATGGATATTGATTATCGGTGCGAGTATAGGTGCTCCTGTTTTCACTCTAAATCGCTCATCTATATTCTTATGGATCATCCTTGTCATTGTTTTCGGAGTCCTGTCGAAAAGACGGACGTCGGATATGTTCAACTCAAACTCGCAAGGATGCCTCTAATGGATGAGAGCCTCAACAAAGTTGATGCCTTAGCCCAATATGGCAGCTTATGATTCAGAAGCGACAAGAAACTATATTGATGGTTCCCCACACATCAAGCATGCCACGCTACGAAAAGTATTATGAGCAATATAGAGAATCGTTATGAATTCATCTATACTAAGGGTCTCCCCATAGTCAAGACAAAAAAACGGGTTGTATATGATGCATGGTGTTAGCCTGCACGGGTTTTTGGTTTAAGCTCTCCTTGACATAAAACTCGTAGCTTCCCACGGGCTTACGCCCGTGGCACTTTGAAGATGTATTAATCAATTTTATCTTTGGCATTCACCCACGGGCTCACGCCCGTGGTCCTCTGCAAAGTATTGATAGGGGGTTCAATACCCTTTAGTAAGCCCGTTAATTGGAGTCTTATGGGCATCCCTCTATTTATGAGTCTTAAAATGCTTGAAAGGAATAGCAAATGAAGAAATTTATGATTACAGGATTCTCTGGTTTCGTCAGTCGTCATTTCTTAGAATATCTTGAAAATCATCACGTCGAATCTTTAGTTAAAGGTTTAGATATTAGTTATCCTGAATTTGAACAAGGAAACTTCAGGTCTGTAAAATTTGAATTCGAGAGGCTTGACCTTCTCGATAAAGAAAAAGTTGAAAATATTCTTTATGAATTCCAGCCAGATTATATATTACATCTTGCATCATACAGCAGCGTCGCATTTAGTTGGGAAGCACCTATAATAAGTTTTCAAAATAATACAAATATCTATTTGAATTTATTGGAGGGAGTGCGCAAATTTAATTTGCCTGTACGTATCTTATCAATCGGTTCATCAGAAGAGTATGGAAATATTGAGAAGAAAGATTTACCGGTTACAGAGGAACATTCGTTAAAACCAGGCAGCCCTTATGCGGTAGCCCGAGTAGCTCAGGAACTCTTATCGCAAATCTACACAAATGGTTATGGTTTAGATATTGTAATGACAAGATCTTTTAATCATATTGGACCCTTTCAAAAAGATATTTTCGTAGTGCCGTCTTTTGTTAAGCAGTTGGTTGAAATTAAGAAAAAGAAAGGTAGTGGAAAATTAGTTGCAGGAGACCTCGAAATTGTTAGAGATTTCACAGATGTAAGAGATGCTGTATCAGCATACTACTTATTATTAACTCAAGGCAAAAAGGGAGAGATATATAATGTTTGCAGCGGTAAAGGATTCTCTTTAAAACAGATAATAGATAAAATTTGTAATATATTGAATATCGATATAAATATTCATTTGGATTCCAGGCTGCTTCGCCCAAATGAGAATAGAATTATTATTGGATCAAGCGAAAAACTAAAAACAAATTATGCTTGGGAACTGAAATATACAATCGAAAATAGTTTAGATGATATGATTAGGTACTGGCAATCGCAGAATTAATTATAGGGATCAAGTTCATATAAGGAGTTAGCAATTATGCATATTGGATTAAATCTTCCGCACGCGCATCCCGGGATTGGTGGCGTATGAAACTATATTCGTATTCAAAAGGACGTATGAATAATTTTATTAGATTTATTTCACGTATTATATTCGGAAGATTGCTTCCACGATTAGCTTATCCCGTTATTCGTGGGCCGTTACAGGGGGCTAGATTTATACTTGGGGCGGGCGCGGGGAAAGGTGGTGGGGCATCAGTTTATTTCGCCATGGTTGAACCTGAGCAAACATCGGCTTTTGTGAATACGTTGAAGAATGGGATGATATTTTTTGATATTGGGGCCAATGTGGGATATTACACAATTCTTGGGGCACGATTAGTTGGTTCACAAGGAAAAGTTTTTGCTTTTGAGCCTTTGATACAAAATTTGTATCACCTATACCGGCATACCTTATTAAATAAGACGAATAATGTAACTATTGTATCGGCTGCCTGTTCGGATACTTTGTCACTTGCGATTTTCTCTGCTGGGGAAAATTCTGCGACGGGGCATCTTGGTGAAGAAAATGACACAGACAATAAATTTCCAGTTTTGACTATATCGATTGATGAAGTAGTTCAGCGGTTGCATGTTTTTCCATCTGTAATCAAGATAGATGTGGAAGGGGCCGAATTATCCGTATTGAAAGGTGCAAAAGGTACTCTACGCAAAGAAAAACCCAAGATTTTTCTTTCAACTCATTCAGACGTTCTTAGAAAAACTTGCTTGGAATATTTGAGAGAATACGGTTATGCTTATGAAGTGCTGAGTCAAGACAAACTGAATCCGTCAGAATTTTTAGCGGTATATGCCGGAGAATAATACAACCCGATGCGTTAGCGCAAATTAAGTTCGTATAAGGATTTAACAATTATGCATATTGGATTAAATCTTCTGCACGCGCATCCCGGGATCGGTGGTGGATGGAATTACATAAAAAGTTTAGTAAATTCACTACAAAGTTATAAAAATGATAATACATATACGGCGTATTGTACAAGCGTAAGTAAATGCCTATTTTATGATCAAGCTGATATAAATCTAATTTGCACGGGGGTTAATAGTTTAAATAGAATTTCCAGGATATTTTACGAGAATACATTTCTTCAATGGAGAGCAAAGATTGATAATATCGATGTAATGCATTGGTTTGCAAATACGCGGGCGATTTACAGTACAAAGCCATCAGTGGTAACGATATATGATTTACTCGCATTTCATAGCCATAAAGCTCATCCTTTATTTAATCGTTTGTATTTGCGGTTAATGGTGCCTCAAAGTTTACGCAATGCAAATGTGATTGCTCCAATGTCAGAAACAACTATGCTTGATATTAAGAATACGTTTAACATTAGTTTAAAAAAAATGATTGTTATTCCAACTATTATAGATGATGTATTTATGCCTGTTGCGTACGAAAACATATTGAAATTTCGTGATAAATATGAATTACCTGATAAATACTGGCTCTATGTGGCTCACTATTATCCTCATAAAAATCATGACAGGCTATTTAAGGCCGTTGCACTTCTTAAAGCAAAAAAAAATACATCATGGCCGCTAGTTTTATGTGGTTCGAAAAATGGCGCCGAAAAATTGATTGCAGAAACATTGCGGTCTGTCGGAATTGAAAATGATGTTATTTGGCTGCCCCGGATAGAAGATAAGGATATGCCAACTTTATATTCTGCAGCATCAGCTTTAGTGTTTCCTTCCCTATTTGAAGGAGGCGGAATTCCAGTCATGGAAGCTATGGCGTGTGGTTGTCCCGTGGTTGCTTCTGATTTGCCAACGACAAGTGAGTTTGCGGCTGATGCTGCTCTCTGCTTTAACGGTGAGGATATCGATGATATCGCGCATGCGATGCTGAGGTTTGAAGAAGACAAAAAAATATTGGAATATTATAAAATGCGCGGTTTAGAAAAAGCTAAAAAATATCGTAAAGAAATAATAATTCCAATATTGTTAGATGTCTACAAGAAGGCAGCGTCTTATTAACCTAACGGATATTGTGGTGCAGCGTTATGTTTACAGATAAAATATTACTCATAACCGGTGGTACGGGAACATTCGGTAATGCTGTACTGCGACGTTTCTTGGAAACCGATATCGCGGAAATCCGCATTTTTTCCCGCGATGAGAAAAAACAGGAAGAGATGCGCAATGCCCTGCGGAATCCGAAGGTGAAGTTCTACCTGGGGAATGTCCGGGATTATGACAGCATCCTGTCTGCCATGCGGGGTGTGGACATGGTGTTCCACGCGGCAGCCCTCAAGCAGGTGCCGTCTTGTGAATTCTTCCCCCTTGAGGCGATTCGGACAAACGCCATTGGTGCGGAAACCGTCATGAAGACGGCCTTGGCCTGCAACGTCAAGAACATGATCGTGCTCAGCACCGACAAGGCCGTGTATCCCATCAATGCAATGGGGATGTCAAAGGCGCTGATGGAAAAGCTCATGATCGCCAAGGCACGCGACCACGGGGATGCGGTAACGATCTTCTGCGGCACCCGTTATGGCAATGTCATGGGGTCTCGGGGGTCCGTCATTCCCCTTTTCATCAGCCAGATCCTGGCGGGCGAGCCATTGACGATCACCGATCCGAACATGACCCGCTTCATGATGTCCATTGATGATGCGGTGGACCTCGTTGTGTATGCTTTTAAAAATGGCAATCCGGGCGATGTTTTTGTCCAGAAGGCCCCGGCTGCAACCATTGAAACGCTGGCCAGGGCGTTGAAGAAGTTGTTCAAGGGCGAAAATGAAATCCGCATCATAGGCACCCGGCATGGCGAAAAGCTTTATGAAACGCTGCTGACTCGGGAAGAAATGGCCCGCGCGGAAAACATGGGCGATTACTACCGGATTCCGGCAGATACGCGGGATCTCAACTATGCCGTCTATTTCACTGAAGGAGAGACAAAGGTCTCCTGCTATGAGGATTATAATTCACATAACACGCAGCGACTCGATGAAGACGCACTGATTGAATTATTACTTAAACTTGATTTTGTGAAAGAGGCCCTCGAAACAGGGAAGATCATCATTTGAACAGGGACAGGTTTATGAGCCCGATGGTCGAGAGTCGGTAAGGCGGAACGGAAGAAGACGAGAAGGTTAGAAGACGCGCCGGTTGAATCTCCTGCGGGCCCCTCCTTACGAGGTAGTTCAATTGGCGGGATGGGCGGATGGATGAATCCGGGCAGAAATGATTAGAGGCGATATTCTCACCGGGGAAACACAGGATTGTTGAAATAGATAGTATGAATATTTCTGAGATGCTTATCATGCCTGAAGGAAAGACGCTGGAATTTAAGCGCGATATTTCCTCACTCAAGCCAATCTTTAAAACCCTGGTAGCCTTTGCCAACACAGCAGGAGGCATTCTTATTATTGGGCGCGAAAATGACGGAACTGTCCAGGGCGTTCCGGAAGTGCTTCAGGTAGAGGAACGCTTGGCCAATGCTATTGCCGACAGTATTCGTCCTGCGATGATGCCTGAAATTGAAATATATTGCCATAATGATAAAACGCTGTTGATACTGCGTGTTTTTCACTGGAAAGGCCCCTTTTACTTAAAGGCCGATGGCCCGGAGAAGGGAGTGTACGTTCGCCTCGGTTCTACCAATCGTCAGGCTGGCCCTGAAATACTGGCTGAATTGCAACGTTCGATGCAAAACCGGTCCTTTGACCAGATGCCTTGTCCCGATCTCTCGATAGAAGCTTTGGATATCGAAAAAGTACAGCGTGTCTTTGATGTTACAGGTCAGCAAATCGATGAAAAAAAGCTGGAGTCTCTGGAACTGCTTGTCCCGCACGCCGGTGGTCTTTCGGTGTCTAATGGCGGGCTGATTTTGTTTGGCTTGGATGATGTGAGGCAACGCTATTTTCCTGATGCAAGAGTGAGTTGTGCCCGTTTTCAGGGAACGGATAAATCGGAATTTATTGATCGTATAGACATTGCTGGCAGTGTGCTGAATGCCATTGATGAGGTGCCGCGTTTTATCCGTCGTAACACACGACTGGCTGCAAAAATTGAAAAGATGCACCGGTTGGATATCCCTGAATATCCAGAGTTGGCAATTCGTGAAATTCTGGTTAACGCCATCGGGCATGCGGATTATTCGTTGCGCGGTATGCGTATTCTGGTGGGGATTTATGCAGACCGGATGGAGGTGCAGAATCCCGGTATGCTTCCTTTCGGCATGACAATGGAATATCTTAAGGCCGGTGTGAGCAAGATTCGCAATCGTGTTATCGCGCGTGTCTTCAGGGAAATGGGGTTGATGGAGGAATGGGGAAGTGGGTATAAACGCGTCATCCACGCATGTCAGTCCGGCGGGTATCCGGAACCTGATTGGGAGGAGCTTGGCACGGCTTTCCGGGTGATATTTCATCCGCACCCCGCAGCGCTCGAACAGTCATGTGCTGATGTCCCCGTAAATGTCCCCGTAAATGTCCCCGTAAATGATCGGCAGAGATGGTTCCTGGAGCAACTCGCAGTGGGCAAGCAGAGTAGAATATCAGACCTGGCCACCTATGGAAGCATTTCTGAGAAGACCGCAAAACGGGATATTGCCGATCTAAAAAGGAAAGGCTTGATCGAGTTTGTCGGCGCGCCGAAGAATGGTTTTTACCGTATCGTGGGGGAATGGGGACGAGAGTACCAACAACGTTAGAATGTAGGGAATAGGTAGGCTTTCATGATACGCAACGACTCGATGAAGACGCACTGATTGAATTATTGCTCAAGCTTGATTTTGTGAAAGAGACCCTCGAAACAGGGAAGATCATCATTTAAAGGCGGAATATGATCGTTTTAGTCACAGGGGCAAGGGGCTTTATTGGAAAGAATCTGGTTGTCACCCTGAGGCAGCTGGACGGAATTGATGTCATCGAATATGATACAGGTTCGCTGACACGGGAAGAGCTTGCCAGGGCGGAAGATCGCGACGATTATTACAGGATCACACCGGATGATCGGGATCTGAACTATAACAAATATTTTACCGAAGGTGCGGAACAGATATCGTTAATGGAGGATTATAATTCCCATAACACGCGCCGGCTTACAATCGACGGGATTAAAGAGAAATTGCTGAAATTAGATTATATTCAACAACAGCTTCATGGGGAGTAGAATGAATAAGGCAGCCCGCATATTGGTCATAGGGGGTGGAGGCTCACTGGGGCATAAGCTTTGGCAGTTTCTGCCGACGAAGTTTCCCGATACCTACGTCTCCATAAGAAAACCCAAAGCCTACTATGAAAATTGCGGTCTTTTTGACGGGCCAAATGTCGTGAGTGGTCTTGATCTCCGGGACTTTGGCCAGCTTAAAGTTGTTCTGAAAGAAATATGCCCGTCAGTGATAGTAAACTGCGCAGGCGTGACGCTCCGTAGCCGGGAGGCAAATGACAAGAAATCCAATATCGCCGTCAATGCTCTGCTCCCGCACGAGCTCGCGGAGTGGGGCGCTAAAAACCGCGCACGCATTATTCATTTCAGCACGGTCTGCGTTTTTGACGGCAGGCTGGGAAATTACGACGAGAACAGCCCTCCTGACGCGCGGGATCTTTATGGAATAACAAAGATGCTCGGTGACGTACAGACTCCCCGTGCCCTGACTCTAAGGTCTTCTTTCATAGGCCGGGAGATCTTCGGCGGCACGGAACTCCTGGAATGGTTTTTAGCCCAGAACGGCAAACGCGTTCATGGTTTTCGCAAAGTGCTATTCACAGGCCTTACCACGAACCGCCTTGCCGAGCTGGTGGGCGACCTGATAGAGAAATTCCCGAGATTGAACGGACTTTACCACGTTTCCAGCGAAACGGTTTCCAAATACGAGCTTCTTAACCTGATGAAAGAGGCCTATAAAATAGACGTTGAGATAGAACCGGATGACAAATTTGAATGCAGACGCAATCTGAACGGTAATAAGTTTATAGCAGCCACCGGATTTAAGTTTTCATCATGGCGGCAGATGATGCTTGATATGGCTGCCGACCAAACACCCTACGACCAATGGAAGAATGACAAACGCCTTCAGAAAGACGGCGAACAGCTAAAACAATAGAATCAATTGGACATAAGGAGCACAGAGATGTCTTTAAAAGTGATGACTATAGTCGGTACTCGGCCGGAGATAATAAAGCTGAGTCGTGTAATGTACGAGTTGGAAAAGCACCTCAATCACGTGCTGGTGCATACGGGACAGAATTGCGACTACGAACTCAATGAGATATTTTTCAAGGAGATGGAGATCCGCAAGCCGGACCATTTCCTTAATTCAGTGGGAGACACACTGGCCCAGACTATCGGCAATATAATAGCGAAGGCCGACGAAGTTATGGAAAAAGAAACACCCGACGCTGTTTTACTTTACGGCGATACCAACAGTTGTCTATCCGTCATCCCCGCTAAACGGCGCAAGATACCAATTTTCCACATGGAAGCGGGAAACAGATGCTTTGATCTAAGGGTTCCGGAAGAGATTAACCGAAAGATTGTTGACCATATCAGCGATATAAATATTACCAATACAGAACACGCCCGCCGTTACCTTTTAGCAGAAGGTATAAAGCCTGAAACGGTTATTAAAAGCGGTTCTCCCATGAAGGAGGTGCTGGCGCATTACATGCCTCAGATTGACGCGTCCCATGCGTTGGAAAAACTCAACGTGAATAAGGGGGAATACTTTGTTGTCAGCGCACATCGTGAAGAGAACGTGGACAGCAAGGAAAATTTTGTCGACCTCCTCGCTTCCCTGAATGCCATTGCGGCGAAATATGACCGCCCCATAATCTTCTCCACCCACCCCCGCACAAGGAAACGACTGGAGGATCATGGTTCTGACGGACTTGACCCGCGTATTCACTTTCTAAAGCCGCTCGGATTCTTCGATTATGTGAAAATGCAGATGCATGCCTTTTGTGTTGTTTCCGATAGCGGCACCATTACAGAAGAATCTTCCATTTTAAGCTTCCCTGCTGTGACGATTCGCCAGGCCCATGAAAGGCCGGAAGGGATGGATGAAGGCACCCTGATTATGTGCGGTCTGAAGGCGGAGAGGGTTTTGGAATCGATTGATGTTGTCACTGCCCACTACGCCAACACAAACCGGCCGTTCAATATAGTTTCTGACTATGATACGGAAAATGTATCCCAGAAAGTGCTCCGCATTATTTTGAGCTATACCGATTATGTGAATCGGACAGTCTGGTATAAACAATAAATGCGTATTCTGTTTCTGACACAATGGTTTCAGCCGGAACCTCTTTTCAAGGGTTTGCCTTTTGCCAGAGCGCTGGCAGACAGAGGACACGATGTGGAAGTTTTTACGGGCTTTCCCAATTACCCCGGCGGCAACGTCTATCGGGGATACCGTGTCCGCCTGTTTCAGCGGGAGACGATGGATGGCATCCGGGTGAATCGGGTTGCCCTCTACCCAAGTCACAACAAATCGGCCTTCCGGAGGATTCTCAATTATCTAAGTTTTGCCCTTTCTTCGTTTCTTCTTGCTTCCTGGATCATCCGGCGGCCCGATGTGATTTATGTTTACAATCTGGTGACTCTGGGTCCTGCGGCATTTCTCCTTCGTTTAATTTTTCGTTCGAAAGTAATCGTTGACGTTACAGATTTATGGCCGGAGTCCGTCATGAACTCCGGTATGGTGAGAAATCGGCAAATGATTGATTTTCTCAATAAATTTTGCGATCAGGTTTATCAAAGCGCAGATCGACTGATTGTAGTTTCTCCGGGTGTCAAGAAAGTTCTCATTGCCAGGGGTGTGACACCGGAAAACATTGATGTGATCTATAATTGGTGCGATGAAAACAGCATGAAGATATACGATGATGAATCTGATTCGCCTGCCCTATATGGACTAACGGATAAATTCAATATCATATTTGCGGGTACGATGGGCACTGTCCAAGCTCTGGATTCCGTTCTTGCTTGTGCGGCGATTTGCCAAAATGGTTTACCCGATATCCAATTCATTTTTGTCGGTGGTGGCGTGGATCGAGACAGGCTGAAAAAGAAGGCCGAAGGAATGGGATTAATGAATGTTACGTTTTTACCCCCTCAACCTATCGAGGCAATGGGCCCGATTTTTGCGATGGCCGATGCCTTGCTTGTCCACCTAAAAGACGATCCCCTTTTTCGTATCACCATCCCCTCAAAAACACAGGCCTATCTCTATACGGGAAAACCCATTATCATGGCCATGCGCGGGGATGCAGCGGACCTCGTCCGGGAGGCTGGAGCGGGTGTCTTGTGCGCGCCAGAGGATCCACAAGAAATGATGAATGCAATCAAGACTCTATACCAAATGCCGGAGATCGAACGGCGAAAGATGGGCGAAGCCGGCCATCGCTATTACATGGGACACTTGTCATTTAATCAGGGCGTAAACCAATTTGAGCAGATAATGATGTCGCTTTCAAGAGAAGCGAGTTAAATCGCAATGTTGACAATCAAACGGGCCTTCGATCTTATTCTAACGATTCCGGCACTCATCATCTTGTTGCCATTTCTTGTCATCATTGCCGTATTGATTAAGATTCAGTTGGAATCATCAGTATTCTTTCGTCAGAAAAGACCCGGATGGCATGGCAAGCCCCTCTGGTTGTTAAAATTCCGCACCATGACCGACAGCCATGACGCCAACGGCGCCCTACTTCCGGATGGGGAGCGACTGACCCGACTTGGACGGTTTTTACGGAAGGCAAGTCTCGATGAGTTACCGGAATTGCTGAATGTGATCAAAGGTGATATGAGTCTGGTTGGTCCCAGACCCTTATTGATGCAATATCTGGATCGTTATACGCCGGAACAGGCCAGGCGTCATAACGTAAAGCCAGGTATTACCGGGTGGGCACAGGTGAATGGCCGTAACGCAATCAGTTGGGAGGAAAAGTTCAAATTGGATGTCTGGTATGTAGACAACCAATCCTTTTGGCTGGATATAAAGATTATAGTCTTAACAATTTGGAAAATTTTGAACCAGGAAAACATTAATCAGCCCGGGCAAGCAACAGCAGAGGAATTCAGGGGTAATCCTGAGTAAATGGGGATGAATATACAAATACAAAAAATTGCAATTTACGGTGCAGGCGGGTTTGGCAGAGAGATCGCCTGGCTTGCCGAATCATGTAGGAACCAATCCTGCGAGGTGGTTTGTTTTATTGATGATAGTCCTGCACAACAAGGTAAAGCAGTAAATGACATCCCTGTCATGAGTCTGGAAGAAGCTTCACAGTTGATGCCAACAGCAAAAGTAGTCAGCGCGATTGGCTCTCCTGGTGTCCGTAAGGTTCTAATGGAAAAAGTTAAACAGGCGGGTTTTGAATTCGGGATCTTAATTCATTCCCGAACTGAAATGTCCCGTTGGATTAAAATCGGTAAGGGTACCATTATATGTGCCGGTTGTATTCTTACCACTAACATAACATTGGGAAAACACGTCCAGATTAATCTGGATTGCACAATCGGACACGACGTGATAATGGAGGACTACGCTACCTTAGCGTCCGGTGTTCATGTATCGGGTTGTGTTCATCTGGGTAAACGGGTTTATGTTGGTACGGGTGCAGTAATCATCAATGGTACCCAAGATAAACCCATTATTATCGGCGACGATGCAATAATCGGTGCTGGCGCCTGTGTAATTAAATCTATCCCGCCAGGTACTACCTGCGAGGGGAGTGCCTGCAAAACCCCTTTGGTAAAACTGACATTATCTGATAGATTTGCAAACTGGCAATATCCAGAGATTGAAGAGGGGAAGCTCACAAAGTACAACTGGCTGGTGCAACATAAGAGCAATTTGAAGCTGGGTTATAAAACCGATATTGGAGCGTTTGTATATATAAATGCCAAAAATATTGTAGTTATTGAAGATTACGTGCAGGTAGGATCTCACTGTTCAATCTATTCCATATCAACAATAGACAATAAAGAAGGAAAAGTGGTTTTGAAGGAAAACTGTAAAATAGGGAGTCATAGTCTTATTATGCCGGGTGTAACGATTGGAGAAAATTCTATTGTCGGCGCTTTCAGTTTCGTTAATCGAGATATCCCTGACAATGTTATCGCCATGGGAATACCGGCAAAGGTTATTAGAAGAATTATATAATCATGAATAAGAAAATAATCCCGAATAAAGATACCCGTTCTGTTCCGTCTTCTCCATGGCCATGTTTTGATCAAGATGAGATTGAAGCAGCAGTGGCAGTGTTAAGATCAGGAAAGGTCAATTATTGGACCGGTGAGGAAGGGCGGTTATTTGAAAAGGAATTTGCTAAATTCATAGATGTCGAACATGCAGTGGCCTTGATGAACGGTACGGTAGCTCTGGAAGCGATCCTTTATGCCTTTGAAATAACTTCAGGCGATGAAGTCATTGTTACTCCAAGGTCTTTTATTGCTTCTGTAAGCTGTGCTGCTCTCCGGGGCGCAAAGCCTGTATTCGTAGATGTGGATGTCAACAGCCAGAACATTACTGCCGAAAACATTGAAAAGGCGATAACACCAAAGACAAAAGCCATCATTGCCGTTCATCTTGCCGGGTGGCCATGCGATATGGATGCTATTAAGACATTGGCAGATAGATACAATCTTCGTATAATTGAGGATTGTGCTCAGGCCCACGGGGCACAATATAAAGGTAAGATGGTCGGTTCTTTCGGCGATGCGGCAGCCTTTTCATTCTGCCAGGATAAAATCATGACCACGGGCGGTGAAGGTGGTATGGTTACCACAAACAACAGAAAAATTTGGGAAAAGATCTGGTCTTACAAAGATCATGGTAAAAGCTACGATGCAGTCCATAATTGCAACCACCAGCCTGGTTTTTACTGGCTCCATAACAGCTTCGGAACAAACTTGCGAATGACGGAGCTGCAGTCAGCCATCGGACGCATACAGTTGCGCAAACTTCCCCATTGGCTTAAAATAAGAAGACGAAATGCTCAGCTCTTGACAGAAGGATTCTCAAAAATTACTGCCCTCAGGGTAACAAAACCGCGCGAAGATGTTAACCACGCATATTACAAATACTATGTCTTCGTACGCCCGGAGATCTTAAAAACAGATTGGAATCTGGACCGTATCATGAATGCCATTATTACCAATGGTATCCCCTGCTTCAGCGGTAGTTGCAGTGAGATATACCTGGAAAAAGCTTTTGATCAACCAGGGTTGCGACCACCAGAAAGATTACCGGTAGCAAAAGAGCTGGGAGAAACAAGCTTGATGTTTTTAGTCCATCCGACATTGACCGAAGAAGATATGCATAACGTCACTGAAGTAGTAAAGGATGTTTTTGCCATAGCAACAAAGTCCACCTCGCAGTAGCGATCAAGCTTACAAGCTAACCAACTGACAAGTTTGCGTACCGACAAGGTTGCTACGCTGGACCACACTTTCATATTATTCTTCTCTATAAGATGATAAATTGTGGTAGCCCTGCCCCTTAAATTAAGGAATCTTAAAGAAGAGATTTATGGAGGAGAAGTCAATGAAATTTTTTAACTTTGAGATAGTTATCGAAGCTTCAGGTACCTGCCTTTGATGATCTTTTTATCCAGAGATTATATGCAACCTGCCTTTCATACATTGATGGTTCTAATTTCGCCTACAGTCTTGATCTGAAGTCAGACAATCGCGGTTGCCTGGCGGAGTTTCTAAAGTCGCCTTCCTTCGGCCAGATTTTCATTTTCCGGACAAATCCAGGTATCATGCACGGCAAAGGAGAAGATGAACGTGAAATTCATCGGAGCGGTCGGCGGGGTTTAGCCTGGCACTAATTTTTGTTCTTGACAGAGACGTTTCTTGATTATATGATCATATCAAATTATCAAGAATGGGGTCCATTATGCTTCAGATTACAGCCACTGAACTGGCCCGGAAATTCAAGCAGATGATGAATCTGGTCGAATTTCAGGGAGAAGAATTGATCATTATCCGCAATAACCATCAGGTGGCCAGGATCATACCGGGGCCGGCAACAATGACGGCTCTCGAAGCCATGTCGGATCTTTACCGGACCTTACCTGAGGATGCGGGGGAGACATGGATGAAAGACAGCCGGGAAGGCGCTACGACCGATCTCTCCGAGGTGCGTGATCCTTGGGCTTCCTGATCGATACCTGTATTTGGGTGGCCGTCGAGCGGGGCGCTTTAGCCCCGTCAGACGTCGCGCTATTCACCGGTACGGAGGCCGTTTACATTTCACCCGTCACTATTGCAGAGTTGAAATTCGGCGCCGAGAACACGTCCAACCTGAACATCCGCCAGAAGCGTCAGGCGGCCATTTACCGGCTGAAACGAAAGCCCATTCTGCGCATCGATGAGACCACCGGAGAAATTTTCGGCAGCCTGGCCGCCCAGATGAAGGCATTTGGACTCCAGCATCGACACCGGGTGCAGGATTTGTGGCTCGCCAGTCAGGCGATACAGCACGGTTTGACCTTACTCACCTATAATGGGAAAGATTTCATGGATATTCCGGGATTATCTCTACGTGTTCTATAAGGGGATAACAGAGGCCCTGGCAGTGAGCGTGTCAGACTTGAGATTTTCCAGGTAAAACAAAAAATGACGAGGAGATCGTTCGGGAATTACTTAACTGCTAAATTAATATGTGTGTATTTTTCTCTTGCATAATTTGCAACATGGCTGCATATTATCTGCATGTGGATCACAAGACATTCTGAAAATTTACTCCACCGCATGGTAGAACAGTTCCCGGCCGTGATTATAACGGGCGCACGGCAGACAGGGAAGACCTCGATCCTGCGGCGGATGTATCCGGAGGCTTCTTTCCTCAGCCTCGATCTTCCGGCCAATGCCGAAGCGGCCCTTACCGCGCCGGAACAACTGCTGGAGCAATACCCGGAACCGGTGATCATCGACGAAATCCAATACGCTCCTTCTTTGCTGCGGCATCTCAAGTACCGGATAGACCGGAATCGGTCCCCGGGGCAGTATTTCCTCACGGGATCCCAGGTGTTTCAGCTCATGCAGGGTGTTTCGGAGAGCCTCGCCGGCCGGTGCGCGGTTTTGAGCCTGCACACCCTTTCCAGGGCGGAATTGCTGGATGCCGGCTGGACGATTGAAGAAACGTCCTATATCTTCCTGGGGGGATATCCGGAGCTGCACGTGGGGGCCGAGGCGGCGTTATGGTTTCCTGCCTATGTGGCAACCTATCTGGAACGGGATGTGCGCAACATTTTGCGGGTTGTGGAACTAAGGGATTTTAATCGGTTCATCCGTGCCTGTGCCCTCCGGACATCGCAGGTCCTCAATTATTCCGACATCGCCAGGGATGTCGGGATCGCACCCAACACCGCCCGTAAATGGCTCAACCTTCTGCAGACATCGGCCGTTGTCGCCCTGATCGAGCCGTATTGGGGAAATCGAACAAAGCGGTTGATCAAGGCGCCAAAGCTGGTTTTCCTGGACACCGGGCTGGCGGCATTTCTGGCCGGATTTCGTTCTGAGGAGGCGTTGTTTGCCTCCTCTCTGGCAGGCGCTTTCTGGGAGTCTCATGTTTTCGGACAAATCGTCAAGCAGAGCGCATCAGAGGGGAACGACTCAGTGGTGCACTATTGGCGCACCGCCAACGGCGCGGAAGTCGATCTGGTCATCGAGCAGGCGGGAGGTATGGCCCTGGCCATCGAGTGCAAATGGAAAGAGCACCCCAACATCACGGATGCGGCCGGCCTTCGGGCTCTGGAAGCGGTGGAGAAGGGCCGCATCAAGGAAAAATTCATCCTGTGCCGCACAAAGGTGACCTACAAGCTTGCTGATGGGACTTGGGTTATGAACATGAAGCAATTCTTCGAAAAGTCATGGATATAAATACATAAATAGGGAAAAATGGGGGTCAGGTCTTGAAATTTAGCGTTTTGCGGGGGGCAGCATAGGGTAAGGTCTTACCACAATTTTTCCCTTGCTTTTTATATCAGTTCAGGTATAAGATGCTCATGACAAATCCAGAAGAAAAGCCACTCGCATGGTTGGGTAGCAGCAAAAAAGACTTGATGGCCCTGCCGATGGGTATTCGCAAATTCTTTGGTCATGCCTTGGACTTTGCCCAACGAGGAGAGCGGCACGATGCAGCCAAAGTTCTTAAAGGATTCGGGGGCGCGGGCGTATTGGAGATCGCGGAGAAACTGTCAAAGGAGATGCGAGATGACTAAGCGCATAATTGATGGCATTGAAGTTGAGATTAGTTCCGGCAACGTCTTCGCCGACGTTGGCTTGCCCGATGCGGATAAACTGAAAATCAAATCGGGGCTCGTGATTGAGATCACCAAGGCGGTGCGCAATCTTGGCCTGTCGCAAGAGGAAGCTGGTCACCGTATGGGGTTGCCTCAACCCAAACTATCCGGTCTGCTCCGTGGCGATTTTTCCAACGTATCTGAACGGAAATTGATGGATTGCTTGAACCGGTTAGGCTACGACATTGAAATCAAGGTCAGGCCGGCAACTGCGCCGGTTGGACATCTGATGCTGGCCATTAATTAAAGCAGAAAGGAAAGGCTTTCATCATTGCCAAGGCAGGAAAGCCGCCGGTAAAAGTTTCGCCCCTATCTGAAGAAGAGCGAAAAGGCGGTGAAAAGCTGGGATTTATGGCGGGTGAGATTTCTGTTCCTGACGATTTTGATTCACTGGGGATGCCGGAGATTATGCTACTTTTCGAGAATGATATGATAGATTCAATTAAGGCGATGAAGAAGGTAATGTCTGAAGCAGTACGATGAAAGGAAGAAAGTGAACCAGGATTATCTGCCAGTTTCACATACAATTTTTGAAAAAATATTCCAAAGGAGCCGTCTGAAAAGAACACTGTTCTTTTTGGTCCTGGATGCAGTTATTTTTAGCCTGGCCCTTTATGTCTCCTTTTATCTCCGCTTTGAAGGGATTATTCCAAAGAGTTTCCTGGAAAAGTTTTTTATATATCTTCTCTTATTCGTGGGCATCAAGATCGTTATTTTCTACTTTTTTCAAATCTACCGGTTTAGCTGGTCCTATGTGGGAACCTACGAACTTGTAAAGATATTTAAGGTTCAGACTCTGGGTTCATTGATTATTTCCGCCATTGTCCTGTCTCTCGCCTATGACGAACAAGAACTCTTCCGTGGTTTTCCTCGCTCAATATTCTTGATAGATTATGCCCTCTCACTCCTTATGGCTGGAGGGTTGAGGATTTCCAAACGTGTTTATCTTCAGTCCAGAAAACGCCCTGTAACTGCGCAAAAGAGGACATTGATCATCGGGGCCGGGAATGCAGGTGAACAGATTGTGAGGGATATGAAGAGGACAAAAGAATCACCTTACCTGCCGGTTGCCTTTATAGATGACGATCCTGCAAAACAGAAGGTCTCCATACACGGCGTTGAGGTTGTCGGAAGAAGAGAGCATATCCTGAAAATTTCAAAGAAGTTTGATGTGGAGTTAGCCGTTATTGCTACGCCTTCAGCTCCTTCCAGAGAGATCAGGGATATTGTCTCTTACCTTCATAAAGCAGGGATAAATGAGATTCATATTATACCGGGCACCAGAGAGATTATGTCCAGAAATATAAGTATTCTGGATATCAAAAAGGTTGATCTGGAGGATCTGCTGGGGCGAGAACCTGTAAAGATTGAATACAGCCAGGTAGAGGCTGATCTAAAGGGTAAGAGAATTCTGATAACAGGGGCAGGAGGCTCCATCGGTTCGGAACTTGTCAGGCAGGTTTCTCAGTTTGACCCGCAAATGCTTATACTTTTAGACTTTGATGAAACAGCTCTTTTTGATATAAACAGGGAAATAAAAGATCTTCATCCGGATCTTTCTCTTCATTCCTTACTGGGAAACATTCTGGACAGGGATAAGATGGAATCTATTTTCAGTAATTTTGTTCCCCAAATAGTGTTTCATGCCGCAGCGTATAAACATGTTCCTATAATGGAGGATTTTCCCGATGAGGCTGTCAGGGTAAATATCATGGGGACAACTATCATGGCTGAACTTTCCCGCAAGAACGGGGCAGAGAAGTTTATCTTCATTTCTACAGACAAGGCGGTTAATCCAAGCAGTGTTATGGGTGCCAGCAAGAGAGTGGCCGAAATGGTGATAACGAACCTCAACCACGAAGAGTCCACTAAATTTTTAGCTGTCCGTTTTGGTAACGTCGTAGGAAGTCAGGGTAGTGTTATTCCTGTATTCCAGGAACAGATTAAAAGAGGTGGCCCGGTAACCGTCACTCATCCTGATATGAAGCGTTATTTCATGACCATTCCGGAGGCAGTTCTTTTAGTCTTGCAGGCCGGCACCATGGGACAGGGCGGAGAAGTCTTTGTACTGGATATGGGTGAACCGGTGAAGATATACGATGTAGCCTGTGAACTTATAAGGCTTTCAGGCCTTGAACCATATAAGGATATACCCATTGTTTTTAGTGGCATACGACCAGGGGAGAAACTTTACGAAGAACTTTTGACCGCGGAGGAAGGTGTTGAGTCTACCGCTCATCCCAAGATATTCAAGGCAAAAATAAAAGATTCCATATCTCGGGACATACTATTCAAAAAAATCGAAGCCTTAAAAAATTTTGCTCAACTCCAGGATAGTTCGGGAATCGTACAAACCATCCATGAGATTATTCCTAACTATAAAGGTTATTCTACACAGACAGATCACTATGGTGGTAAGTTGAGGATATTATGAAAAAAGCATTAATTACCGGGATAACCGGTCAGGACGGATCATACCTTGCTGAACTGCTGTTGGAAAAGGATTATTTAGTGTGGGGAATAATTCGTCGCAGTTCATCGTTTAATACGGACAGGCTTGATCATCTATACGAAGACCCCCATAAAAATCCGGGATTGAGGCTTATCTATGGTGACCTTACCGATGGAAGCAGTCTATCAACAATAATAAATGAGATTGCGCCCGATGAGGTTTATAATTTAGGTGCTCAGAGTCACGTGCGTGTGAGCTTTGACACACCGATATTTACGGCAAATACAGATGCTCTGGGGACACTCCGTCTTCTTGAGGTAATACGTCATAAGAACAAGGCAATAAAGTTCTATCAGGCATCAAGCAGTGAAATGTACGGTAAGGTTCAAGAAATACCACAAAATGAAAAAACACCGTTTTATCCGCGAAGTCCTTATGCGTGTGCGAAGGTTTTCAGTTTCTGGCAGACTATCAATTACAGGGAAGCTTATGGGATGTTTGCCTGTAATGGAATTTTGTTCAATCATGAATCGCCAAGACGTGGTGAAACATTTGTCACCAGAAAGATCTCTCGAGCAGCTACACGTATTAAGTGTGGTTTGCAGGATAAGCTTTTTCTTGGCAATCTGGATGCGAGGCGAGACTGGGGTTTTGCGGGTGACTATGTCGAGGCAATGTGGCTTATGATGCAGCAGGATGTTCCCGATGATTATGTTGTAGCGACAGGTGAGAGTCACTCCGTACGAGAGTTTCTTGATGAGATTTTTGGTTATCTTAATCTGGATTGGCATGATCATGTTGAGCTTGACCCGCGTTATCTCAGGCCTACTGAGGTAGATTTTATACAAGGTGATGCAAGTAAGGCAAAAAGAATTCTGAATTGGGAAGCAAGGGTGACATTTAAAGAGCTTGCTAAGATGATGACCGATGCAGATATGGTACTGGCTGAAAGAGAGAAGATTTTAAAAGAACACGGTAAGTAGAAGACAGAAGACACAAGACAGGAGACAGGAGACAGGAGACAGGAGACAGAAGACAGAAGACAGAAGACAGAAGACAGAAGACACAAGAGGAGTAAAAAGTAGAGCTGTAAGCATAGAGGGCAGAGACGATAAAAAAATGAGCGAATTTTTCAGGAGCAGGCGAATTGTAGTCACGGGAGGAGCGGGCTTTCTCGGAAGATATGTTACCGAAGGTCTGCAGAAACGAGACTGTCTGTTCATTGGTGTCCCAAAGAGTGAAGAGTACGATTTGGTGAAGCTGGAAGGCATTGTCCGGATGTACGAAGATATGAAACCGGATATCGTTATTCATCTTGCTGCTGTAGTCGGTGGGATTGGGGCAAATCGTGAACATCCTGGTGAGTTTTTTTACAAAAATTTGCTGATGGGGATTCAACTTATCGAGCAGGCAAGAATTCGTAATATCGAAAAGTTTGTGGCAATTGGTACCGTTTGCGCGTATCCAAAGTTTACGCCTGCACCCTTCAGCGAAGATGAACTCTGGAATGGATACCCGGAAGAGACCAATGCTCCATACGGCTTAGCTAAAAAGATGCTTCTTGTTCAATCACAGGCTTATCGACAGGAATATGGTTTAAATTCGATATTCCTGCTTCCCGTAACTCTTTATGGCCCCGGTGATAATTTCGACCCGGCACGCAGTCACGTGATACCTGCTCTTATAAAGAAGAGTGTAGACGCATTAGAAAGCGGAGCAGATTATATGGAGTGCTGGGGGACGGGTAAAGTATCACGTGAATTTATTTATGCGGCGGATGCGGCGGAAGGAATTTTGCTGGCAACAGAGCATTTCAACGGCTCTGAGGCGGTGAATATCGGAACTGGTTTTGAGATAACGATTAAAGAGCTGGCCGAAAGGATTGCAGGTTTAGTGGGATTTAATGGAGAGATTCGCTGGGATAGTTCCAAGCCGGATGGCCAGCCAAGGCGCCGATTGGATGTCACAAGGGCTAAGAAATATTTCGGTTTCGAGGCAAAAACACCGTTTGACGAGGGACTTAAAAAAACGATTCAGTGGTACATAGAAAATCATAAGCAATTGTAGAAAAGAATCTAAGTAAAAAATATCTCCTTTTTTCAACCTTTTGCAAAGGTGCCGCTCACGTATAAACCGGTTTAGTCTCATACGGTATGGGATCATCAACTCCAGCCAGATAGAATCCCCGAAGTCTCAGCGCACAACTGTCACAGCACCCGCACGCTTTTTCCTCATTCTTATAGCATGACCATGTCAGGTGGAATGGTGCACACAATTCCACCCCTTTTCTCACTATTTCGGACTTCTTCATATCAATAACGGGTGTGATAATCTCAATGTGGGTCTCCGGCTTTGTTCCCAGTTCAATCAGCCTGTTAAAGGCAGTATAATATTCTTTTCTGCAATCCGGATAGTGAGATGAGTCTTCCTCAACGGCGCCAATAAATATTTTCGTGGCGCCTATCACTTCGGCCCAACTCACTGCAATCGATATAATATTGGTATTTCGAAAGGGCACATACGATGCAGGAATCTCCCTGCACGCAAGATCTGCCTTTGAAACCTCAATATGTTCATCTGTAAGACTTGACCCGCCGATTTGTTTAAGGTGTTCCATATTGACCACTAAACGACGGGTAACTCCGTAGTACTCAGCAACGTCATGGAACGCTTTAAACTCTCGTTTCTCTGTTTTTTGCCCATAGTTCAGATGTAGAAATGCCGTATCGTATTCCAGATTTGCTATAGCTGCCGTCACACAGCTATCCATCCCTCCGCTGACCAGGACAACGGCAAGCTCTCTAATCACTTTTACCCCTGTTTCGCCTTGCTTTCTCATATTTTGCTTTGACTACAGACCTCATACCGCCCCGTGTACTAAACTCACCGACGACCTCCATACCGGCAGGGTCGCATGCAGCGACTAAATCATCCAGAATCTTGTTAACTACCGCCTCATAGAAAACACCAATGTTTCTATACTCAATAAAATAATACTTGAGCGATTTCAATTCGATGCATTTTTCAGCAGGGATGTAGTTGACAGTGATCGTCCCGAAATCCGGCAAGCCGGTTATTGGACAAACGGAGGTAAATTCCGCATTTGTGATGGTTATTGTGTACGGCCGGTGCGGATATTTATTCTCAAATGTCTCTATTCTGAAGACACCCTGTGTTTCGTCCCGACTGTTTTCTTCCACACGGCACCTACCTTTCATTTTTGCTTTTTTCATCTTATTCCGATTCTAAATCAAAATTATACACCCCTCATTTCCAGAGGCCAGATATATTTGTGCATTTGAAGGTTAAGCCGCAAATTCAGCCTGTCCTGCAATATCCACTCGGCTAACTGAACCGGTTTCAACTCACCGAACACAACAGACATCGATACGGGACATTTCTCATCCAGTGAATATTTGCCGATGATTTCTTTTGACCATTCATAGTCTTCCCGCGTCCCGATTACAAATTTTACTTCATCTTCAGGTGTAAGGTAGTCTATATTCCCCCAACAGTTCTTATTCACCATCTTGCTCGATGGACATTTCAAATCCATTATCCTTCTTACTCTTGAATCAACTTTGCTAATATCTAAACTGCCACCGGTCTCAAGCAAAACCTCATACCCTTCATTACAGAGCCGATCCATAAGTGCATAGACGCCTTCCTGGAGCAGAGGCTCACCTCCTGTTACCTCAATAAGTTTGCATTGATAACTCCTGACGACGTCAATAATTTCATCTGCAGTCATCTCGTTCCCTTCATAGAAAGCGTACTCGGTGTCACAATAACTACAGCGAAGATTACAGGATGTAAGTCTCACAAACACACATGGCAAGCCCACATAAGTGGATTCTCCTTGAATGCTGTGGAAAATTTCATTGATCGTCAGCTTTGTCATAAAACTTTTTCAGGTGCCCATTATCCACGGCATACTCGGGGGTCATACCTCTAACTTCTGTTCCTTAAACCATTTGTCTCTTTCACGATCTTTATCGACCTCTATCGCATGTTGCCCACCATCTACTTCAATTACCAGACCTCTTTCAAAACAAACAAAATCTACAATATATTTTCCAATGGGCTGTTGTCTCCTGAACTTAAGTCCTTCTAACTGTCTTGCTCTCAAATATCGCCATAATTTTTGCTCTGCGTCAGTCGACCTCTTTCTGAGATTTCTTGCTATAGTAACAGAGTTGTTGCTCAATATTTAATCACCCTCACCCTACCCCTCTCCCCTCCGAGGGAGAGGGAATCTTTCTGATTACAACACAGTTTCTCTAAAGGGAAGGGAATTTTGAAATAACCATTTGAAACGAGAAGGAACCCAAACTATAGATGACCCGTGACGTATTCGGCAGGTGGAAATGCAGAGTGGTATGTACTTTGGGTACAGGTCTCCCCTGCCCCCACTTATACTTTACCAGTTTAATGGGACAGTACTATCTCCGTCCCGATCCCCATGTCTGTAAAAATTTCCAGTAGAATGGAATGTTTTAAACGGCCATCAATAATATGGGCTTTCTTTACTCCTTTTCTCAAAGCTTTAAGACAGCACTTCACCTTGGGAAACATACCGCCCATTATAAGTCCTGCATCAATCATATTCTTTGCTTCCACGTCATTCATCGTATTTATCAATTGTCCTTCTTCATTCATGACCCCTTCCACATCGGTCAGCAGGAGAAGCTTTTCCGCTTTTAGGGCAGCAGCCACCTCACCGGCAACAATATCGGCATTGATGTTATACGTTTCACCATTCTCCCCCACACCGGTCGGGGCAATAACGGGGATAAAACCACTTTTCACCATTGTGTAAATCAAGTCTGTATTTATTTTCGTAACCCTGCCTACCAGGCCGACATCAATGATCTCAGACGGTGTATCCTTAACTTTCTCTTCGCTCAGGATATATTTTTCCGCACGTGTCAGATTGCCGTCCTTGCCGGACATCCCTACTGCCCTGCCGCCATGCCGATTGATGAGGCCCACAATTTCCTTGTTCACCGTCCCTGCGAGCACCATCTCTACAATGGCCATGGTCTCCTCATCAGTCACACGCATCCCCTGAACAAATTTAGAATCCTTGCCCAGTTTTTTTAAAATATTACCGATCTGGGGACCACCGCCATGAACCAGCACAGGGTTAATCCCGATGTATTTCATCATGACCACATCTTTGGCGAATATATTCTTCAATTCGTCATCCACCATGGCATGGCCACCGTACTTTATAACAATAGTCTTGTTGGCAAATCGCTGTATATATGGAAGGGCCTCCAGAAGGATATCGGCCCTTTCCATAGATTCCTTAACACTGCCCATTTATACCTCTTTACGATTGATGAGTTATTATTGTAACTGCCCGGGAGTCAGATTGTCGGTTGTCTTTTCATTCTGTATTCTGTCTCCTGACTCCTGCCTCCTGTCTCCTGTCTCCTGTCTCCTGTCTCCTAATCATTTACTATTTCTTCTGTAAGTCGCCTACGCCTATAAATGGTACTGCCCCAGCACCTGTAACCTGCGGGAGAATTCCGTTCCATTTGTTTATAGCCATGATATTGGCTTCTACCTTTCTAAGCTCTATAAGGTCTAATGAAATATTTGCCTTCTGTAACCTCAAGGACTCTGCCTCTGCCCTGGCTGCTGTAATCTTCTGTTCTGCCTCTATCTTTATCCTCTCCAGGTCCCGCTGTGCCTTCATCGCAAGCTGTTCTGCCGTCTGCTTTGACTCAATGGCCTCCATAAATATTTTGGAGAAGCTGAAACCGACGATAGAGAATGCATCAACTGCTATGTTGTGGGTCAAGAGCCTTTCCGTAAGGGTTGATTTCATTGCGTCGCTTACCGCCGACCTCTTTGTGATAAGCTCTTCTGCAGTGTACCTGGCGGTAACAGCCTTTACCACCTCCTGCACCGCAGGGTCTATGATTCGCTCTTTAAACTCTATGCCAATGCTCTGATAGACAATATTTGCCTTACTAGGAACTATGTGATAGTTAATCGCAACAGTAGAGCTTACATCCTGAAGGTTGGATGATGCAGCAGCTGCATCAGTCGTTGCCTTCTGAACCTTGACATCCATCAGAACAATTTGCTGCATTACAGGTATCCTCAGGTGCAGTCCTTCTCCCAGCACATCTTTCTGAACAGCACCAAAATTAAGAAGGATACCTCTTTCACCCGGACCGATCTGAACCCATGGCCTAAAAAACACGAAAACCACCAGAATTACTCCTATAATTATTATAAGCTTTTTAGCTCCCCCTTTCTTCATTGCAGACTGCACTGCCTCCTTAGCCCTGTGAATATCTCTTTCATCCATTATTAAACTACCTCCCCTTTAATTTAGAGGCTGCTAAGCAACCCCGGTGTTTGGCCCTCTCAGTCTTAAGTCATGAATCGGATGTCAAGAAACGAGACGTATGACTGATTTTGTATAGGGCTTACAGGATGTACCTGCTTAAGTCTTCATCTTCAACAATATCTTCCAGTCTTTCCCTCACATAATCAGCGTCAATGACCACTTCTCCTTTTTCCATCTCCGGAGCATCAAAGGAGATTTCTTCCAGCAGGGTCTCCATAATAGTATAAAGCCTCCTGGCCCCGATATTTTCTGTCTTTTCATTGACCACTACCGCCACTTCTCCAATTTCAGCAATTGCATCGTCCTTGAAAACCAGATCAACCCCTTCCGTTGCCATCATCTCTATATACTGTTTAATAAGGGCATTATGTGGTTCCGTGAGAATTCTTATAAATTCTTCTTTCCCAAGGGAATCCAACTCCACCCTGATGGGGAAACGCCCCTGAAGCTCAGGAATGAGATCGGACGGTTTTGAAGCGCTGAATGCGCCGGCAGCGATAAAGAGAATATGATCCGTCCTGACCATACCGTATCTTGTATTGACGGCAGATCCTTCCACAATCGGCAAAAGGTCCCTCTGAACACCTTCCCTGGACACATCAGGACCTTGTGAAGAATTACTTCCCACGATCTTGTCAATCTCGTCGAGGAAGATGATGCCGGATTGTTCCACTCTTTCAATGGCTGTCCTGGTTACCTTTTCCATATCTACAAGTTTCTGGGCCTCCTCGCTCTCCAGAAGCTCCAGGGCATCTGAAACCTTGGCTCTGGTGCTTTTCTTTCTCTGGGGAAACATATTCCCAAACACCTCTTTGATATTCAGGCCCATATCCTCAACACCGGAAGAAGAAAATATCTCAATCATAGGACCGGTTTTTATATCTGCTACTTCTATATCCACAAAACGGTTATCCAATTTGCCGTCATGAAGGAGGCGACGTAGTTTTTCACGCGTCGTATCACTCTCTTTCTTTTCAATTTCAAACTGCTCTGAATCCTTCTCGACAATCATATCTCTAGACTTACTTTCTTTGAGAGGAAGGAGGATATCTAAAATTCTTTCCTCTGCAATTTCGGCTGCCCTCTCCTTCACATTCTCCTGTTCTTCCGATTTGACCATATTCAGCGACAATTCCACGATATCACGCACCATGGATTCTACATCTCTACCCACATAACCTACCTCAGTAAACTTTGATGCCTCAATTTTTAAAAAGGGAGAATTATCGAGTTTTGCCAGTCTACGAGCGATCTCTGTCTTTCCCACCCCTGTCGGACCGATCATGATGATGTTCTTCGGAGATATTTCTTCTGCAAGCTCAGGGGAAACATTCTGACGTCTCCAGCGGTTCCTCAACGCAATAGCAACTGCCCGTTTAGCATCATCCTGACCTATTATGTACTGATCCAGCTTTTCTACAATCTCCCTCGGTGTTAACTGATTTGACGGCATATAAATTTTCACTCCTTATTCTTTTTCCTCATTTCTTTTCCCTTACCATTATTACTACTAACCTTTACCTTCGGTTCCGTTTCCTCGTCTATATCCAGCTCCTCAATGGTAATTCTGTCGTTGGTATATATGCAAATCCCTGCGGCAATCTTTATCGCTTCTTCTGCAATTTCTGTTGCCGTTAGATCAGAGTATCTAACCAGGGCCCGGGCCGCAGCTAATGCATAAGGGCCTCCAGACCCTATTGCCAATAAATTGTCATCTGATTCGATAACATCTCCGTTGCCGGAAATGATGAGAAAATATTCTCTACTTACGGCAATCATCAAGGCCTCCAGGTGCCTTAAGACCCTGTCTGTTCTCCAATCCTTGGTCAGCTCAACCGCCGCTCTCAAAAGGTTACCGTTGTACTGTTCCAGTTTCTGATCGAACCGGTCGAAGAGAGTGAATGCATCAGCCGTTGCCCCCGCAAATCCCACAAGAACCTGATTATGATACAAACGGCGAACCTTTCTGGCCCCATGTTTCATAACAGTAACATCGAGGGTAACCTGACCATCCCCCGCTATCGTGACTTTCCCCTTATGCCTGACAGCTAATATAGTAGTTCCCCTTATCTTCATAAATCGTCAACAACCCCCTCTCGCCTTGGGGTGAGCCTTGTCGTAGACTTCCATAAGCCTGCTTATACTCACCGATGTATATTTTTGAGTAGTAGAGAGACTCTCGTGGCCAAGAAGTTCCTGAATCGACCGCAGATCGGCTCCTGCATTCATCAAGTGCGTGGCAAATGTATGCCGTAGTGTATGAGGACTGATCTTTCTATTAATCCCGGCAAGCAGGACATATTTATCGAGAATTCTGGCTACACTTCTCGTGCTTAACCTGTTTCCTCCTCTGCCGATAAATACAGGTACTTCCGGCTCATCTTCCCCGCTTCTCAATAGTTCACTTCTTATTCCGAGATAGTCACGCATGGCCAGCAGGGCCGGCTCACCTACAGGAATAATTCTTTCCTTCCTGCCCTTCCCTCTGATCCTCAATAATCTCCTGTCAAAATCAATATCCCTCAGGTTTAAACCGGTAAGTTCGGAAAGACGGATACCTGAAGAATAAAATAACTCAATAATGGCCCTGTCCCTTAATCCAAAAGCACCCTGTTTAAAGGGAACAGCTAACAGGGCAAACATCTCATCCACAGAGAGAAAAGATGGTATATATTTGTCGGGGGGCGGTCCTTGAACCAACAGGGCAGGATTAACCTTAAGTTTCCCTTCACGCAGGAGATATTTAAAAAAAGACCTCAGGGCGGCCACCTTCCTTGAAATGGTTACCTTCTTCAACTTTGCCCTGTAGAGTGAACCTAGAAAACTCCTGATTACCTTATAATCCACGCAGCCAAGAACTTCACCGCTGTCTTCTCCTGCTTCATGGCAAGTTTTACCCGCTGTTATATGATTCTCATCCAGGAACGCTTTAAATTGTTTTAAATCGGTTAAATAATTCTTCCTCGTATGGGGAGACAAGTTTCTCTCAATCTCCATATGCACGGCAAAATCTCTAACGGCTTTTTCCATATACCTTCGCAAAGATCAAACTGCTCAGAAGCAGGTCTTCCACAACGGACCACCTGTCTGGTTAAGATTCGTTCACATCTTGTATTTTCCAAAATCTTCGGGGGAAAGATTTTCCAGGAATTCCTTTAGCTTTTCTTTTTTCACGTCATCAATATCAACCATTTTTGTCCCGAAATCTATATCCCTGGATTTTTCGATAACTTTATTATCAACGAATATTGGGGCCTTGACCCTTAAGGCAAGAGCAATAGCATCGCTGGGACGAGAATCAACGACAAGTTCAACACCATCTTTGAGCAAATGGATACTGGCAAAAAAAGTGTTGTTCTTGAGATCGGTTATAGCAATCATCGATACATTAATTCTAAAGGTATCCAATACATCCTTGAGAAGATCATGGGTCATGGGCCTGGAAAAAGTAACCTTCTCCAGTTCCATAGCAATGGCACTAGCCTCGAAGATACCTATCCAGATAGGAATAGCATTCTTATCATGAATATCTTTCAAAATCAAAATCGGTGTATTCGTAACCGGATCTAAAGTTAGTTCCGACACCTTCATTTCTATAAGCATCTATCATCCCTCCCCTCACATAGTTTGCCCCTTGCGGAATGCTGATATGCCTCTGTAATCAAAACGGGAACCGTTTTTCCGATAAGTTCACCGTTCCCCTTAAAGTTCACAGTTGTATTGGATCGTGTTCGTCCCGTCAATTCATCAGGTAATTTTTTACTTACCCCATCAATCAGCACATCTTCTGTACATCCCACCAGAGCTTTGTTCCTTTCGAGGGTATGTTTATCCTGAAGGGACTGTAGTACCTGCAACCTCTCACGCTTTATACCGTCATCTATCCTGTTGTCGAAATTTACCGCCACAGTCCCCACACGTTCGGAATACTTAAAAGAGAACAGGTTATCAAATTTGACCTTTTCCATCAAGTCCATCGTTTCTTGAAAATCATTCTCCGTTTCCCCGGGAAATCCTACAATCATATCTGAAGTAATACTGATATGCGGGCAAATATCCCTGAGGCTTTCCACCTTATCTAAATATTCTTCCTTAGTGTAACCACGGTTCATTTTCTTCAGGATACCGTCCGATCCCGATTGAACGGGAAGATGAATATGTTCACATAACTTACTGATCTGAGCATAACATTTCATCAGGTTAAAAGACAGGTCTTTCGGATGCGAGGTTGTAAATCTGATTCTCTCGATCCTCTCGATTTCTCCGACCTCTCCCAAAAGAACAGCAAAATCGGTACCTATTGTTTTGCCATAGGAATTAACGTTCTGACCGAGGAGTGTTACTTCCTTTATCCCATGATCAGCAAGGAATTTAACTTCATTAATAATATCCCTGCGTGGTCTGCTCACCTCCGGCCCTCGCAGATATGGAACAACACAGTAGGAGCAAAAATTATTACACCCATGCATAATGGTTACATAAGAGCTGATAGCACCATTCTGAGGAGGCGCCACTATGTCCAGTGATTTTATAGTTTCATGAAATGCCGTCTGTCCAACCTGTGACCCTGTAATTTCGATGGTTCTTATAAGATCAGGAAGTTGGTGAATATTGTGGGTTCCAAAAACCAGATCCAGAAAAGGCACCTTTGTAAATATTTTATCCCCCCACTGCTGGGCAAGACATCCACCCATCCCTATAATAAGCCCCGGTTTACTGTGTTTTAATTCTTTAAATCTCCCCAGTTGGCTGTATACCTTTTGCGCAGCTTTTTCTCTTATACTGCAGGTATTTATGATGACTAGATCAGCTTTTCTGGGGTCGTCAGTTGTTTTATATCCGGAGCCCTCAAGCAGTGCCGCAATCTGCTCCGAATCGTGAACATTCATTTGACAGCCGAAAGTTTTAATGTAGAGGTACTTATCTCCCATTCTCGCTTACCATGAAAATTTTGCAGCTACTAATGTCCTGTTATACAACCTTACTTGCCGTGCTGATACAATTTACAATTCATTGGAACAATGATCCTTATGATAATTGTTTTGAAGTTTATTAATCTTAAGGATTTGTAGTGTACCGCAACTTCAAGTACGCGAAACACTGGAAAATAAAAGAAAGGTAAATGATAAAATGGAAGCCATAAAAAAATTTATCTAAGAACTCGACAGACTCTTTTTGCTCAGTCAAGTCGTATTGGGTTTGCTGTTAGCATTTAATACCACTCAGTTAACTCTTTAAAGATGACTGAAGTCATCCTTATCTCCCTCGCCTTTTACCTTCTTTTCAATATAATTCTTCGCAATATCTCGGCCTCCAAAGCCAAAAGCTATCGCAAACGCAAGGACTATTCCTCCAAAGATTATTGCAAAGGCAATAACCATCGTCTCCCTGCCGATACCAAGTTGTTCAAGTGCCATCGTCAGAGTAATTAAAAAAATAGCTATTTTAACAAATCTTCCTATTAATCCGGATATTTTGATCCCCGCATTTACAGAAGCGATCAATGCGGCACGTCCGAAAAAATTACCTAAAAGATGCCCTAAAAAGAGAATAACGGCAGCAATAAAAACATTAGGCAAATAAAGAAGAAATGTTTCCAGTATCCTCTCTATAACGGGGAAATTCAATGATTGTAATGAGAGGATCGAAAAAATGATTATTGTTATCCAGCCAATGAACCTCGAAATGACCAGGGAAACAGGTTCTTTCACCCCGGCTTTTTGTATTATCTCGACCACTCCAAATCTCTCCGACAATTTGTCGAGCTTTATCGCGCGGAGAAACCTGGAAAATATAAATTTGAGAATCAAGCCAAGAAAAATACCTAAGATAAATATGAATATGGAAGTAAGGATTGCAGGAAGAAATTGCAGGAAGTTTTCCAAGCATTTATCTAATGGTTCAATGATTATCCTCTGCAAGAAGTTCATAAATACCCCCTTTCTCTAAACCCAGTTATTCAGTAATAAACTTTTTTTATTTTCGAAACACATACATAATCTGTCTATATTTTCTTCAACCTCTGCGGCACTATTTTCCCATGTCTCGGTAACAAAGGAGGCTACTCTTCCGAGATATAAAGGGGTAAGAGACTTCAAAAGATGTTCTTTATTCAAAACTTTACTGTGAGCCGCAACAGCAAAACTGTAAATAATTTCAGCCCATATTTCATCCGGGATATTGAACTCCGCCTTGCGAACAACTTCCATCTTTTGAAGAAAATTAATAATCTCTTGCGGGATAAATAGTTTCCATATATCAATTAATTTCTTGATCCCGAGCTTGAAGTTATCAATCATTCTGTCAAGATTTACAGAAACCGGCTCAAGCCCCACAGCATACTGAAAACCAAAAGTCGGTATCTTTTCAGATCCTTTGATTGCCTTCCATACTTCGGAGTAAGCCTCCATAAGATCAAAGGTTGCTCCCACTACCTGGTAGAGCATCGCACTCAGATCGGCAGACGGATCTTTAGGATCATGAATCTTTGCACCCAGGAAAGACTGACAAACCTTAAAATCATTGGCAACAGCCGTAGTCGTCATCCATATATCTATACCATATCGTGCAACATCAGTTTCCCAGACATCCTTTTTTATATAGAATTTTGCTATTTTGCCTGAGAATCCAAAATCGCCCCCAATGGGCTGCCTTATCTGTTTTCCATACAGAGCTCTGCCTAATGGATAGACTATGCTGTTTGTTATTGTTCCGTCATATTTATGTCTATGATACAGAGGAGAAACATAGTCAAAACCACTTTCAATGACAGGTTTAATCAGGAGTTCAATCCACTCAGGAGTAATGCTTCTCAGATCAGAATCCACTACTGCGCATGCCTTAACATTAAGGGCATCCGCTATCTCGAAAATTGTCCTAAAAGAACTTCCTTTGCCCGGGATACCAAGGTATGGAGTCGCTATCTTATAAAGAGGTTCCACTTTATGGTGCAGGAGGATAGATTGAAAATCCTCAACAGTTGAACGCTGAACAACATCAATAGTCCCATCAGTCGATCCGCCGTCAGAATTCACAAGAACAGATTTTTTATGCGGGAAATATTTGGCCAGCCCTGCCTGAACAGCTTTAACCACATGGCCTATTGTCGTGGCGTTATTATAGCTTGGAATCCCGACAAGAATGTCGGCTTTCTTAATCTTTCCGACTGCCTCCTGAATATCTTCTCTTATAATAATGTCCTCCACAATTTCACAGAATAATCAATTAATTCTTTCCATCATGGCTACAGGAAAATTTAAAAATACTTCTGAAAGATCCATAGTTGTTGCGTCCTTATAATTTCGTACAGCTAAAAGTTCATCGGTAAATATATTGCGATATCGTGCTCCCAGTTCAGTAACCGGCAGCACGATAAATGAATCACCCCAGATTGCCTCTCCTAAAGGAAGGTCTGCGGGTTGTGAAAGGAGTTGTGTAAGGAACCTTGGAACAGTAATGATCGTTCTCGAATTTCCAGCCTTTCTGAAAAAGGCACAGGCATTATCTGCCTGCTTTCCCATAATCTCCAGGGGCAAATACTTCCCTCTTTCAAAAAGTTTCCGTTTCCTTTTGCGATAATTAAGAGCTCGATATGTCAAATAAAGTTTAATTATACCGGTTTCTTTATTTACGGTCAAATCCCTGGCAAGTTCGTGTAACTGGACTTCTGATTCATGTTTCTTCAGCTCTTCTAACATTTTAACCCTGAAAGAATAATCAACAGGTTGGCGATTGTCGGGATCAACAAGACTAAAATCCCATATCTCGGTTCCCTGATAAAAATCGGGTACACCCGGAGATGTTATTTTCAGCAATGTCTGTGAGAGGGAATTGAACATGCCATACTGTGAGATCTTTCCCTGAAACGCCATGAAGTCCCTGATAAATTGATTATCGCCATTGTTATTCATAATAGATTCGATAAAAAGCATCAGAGCATCTTCATAAAGAGTATTGGGATTTATCCAGCTTGTGTTCACCTTAGCTTCTCTTATCGACTTTAACATATAATTCTTAATTCTATTCTTAAAAATATCGTATCCCGTTTTATCCTGTATTTTTACAGGCCATGCACCAATAAGTGTTTGATAAAGAAAATATTCCTCATTTCGATCCGGCACATCTGTTCCTTCAACGACAGGTTTCTTCTTTCTATTGAATCTTCTCCATGTATTTAAACATTTCCTCCATTCTTCCGGAATCTCTGAAAGGACATTCAGCCTTGCTCTCACGTCCTCGCTCCGCTTTGTATCGTGAGTAGTAGTGGTGATCAGGGCATGTGGCCAGAACTTCATTCTCTCCATGTTCTTTCCATGAAAGGTCTCAAGAGAAATTCCAAATCTGGCGGGACTTCCCCCAACCTCGTTAAGAGAAACAAACCTGTTATAAACATAGAACACAGTATCCTCAAGCCCTTTTGCCATAACCGGGCCTGTAATCTGCTGGAATCTACAAACAAATTCCATCCATTCTTTCTTGTCCTTATCATCAAAATTACTTGGATAGTTAAGTAAAAGGATATTTTTCAGAAAATCAAAGATTGAACTGCTAATGGCAGGATTCCTTCTCTTGGCCTTTGAAACGGCGAGTTCTATATACCGGCGGTCCCTTTCGTTTACCCCTGCCGGATCTATGTAGGTTCTGTAGACGGGAAAAAATGCGACGACTTCTGTAATGACAATCAACAGACTGTTTAGCGTAAAATCTCTTGTGTGTCTGTATTTTTCCGAGAATTTGTTTAGATATCGTGCTAAGGTGTTAGTCTCGCTGGACATGGCAACCTGCATGATCAACTTCTTTTTTTTATAAACGAGATCCGGAAAATGTAATTTTTCCTTAATGAACCAGGCATAGACATCATCGAATGCCTTTGCATTCTCTGTTTTTATAAAGATTCCGTTTACTATGTTCAGAAAAACATAACCTGTTGTGCTGAATATTGGCCAGTCCTCAGGCATTTTTTCATCTTTTATAAGAATTTTTTCTCCGACGATGTAAAATGGTTTAAACTGGGGATCAGAGGACAATATCTCATCATACTGCTTTAATATTTCTGCTTCTATATCTTCTTTCTTATCAGGTAAAGGAATCTCCCTTTCCAAGCGTTTCCTATAATAACATCTTGCATTTAAAAAACAATTTCGCTGCAACGTACAAAAATACTCCACTGGATTATACAAACCATCGGGATGGTCCACCCTCAAACCATTTACCTTCCCCTCACCGATAAACCTCATTATCAATCTGTGTGTTGCCTCGAAAACCGCTGAGTTTTCAATCCTGATCGCCGCAAGACTATTAATGTCAAAAAACCTTCTGTAATTTATCTCTTCGGTTGCGACTCGCCAGTAAGAAAGCCTGTATACCTGCCGCCTCAGAAGTTCGTCAAAAAGATCGAAACTCGCAGGATCATCTTTTATGCCATTAAATATTCGAATATTTTCGTCAATAAATCTCTTTATCTTAGAACTTTTGTTATAAAGAACCCGCAATCGTTTCTTTATGATCTCTTTCTCACGGTATCTCTCGGCAATCTTTGTCGAATCTTTTTCTATATAAAAAGGTAAATGATCCAGCGCAGTAATGATGCTCAAAAATTCTATAAAATGCGGATCATCATCTGATAGGGCATTCTTAAGGAAGTCTAAGCGATATTCCAGAATATAGGTATAAGTTTTTGGTAACACGGGGAATTTATTTTCATAGTAACAAATGAAGAATGCGCCCTCCTCAAAAGTCAGTTTCAGATCCTGAGCTTCAAGGATATTTCCATATTGATCACCTAAAAAAGGAATGAGTATTTTCTCTTTGAGTTCTTCTTTCAGGGGATCCCAGTCTATATCAAAATAATCTGCATACATAGAACTTGGACCATTCTCAAGGATGTCCATCCACCATAAATTGTCCTTGCTTTCAATGCACATATGGTTCGGCACAATATCAAGGATCTGCCCCATCTTGTATCTATGGAGCTCAGCAATAAATGCGTTGTACTCTTTTTCCGTCCCGATTTCCGGGTTCAGCAGGTTCGGATCAACAATATCATAACCGTGAAGACTGCCCTCTTTTGCCTTGAAATATGGTGATGAATAAGCATCAGTTATACCAAGGTCATGAAGGTAACAGACGATCTCTCTGGCATCTGAGAATTTGAAATGTTTATTGAATTGTAATCTGTACGTCGAAACAGGTATTCTCGGTAAAATGAGTTTTTCTTTTTTCAACTATCGCCTCTCTTTTAACTCTACTGTAGAACCGATGATGTAAAATACAACATTTCACCCAGGTATTTAAATGCGTTCACCCATAGAATAGCATCTTTCTCTCCCGAAGATGCCTTCAAGTTAATTTCATGATAGAATTTTTTTGTTATTTCATAGTAAACATTTTGGATCTGCCAAAAATTTATTTCGCCCGGTAATGATTTGAGCAATTCCAATCTTTGCTGGATGTCAAGGAGGACGGCAATATCAGACGGATTTGCATAGAGTTTCTTCATCTGTCCTTCCAACAAACGTCTTACCGTAAATTCAATATCAACAAAATCTATAGCAACACCTAATTTTGTCGCATCTGTGATCAAATTCTGTACTTTTTCCAACTCCAGCGGCTCGTCCATGAATGCTTTTTTGATATCAATATTCAGGATAACCTCAGCCGTTGAGAGAAATGCCCTCTTTAGCGGCATTCCGGTCTCCCGTAACAATCCCATTAATATCTTACTGTTTTCGTACACTTGGCGGTATGTTTTCTCGAGATCATTTAAGGTCTTTGTTATGAGAAGGTTCAAAATATTTCTTTGTTGATCCTTGAAAAGATATGTAAGCGAATAATTATGCATACCGAAATGGCTGTCCATAAGTCTTATGATGTCGGCAAAATCGCCTCTTCCAAAGGTAGAGATAATATCTTTCTTCATTGACTCGTAAAAGTCAGGCCCGAGAAAAGTGCGAACTCCGCCATTCAAGGAGTGCCCGCCAAAGTGTAAAACACAGAAGCTGATAATTGCAGATATTTCGGTTATTTCCGAAAAAATAGCAATTCTCCCTACGGCAAGTTTCGTAGTACCTGCCTCCACTTTCTGAAAATCTTCCTTTTTAACTACGTAGCTGTATATATAAGTTTCGTCGTTGTATTCTTCAAAGAGTGAATTGATAGCGTAATGAGCTCCTACCTTTATCAGGTCTATAATCGCCGGTTTCACGAATTTCTTATATATCTGCGCCCCATTCTCATGAATAGATATGTTGCTTTTTGCCAAGGCAAGTTTAGTTATAAATGTGTCCTCAATATTTTCATGAAATACCTCTTCGGAAAGCTGTATAGCCCTCCCGGCATACTGTAAAATCTGTATCGTTTCGATTCCCGAAATGTCGTCGAAAAACCATCCGCAACTCGTATACATCAACATCGCATGTCTTTGGATTTCTAAAAGTTTTAAGACGGTAACTCTTTCATCGCTATTCAAACTCTTTGATGAATGCCTTTCCAGGAATTTCGTCATGTTTTCGCCGGATCGATTAAGAATAACATCTATATAATTGTCCCTCGCTTCCCAGCAATTTTTCAGATATTCCCCAGCCGTATTCTCATACAACAACACTATCCGATCCCTCAACCAGTCGAGAGCATCACGAAGGGGCTTTCTCCATTGCTGGTTCCATCCCGGCTGTGTACAGGAATTACACCCGCAATCACTCTTCCATCGTTCCACTCCGTGAACGCAGCTCCAGGAAGAATTCTCGAATATCCTGACTTCATGTGTCGGAGGATGCGCTTCAAGATATTCACCGTAATTGGTGAGCTTTGCCAACCCTTGAGATTCGATATAATCCAAGGCAAAGGCAAGGGCCATGTCCCCGAATTTCAGATGATGCCCGTAGGTTTCGCCATCAGTTGCAATATGTAAAATCTGCGGCCACTGCCTGTGATCAGAAAAACCTGATAAAAGACGATCTGCAAACTCTTCTCCCTTTTTAAGTAAATTTTCAAAAGCCACTGCCTGAGATATTGGACCGTCATAAAAAAATAAATTTATCGTGCGCCCCGATGTTAACTTGCAAAGATAAGGTCTTGTCGGGTCAATCCTTGAATCCTTGACGGCTTGCCATTTACCGATACCAATTTGTCTCACCCTCCACGCCTGACGGGGAGCAAGAATGGTAAATTTTATTCCGCATTCGGCAAGGATATCCAAAGTCTCATTGTCAACCGCCGTTTCTGAAAGCCACATGCCTTCCGGAAAACGTTTAAACCGGTATTCGAAGTCCTTTATGCCCCATAAAATCTGCGTGCGCTTGTCGCGACTATTGGCAAGCGGCATGATTATATGATTATAAATCTGGGTAAGAGCATTCCCATGACCGGAACGACATTCGACGCTCTGTTTGTCTGCATTCAGGATTGCCTGATACGTTTTCGAAGCGTTTCTTTCCATCCATGAAAGCAGAGTGGGGCCGAAATTGAAGCTGATCCTGGCGTAGTTATTTGCAATATCAATTATCCGGCATTCACTGTCAACGATTCTGGAAGCGGAATTCGGCGCATAACATTCAGAATTAATTCTTTCGTTCCAATCGTGATAAGGATATGCTGAACCCTGCATCTCAACAGCTTCAAGCCATGGATTTTCTCTCGGAGGCTGATAGAAATGCCCGTGAATACAGATATATTTCTCCATAATTAATTTATCTTCCTCTTGTAAATCATAAAACTCATACCTCTCAGAGTAACCTCTTTATTGCCTTCGATTCTTTCAGGTAGAAGAACTCCGGGACCGTTCCATTTTGTGTCCGAAGAGTCAAGCTCTTTAGTCCATACCCCCTCCGGCATATAAATTTTGAGTACCCTGTCGTCGGTATTGAAATTGAAACTGCAAAAAATATGATGATTATCCTTCCAGCGTCTCAGTAATAAAACTTTACCATTTTCAGCTTCGCATACATCAATGCTCATTTTATCGAGATTTGAAAGGGCTGGGTTCTCTTTCCGTAACGCTAAGAGGTATTTATAGAAATCTCTTAAGATTCCGTGGTTACCTGTCTTTCTTTTCTCCCAATTTATCTTTGATTTAAGAAAAGTTTCATCGTCATTAGGATCCGGTGGCTCTTCAGTCGTTTTAAATGCTTTAAACTCTTCCGTCCTTCCCCTCCGCACGGCCTCTATTAACTCCTGATCAGAATGACTGATAAAATAGAGGAAAGGTGCACCTTCTCCATATTCCTCCCCCATAAAAAGAAGGGGGATATACGGTGAAAGCAGAACAACGCCTGCGGCAAGCTTCAGGGACTCGAAAGAGACAAGGTTGGTCAGTCGTTCACCAAAGGCTCTGTTTCCTGTCTGATCATGATTCTGTGAAAAAACAATAAATTGACTTGCAGGTCTATCCTTTGAAGAGTTTCCGTGGTTTCTTTTCCTGTATTCGGAATATTCTCCCGAATATACAAACCCTTCTTTGATTGATTTTACAATATGTTCTGGTTTGCCGAAATCAAGGTAGTACCCATCGCTTTCTCCGGTGAGAAGAGTATGCAGGCAATGGTGAAAATCATCGCACCACTGGGCATGAATGCCGAATCCTCCCAGCTCTCCCGGCATTATTATTCTCGTATCGTTCAAGCTGCTTTCTGCTATTAAATAAAACCTTCTTTCTTCGGAAGAAGAAAATTCTTCGACTTTTTCAGCAAGTACCTTAAGGAAGGGATTTGCGCTTAAATCCGATATTGCATGAACGGCATCAATGCGGAGAGCATCTATGTGATAATTATCAAACCAGTGCAAGGCATTTTCTACGAAGAAATTTCTGACGTCATTACTGTAAGAATCATCAAAATTTACAGCCATGCCCCACGGTGTTTTGTACTTATCGGTAAAGTATGGTCCATAATCCCGGAGATAATTCCCTTCCGGTCCGAGATGGTTATAAACCACATCGAGTATTACTGATATTCCGTTCTTATGACATTCATTAACAAGACGTTTCAGGCCTTCGGGTCCACCGTAGGAGTTTTGAACTGCAAATGGAAAAACGCCATCATATCCCCAGTTTCTTTCGCCGGGGAATTGGGCAACAGGCATGATTTCAATAGCATTAATCCCTAAACTGCTTATTTCAGGGAGTCTTGGAATAATAGCATCAAAAGTGCCATCTCGTGTAAACGTACCGATATGAAGTTCGTACATTACCATTTCAGATAGCGTAATCCCCTTCCATTTTACATCATCCCATTGAAATGAGACGTGGTCGACTACCTGAGAAAAACCGTGAACTCCTTCGGGCTGAAATTGTGATGCCGGATCAGGTCTATCCCTCTCTTTACCAAGTCGGTAAAAATAGCATGCCCCCCTTGATAAATCTTCAACTATTGATCGCCAGTATCCCCTTTCGTCTTTCTCCATGGGGATAATTTGTTCCCGGGGCAAAACGATCTTGAGCTCAACATTTTTCAGGAAAGGAGCCCATACTACAAATTCACACCTTCCGTTATCAATAAAGTGGGCGCCGATCTTCATTTATCGGGAACCTCCGTGCTTGAAAAACAGAACGCCAAGGGGAGGCATGGTCAAAGAGAGTGAATAATATCTTCCATGTGCCGGTATAGGAGAAGCTTCACTACCTCCGATATTTCCATGTCCGCTTCCACCGTAAACAACAGCATCACTATTTAAAATCTCTTTCCAGAAACCACCCTTCGGAACTCCAATCCTGTAGTTGTATCGCGGGACCGGAGTAAAATTGCAAAGAACAAGGACCAGGTCTTCAGGCCTTTTCCCTTTCCGTATAAAACTGATTATACTTTCTTCCCAATTCTGGCAATCCACCCACTCGAAACCCTGGATAGTAAAATCCAATTCATGGAGCGAAGGTTCTGTTCTGTATAGACAATTCAGATCCTTCACCCATTTTTGGATACCCTGAGGAAAAGGAGCTTGAAGAACATGCCATTCCAGGCTCTCGTCATGATTCCACTCTTTTGGTTGAGCAAACTCTCCCCCCATAAAGAGGAGTTTCTTTCCGGGATGTCCATACATATAACCATAGAGGAGACGTAAATTTGCATACTTCTGCCACTCATCTCCCGGCATTTTTTCAAAGAGAGACTTCTTTCCGTACACTATCTCATCATGGGACAAGGGAAGCACAAAATTTTCTGAAAATGCATACCAGACACTAAAGGTAAGCTGACTATGATGATGTTTTCTAAAAACAGGGTCCATTGAAATATAATCAAGGGTATCATGCATCCAGCCCATATTCCATTTCATCCCAAAACCCAGTCCTCCAAGATATGGCGGCTTTGAAACCATGGGCCATGATGTTGATTCTTCGGCTATGGTCTGAACATCGGGATGTTTTGTATAAACCATTTCATTAAATCTCTTCAAAAAATTTATGGCCTCTATGTTTTCCTGCCCGCCGTATTCATTTGGTATCCATTCCCCGTCTTTTCTCCCGTAATCAAGATAGAGCAGCGATGCGACCGCATCAACCCTGAAGCCGTCGATGTGGTATTTCTCAAGCCAGAAGAGAGCGTTGCTGATGAGAAAATTTCGCACTTCGTTCCGGCCATAGTTGAAAATACAGCTTTTCCAATCAGGGTGGTATCCTTTCTGGGGATCTGCATGTTCATAAAGATGTGAACCGTCAAAATAAACGAGGCCATGTTCGTCATCAGGAAAATGAGACGGTACCCAGTCCAGAATGACACCAATCCCGTTCTGATGAAGATAGTCAACGAGATACATAAAGTCCTGCGGCGTTCCATATCTGCTGGTAGGCGCAAAATACCCTGTTGTCTGGTATCCCCAGGACCCATAAAATGGATGTTCCGTCACCGGAAGAAATTCCACATGGGTAAATGCCATCTCCTTTGCATAATCGGCAAGGTAATGGGCTATCTCTCGGTAGGTCAGGCTCCTGTTGTTTTCTTCAGGAACTCTTCTCCAGGAGCCGAGATGCATTTCATATATGGATATCGGAGCATTTAAAGCATTTACTGAGTGTCTTTTTCCCATCCACTCACGGTCAGTCCATTCATAGCTTAAATCCCACACAACCGAGGCCGTTTTCGGTGGAACTTCCCAATAAAATGAGAAAGGGTCCCCTTTATCAACTTTATAATTATTATAGCGAGATACAATGTGATATTTATAAACGTCTCCGTTACCTACCTGTGGAATAAACCCTTCCCATACCCCCGAACCATCCCCCCTGACAATTAACGGGTGTGATTTTTTATTCCACTCGTTAAAATCTCCTGCAACAGATACTTTTTCGGCATTAGGCGCCCACACGCTGAATAATGTCCCTTCCTTTCCATCAACACTTAAGGCGTGAGAGCCAAGTTTATCGTAAAGATTAAAGTGATTTCCCTCCTTAAAGAGGTATATATCGTGATCGGTAAGGAGACTTGTATTGTACATAACGCTTTCTTTTTTCACGTTTTTCTTAGTCGTCATTGTTAAACTCCAGTAAATCTTTAATCCCTTTCAGAGGTATAATAACCCAGTCTGGGCGGTTGTTCAGTTCATAACTAACCTCATAAACAGCCTTCTCTAAAAGGAATGCTTTTAAAAGCACGTCAATATCTGCAACATCCGCCGGGATAAAAGCTGCATCTTTCGTCGTGTTCAGGTATGAACCTAAAAATACACCGCTGACATATTTATACCAGAGATCATTCCACGGCTCTAAACCGCTGGTATTTTCTTTACTGACAAGGATATGCTTAAAAAGAGAAGTGTGAGCTGCATACTGAAAGGACCGCATCATCCCGGCAACATCAACAAGAGGTGATTTTTTGATTCTTCTCTCACTCAAAGATCTTGCGGGTTCTCCCTCAAAGTCAATGATAACAAAGTCATTCCCGGTAAAGAGAACCTGTCCTAAATGATAATCCCCGTGGATTCTTGTCTTCGTCACTAATATCTTTTTCTTCAAGAGAGACTGAAAAGTTGTCATGATATTTTTTTCATGGCCCAATACCTCATGAGCCGTCTCTATAACGGCGTCCGGGATTTTTTTTATATTTTTCCTCAGGAGTTCGAAAGTCTTCTTTGTAAGGCTTTGCATAGATTGATAGAGCGATCTCTGATAAAGGACGGAAAAATATTCAGGCGCAAAACTCGGGGCCTCCCTGTCGGATGATAACGCTATATGAAGCTCTGCCGTCCTTTTTCCTAATAGAGCAACCATTTCAAGATAGTCAATTCCTATCAGTTCCTGAAGCACTGTCGGTATATCCTTAAAACCCGCAACATCGAAAAGAGAAGCGGGTGGCTTTGGAAGCTCTTGGATCTCTGTCCTTTTTGAAAGAGCTCTCTCAAAATATCTACCGATGGAATCAAGCGTATATTTCCAGGCGTCTCCCTGGTTATTAACAAAAGCTTGAAGTACACCGACAATGATCGGTTCCCTTCCGGTAATTTTGTATTCTATAACCCCTGCAAACGGGGAAACATTAGGGAAAAGAGCCTTTTCAGAAAGAAACTTTCCGATTTCAAGGTCGGGATTAATCCCTTCATCAAGTCGTCTAAAAAGTTTAAAAAACAGTTTATTGCCATAAAGAATAGACGAATTGCTTTGTTCAGCTTTTGACACCTGAGATTTTTCGTCAAGAAGTTCTCTCGTCTTAAGACTTCTCAAAAACCGCCCCGGATAAGCGGTAAGCTTCCCTTCGATACCCATCGTGCCACGCCTTCCAGTAATCATTCGCAAGATATCTTTATGAAACTCAACATTGTACACGCCGTCGTAGATAATGCCTTCCCCGCTACCGGTTCCAACACGTGAAACAATAATATAGGGTTTCTCTTCAATAATCGTTTCCGCCTCAACTCCGGATAAAAAAGACAGGGGGAGAAAGTATACGTCGGCTAATCCTTCATTAAAGAATATCTTTATAAAAAGGAGGTGAGTAGAGGTGGGACCTTTTCCTATAGTTACATTTTCGAGAATCTTAACTTTTCTTATCTTCCTGGCTTTCCCGCCAAACCACCTGCAACCTGCTATATACTGAGGCAATATCTCGTCCTCTAATTTTTCTTTTGTCTTTCCCTGGAAAATACTTTTCCATTCCCCGATGACATTCAATTCCGGCACGCGACTGAATAAATCTCCAAAATGTATTACTTCTTCTTCCTTCTTGAGTGAAAACCAGAAATAATCATAAAAACCAAGCGTGAGGACATAGGGAGTATCTTTAATGACAGGAAACTTGTTTCCGCTGAACACTTCCTCGGGAGCGTATCCTGAAAACTGAAACAGACCAAGTTCAACGACCTGGGAATACCGCGACAGGTTCACAACCACCAGCATCGTCTCGTCTCTATACTGACGAATGAATGCAAGAACTTTTGGATTATCAGTTAACAAAAACTCGGTAGTTCCGCTTCCAAAAGAACGAAGTCGCTTTCTCGCAGATATAACTCTCTTCATCCACCATAAGAGTGATGAGTGGTTCCTTTCCTGATTTTCTACATTAACGGCTTCGTAGTGATATTGTGGGTCTATGATTACGGGAAGATAGAGCTTTTGAGGGTTTGCTCTTGAGAAACCGGCGTTCCTGTCGGCGCTCCACTGCATCGGAGTCCGGACCCCGTTTCTGTCACCAAGGTAATAATTGTCTCCCATCCCGATCTCGTCCCCATAATAAATCACAGGCGTTCCGGGAAGAGAAAACAAGAGAAAGTTCATTATTTCTATTTTTCTGGGATGATTTCCGAGAAGCGGCGCCAACCGTCTGCGTATGCCGAGATTTATCCTGGCATTGTGATCACTTGCATAGACCTTGTACATATAATCTCTTTCTTCGTCCGTGACCATCTCAAGAGTTAGCTCGTCATGGTTCCTCAGAAAAAGCGCCCACTGGCATTCCTCCGGAATAGAGGGTGTTTGTTCAAATATATTGATAATGGGGAACCTGTCTTCCATCCAGAGCGACATAAATATTCTCGGCATGAGAGGGAAATGAAATGCCATGTGGCACTTGTCGCCATTGCCGAAGTAACTCACAGCATCTTCCGGCCACTGATTGGCTTCTGCCAACAGCATCTTATTTTCGAACTTACTGTCAATATGGGATCTTAATTTCTCTAAAAACCCATAAGTTTCAGGCAGGTTTTCACAGTTGGTGCCTTCCCTTTCATACAGGTAAGGAACGGCGTCCAACCGCACCCCGTCAACTCCCATTGAAAACCAGAAATCAATGACACGGAACATTTCTTTCTGGACATGAGGATTTTCGTAGTTCAAATCCGGCTGATGAGAGTAAAACCGATGCCAGTAATATGCCCTGGCAACCGGGTCCCATGCCCAATTAGACGTCTCAAAATCTTTAAAAATTATCCTTGCGTCCCCATATTTCTCCGGACTATCACTCCAGACATAAAAATCTCTCCATACCGATTTTTTTTTAGCCCTTCGTGATCTCTGAAACCAGGCGTGCTGATCAGAAGTATGGTTCAAGACAAGTTCTGTAATAACGTGTATCCCACGCTTGTGGGCTTCTCTCAGAAACGCCTTGAAATCTTTTAAAGTCCCGTACTGAGAATTGACAGTGAAATAATCGGAGATATCATATCCGTCATCCTTGAGAGGAGAAGGATAAAAAGGGAGCAGCCATATGGCGGTAATTCCGAGGCCCTCAAGATAGTCCAGCTTTTCAGTGAGTCCTTTTAAATCCCCCACTCCTTCACCTCTGCTGTCGTAAAACGCCTTTATATGAAGTTCATAAATTACTGCATCCTTGTACCAGAGTGGAATATTCTCAGGATATGGTTCTCTTTCAGGCATCAACTTCCATCTCCTTACATAAAATAGTCAAAATCCCCCTCTTTTTTCAATCTTCGCCTGATCCTGAAAATATAAGCGGGGCAAATATGGGGATCTATCTCGACATAGTTTCTTTCTCCCTGCCATATGTATTTATTATCACCAAGCAAATCATGAACAAGATAAGGCTGGTCGGGATCAATTCCCAGTGTATGAACAGGAACCTTTACCCACCCGGAATGTTTATGGAAAGGGTCAAGATTGACTATCACAAATATTATATTTGACAGATCTTCGGTCGTCTTTCCGTAAAACATAAGATTATCATTATCCGATTCATAATAATGTATATTGTATGTGGTCTGGAGCGCAGGATTTTCCCTTCTTATTTTATTAACCCTTCCTATAAAATCCCTCAAGTTACCTTCTTTATTCCAGTCCCAGTTTTTTATCTCATATTTTTCGGAATCGAGATATTCTTCCTTTCCCGGCACAGCCTCTTGTATGCACAGTTCAAAAGCCGGTCCATAGACCCCATAGTTCGAAGAAAGTGTAGCTGCGAGGACAAGCCTCATCATAAAGGCCGGTCGGCCCCCATACTGTAAATGCTCGGGAAGTATATCAGGTGTATTGGGCCAGAAATTAGGCCTGAAATACTCTCGGACCTCAGTCTCTGTAAGCTCATTGATATATCGCATTAATTCCCACCTGGTATTTCGCCATGTAAAGTATGTGTAAGACTGTGTAAAGCCGAGCTTTGCAAGACGATACACCACCTTTGGCCTCGTAAAGGACTCAGACAGGAATATGACATCCGGATAGTCCTTCTTGATTCCTGTTACAAGCCACTCCCAGAAAGAAAAAGGTTTTGTATGCGGGTTATCTACCCTGAAGATCTTCACACCTTTTTCAATCCAGAAAACAACTATACTCTTAAGCTCATCCCACAGCTCCTGCCGGTTTTCCGTTTCAAAATTCAACGGCAGGATATCTTCGTACTTCTTGGGGGGATTCTCTGCATATTGAACAGTCCCGTCAGGACGCCATTTAAACCATTCAGGGTGTTTTTTGACGTAAGGATGGTCAGGAGAACACTGGAAGGCAAGATCCATAGCCACTTCTATTCCGTATTCTTTGGCCTTATTTATGAATCCAACAAAATCTTCCATAGTCCCAAGCTCGGGATGAATCGCCTTATGCCCTCCTCCTTCCGAGCCTATTGCCCATGGACTGCCGACATCTTTCGGTTTGACCTGAAGTGAATTATTTTTCCCTTTCCGGTTTGTTATTCCAATCGGATGGATCGGAGAAAGGTATAAGACATCAAAACCCATCCTCCGTATCTCGGGCAGGAAAGTCTCACAATCTTCAAATTTCCCGTACCTGCCGGGCTGTGATGCACATGATCTTACAAAAATCTCATACCATGAACTAAAAAGAGCCTTTTTTCTGTCCACAACAACAGACAGTTCCTTCTCATAGAGTGTGGCAGACCTTCTGTCTATGCATCCATCCATTAACTCATTGACTTCTTTACTCATGGCAAGATTGAAAACCTTATCGCTATCCTTTTCACTCAGTAAAAGATCAGCAATCTCTTTTAATTTCTGCTTTTCCGGTTTTAAAGACCTCTCAGATAAACCTTCAATATGCTGAACACCTGTCAGGATCTCTACAGAAATGTCCTGGCCGGCAACAAACTTCTTTTTTAAATCTTTCTGCCATGTCTTAAAATGATCGACCCAGCCTTGAAAGGTGTAGTGATAGATTCCCATTTCCTCGGTAATAAACTCGCCTCTCCACCTGTCATTTTCAATGAACCTCATGGGAGATTCTTTCCATTCTTGATCCCCATGTTTCTTGAATAAAAGCAGCGCTGAGACTGAATCATGTCCATCAGCAAATATATCGGCTTCAACAATAACTTTTTCACCAATCACCCGCTTTATCGGGAAACCACCGCCATCGATTTCCGGCTTTACATTTTCTATAACAACCCGCTTTCTACCTTCAGCCATTTTGACCTCTTTTGCTTTTGTATCTCACAGAAAATTAATCGGACATAAAAGTTGAAATGGGGAGAAGAAACCTTTCCTTTCGAAAGAATGAAAAGTAATCTGAACAAACTGTTCAAAAGAAAGGAACGATCGTAAGTAAATGGTAATTTTGAAAAATATTATAGATTATGTATGCTCTAAAGTCAAATTGCCCCCCTGCCGAATTTCGTTATACGTCCCCCACAACAGGGTTAAGACATGTTCCGATAATTACGGTTTTAAATCAAAGATGAAATCAAGGCGGCAAGGAGGAGGCGACGCAGGCGTACATGAAACGTATATGAGGAGCCAACGAAGATAGCGCTTTGATTTAAAATTGGAACATTTGAGTCAGTTCAATCTTCTCAAATAATATAATATTGACACATAAGTTCGCTTCATCTATACTCCCTGAATCTAAAGGGGAATCTTTCTCAAAAAATGCTGATTATTGAGTTTATAATGAATTTTAAGAGAAGAATGAAAGGTTTCTCCTCAAAGAGAGGCCTCTTGAAAAGGTTTTAGCATTATTCATAAGATCGGGGGGAGAATAATGGACGAAAAAACTTTAAAGGAAAACATCGAAATAACTGAGCATCTGAAAAATTTACCTGTATTAAAGTTTTTTGACAAGGAAAAACTGGACGAAGTTCTCCGCTTCAGTAAAATACAGAAATTTAACCCGGGCGACATCATCATCGAAGAAGGAAAAAACGACAAGTTGGTATATTTCCTTATATCAGGAACGGTAAAGGTCTTAAAACACGGGGAAGAAATCGATAGCCTTAAGGGTATAGGAGATATTTTTGGAGAGATGTGTATCGTTGATGGAGGCCCCCGATCAGCATCCATCTGTGCTGCTGACGATGTTGTCTGTCTTGTTATGGATGTCTCTTTCAGGGACAGCCTCGTTTCTGACGATCAAATTGCTTTCTGCGCCATATTTTACCAGGTCGTGGCTGAAGTTCTTGCCGGCAGGCTCAGAGAAACAAGTGAAGAACTTGTTCAGGAGCAGGTGATGAAAGAGGTCCTCTCGACCCGTTTAAACCAGTTGAACAAGGAACTTGCACAGGCGAAAGAGGAAATCGCGAGGCTGAAAAGTTGAGCATCTGGATATGCCATCTCCCTTGACAAATAATTACAAAACGTATACTGAGTACAAGTATCACGATCAGCAGAGATGATTTTCTCTCTGCTTTGGAAGTAACTCTGCTTTAATTTTACCCAGGGAGCGAGATAAAAATGGACCAGAAAGCTTTGGCAAGAGAATGTTTCATGGAAGGATGCCGGTATGACCTCGTCGATCCACTCTCCGAGAAAGCCATAGAGGCCTACAAAAAAAGCATCGTTTTCGACCCCACTTTTACCGCTGCATACGTAAATCTTGGGTTTATATGCCTCCAGAAAGAAGACTATGAATGGGCTCTCCTCTGTTTACGCAGAGTCATCGAACTGGAACCGGATAACCCGGAAGCATTCAACAATCTGGGGTACCTGTATGAAAAAATGGACAGATTAGGCACCGCCAGACAGGTGTACGAACAGGCTTTAGCATTGAACCCGAAAAACGTCGAAGCCATTCTCAACATGGGGCATATCTCGGAACTGCAAGAAGATTATCACAAAGCAGTAGAATTCTACAAAAGGGCGATCGGGGTGAATCCCGGTGAAGCCTCGCCTCGTTTCTTTCTGGCTTTCCTCTATGATCAACACGATATGTTTGATGAGGCGATCCAGGAATATCAGGGTGTTCTTGGAATCAACCCCTCCCATGTCAATGCTCTCTTTAACATGGGAAACCTGCACGTTCAATTAGGTGATTATAATCAGGCAATAAATTACTTCGAGCGGGTACTGTCAGTTAACCCGGACAATGCGGAGGCCTGGAATAACCTGGGTTCTATTTATGAGGCGATGAAAAATTATGAAGAAGCTGTTAAGGCCTATCAAAAGTCCCTCTCTTTAAATCCCTTTCAGGAAGAAGCAAATGTGAATCTCGCCCACATTCAATACAGGCATTACATTTCAAACCCGGACAGCGCAACCAGGAACAACATAGTCCGCAGACTTCACTTTGTCCTGTCTGTTAATCCACGGAAGATTAAGGCCCAGAAACTCCTGGATGAGCTGGCCAAAGAAAAATGCTGATTTTTCGGAGGTTTTCCGCTTTTACTTAAGTTTTGCCGTAATAAATTCCCTGATATCACTCCACGCGGAAATCGGATCAATGGCTGGTGAAGATGCCAGATCAGGGTACTTCTTAAGAACCTGTGCCGCAAGTACTCCTGCAACCTTCATGCGATGCTCCTGAGTGGATGATCGTCCCTGATCTAAAAGGTAAGCAGGGATGCTGATCTCGATCTTACACCCGTACATATCAATTTCTTCCAGAAAATCTCCTGTAGTTGAGAGCGGTTCTTCGGCAACTTCCGGTTCTGCGACAACCGCAGGTTCTACAATAACTTCCTGTACTGCCGGTTCTTCGGCAATCTCCGGTTCTTCATTAACCACATGTTCTGCGACCACCTCAACAGCAGCAGTTTCCGGAGATTCTACCGCGGCAGATACCATTCCGTCCGTTTCATCGGCCTGATCATTCATCTGAAGTCCACTCACAACAGGTACCTCGGCAGAAGCAGCCACTTCTTTTTCAACTGTTTCCGGCTTTTCCTCCCGTTCTATTTGTTCGGCCAAGGATTCGTCAGCACGGCGGCCCTGAAACGCCTCCACGGAAAGCACCACAGGTTCGGCAGGAACAACTTTCGGCTTTTCATGAGCCGGTTCGGTAATTACCTTAATTTCACGCCTTTTCCGTGGCTTTCTCTTTTGGACTGCCTGTCCCGTCAAGTTCTGGAAACGCTCACCGATCTGATGAACAACCTCTCCCTTGACTTCGCTGAATTGATTCGTCTCACCTGCTTTAAGTGACAACTTACAGATCTTGTTGATCAGACGGGGAACCCCGTGTTCCGAGTACTCCCATAAAAAAGTATATGCTTCATCTGTAAATATTTTTCTCGTTCCTCCGACAATCCCGAGCCGGGTCTCAACATAAGCTTTCAACAGTTTCTCAGATTCGATCTTATCGATCCGGCTGAATGTCCCGATTCGCTGCAGCAGATTTGCGCGTTTCGGGTGCTCCAATCTACGTGCCAGCTCCAGCTGTCCGGCAAGCACTATGGTAAACAAATTTCTCTGATCATCCTGCATATTGGTCAGCAATCTGAGACTCTCAAGATTAGCAGGAGACATAGCATTTGCCTCATCTACAAAAACCAGAACTTTTTTCCCGGCATCCATGGTTTCAAATAGAATTTTGTTAAATACTTCGAGGAGATTAATTCTTCTCCTTTCGTCACATTGCTTCCCGGTCAACTGACCGATAATTTCCCGTAAGAGTTCAATAAAGGTCATATCGGGATTAGTGATCAGAGCGATCTTATACTTCTCTTGCTCCAGAGAATCTATAATGATACGAATAGACAAAGTCTTGCCCAAACCCACATCACCGACAATCACCGCAACGCACTCATTACCCTCTTCGATGGCAAACAGTGTTTCCGCAATAGCATTTTCCATCGAAGCATGGCAGTCCACATACATCGTCGGGTCAGGAACATTGTCGAAAGGCGGCTTTTTCAAACCCCAATATTCATAATACGTCATTCCAATCCTCCTGTATGCCTACGCATCGAGACAATTGAAAATCTCCTTACTCCTTGAGAGATAGTCAATGATATCTTCGAGCAGAAAACGTCTTAGCCTACCGATTTTATAACTTTTGATCTCTTGAGATTTAACAAGTCTCATCAAAAAACTTTTACTGATCTGCAGCATCTGACATACATGTTCCGATTTAAGCATCTTTACCGTTTCCACTTTCCTGAACTGAAAGTTGAAAACAATTTGTCCATCCTGACAATGCTCGACGTCCATAGAAACGCCGCTTGATTCTCCGTTTAAGAAATACTTGACATATTGACTTGACTTGACGAGATTATACTGTTCCGGTGTTAATTTAAAGGAAACCGCATCTTTGTTGTCTTCGGGAAAACCTTCAAGAGCAGGCGCTTCTTCATCTACGTTACTTGAGCTCTGTTTCAATGCCCGGATTGGGACATCCGTCAGTTCTTGTGCCGGCAACGCCTGGGCATCTACATCAAAAGACTGTATATTCCCCGGTTCATGAGGCCCCTTCTTCCTTCTCCTCACAATAGAAATCTTTTCCATAATCCTCCCGCCTGATGCTACGGAAAACCAGTAACGCCATATTTCGTTTATGTGTTGAGAGTTTTAAAAACTACATTCATAGACGCTCAAAAATCTTGAATCTACGGCTTCCGAATCCAATTTTCACTATTTTGCAAAAATCCCCGATTTATATCAATATAGTCAATTGCTATAACAAACAACATGGCACAAATCAACATAAACTTTGTAACTGCTAAAAATTTAGAAAACAGGCTGAAAAGAAAACTTATCAAAGTTCTTCAAGTCTTGATTACAAAGCAAAAAGCCCCTATTTCCTCTACATATAATATCCCCAATGTTCCTGCCTTGAATTATGACCTTTAACTTATAAGTTTCTTACATTCTATCAAACAAATAATGTTGACACCTAAAGCTGCTTCATCTATACTCCGAAAATCCAAAAGGTAACTTTTTATCAGGGAAAAACACCCTATCTTAAATACTGACCATCCCAATTATTGCAGAGATCCATTACCGTAAGAGTTTCTATATCTAATTCATGGTAGACGTAAAGTGAAAGCTAAAAGCGCAACCCTCCAGCAAATAGAGAAGAACGGTTTAATACTTATCTCTCTTGTAATGGTAATAATCTACTGGATTCTTGATTCCATGGCGTCGGATCAAGTGCTTACCCGTACAATGATTGTATGCTTTGTTATTGTTTACGGTTTTTTTACCCAGATGCTGATTAATTCCCGCGAAGCAGCTCTTAAAGAAAAAGACAGGACTCAACAGCAACTGGTTCAGACGGAAAGCCTTGCCGCTATCGGGCAGCTTGTAGCCGGCATAGCCCATGAATTGAATAACCCCCTTGCAAGTACATCAAGCCTGATTCAAAATGACATTGAATTGATCAATGAACAAAAGGAAAAAACTGAGATTGATCGTGAGATACTTAATGATCTCGAGTTTTCCTTAAAGGAGCTGAAACGGGCCGGTTTAATCGTAAAAAGTGTTTTAGGCCTGTCACGTCAGACACAAACATACGTTGAAGATGTTGATATTAACGCAAATATAGAAGATGCCTTGAGAGTTCTCTACAATCAATATAAACATACTAAAGTGGATATCGTAAAAGATTACGAGGAAAATCTGCCGAAAGTTAACGGTAACTTCGCAAATCTCGGCCAGGTATTCATAAATATAATCAAGAATGCCTTACAGGCGTTGCCCGATGGTAAGGGCACTATAACCTTAAAAACACAATACAGGAGAGATACAAACAGCGTAACGATAGAGTGCCGTGATACAGGTTCAGGAATTCCTCCTGAGATTATTAATGACATCTTTAGACCATTTTTCAGTACAAAGGAAGTTGGTAGTGGAACGGGCCTTGGTCTTTATATCTCCCACGAAATCATCAAAAAACATGAAGGGCTTATCTCGGTAAGCAGTAAACAGGGCAAAGGTACAACCGTTACTATAGACCTGCCCTGTAAAGTGAGGACAACATGATGAAAGTCTTGGTTGTGGATGACGAAGAAGGCGTCAGGATATCCCTGAAAAAAGTCCTGCAGAGAGACGGCTATGATGTTCTTTTAGCAGAAAACGGTATGCAGGCCATTGAAATAGTCCAAAAGATGCTCAATGAAATAGACACGGTCATCTCAGATTTCAAGATGCCCGGTCTGGACGGTTTGGAAACACTTACGGAAATCGGCAAGCTTAACCCCGAAATTATCAGGATTATCCTGACCGGTTATGCAACACTCGACCGTGCTATCGACAGCGTAAATTCGGACATTGACGGTTTTTTAACCAAACCCTTCGACAATAATGAACTCAGATCGAAGGTCAAGGAATTTACAATCAAAAAACGGCTGAAACAATTCGTGCCCGTTCAGGTTATGAAGGAGCTGCAAAAATTCAGTAAAAACCTTGATCCCCGGAACCAGAAAATAACCATTCTCTTTACGGATATACGGGGATTCTCCAAAATATCCCAGGCATTAACTCCCCAGGAATTATCAGAGCTTCTTAATCTTAACTATTTCTATCCCCTCGACAACATCATCTTCGCATTTAATGGTACGCTTGACAAACACATCGGTGACAGTATTATGGGAATATTCGGCGCCCCGATTACCCAGGATGACGATGCGCACAGGGCGGTTGCCTGCGCGATTGAAATGCGTAAAAAAGTTGCCGAGATAAACAAAGAAATCAGCAAAAAGAATTTAAAGATCCCCGTTGGCTTCGGGATCAGCACCGGTGAAGCCATGGTTGGAATTTTTGGGTCAACAGTAAGAAAAGAATACACCGCCCTGGGCCGCCCTGTAAATCTGGCGGCGAGACTGGAGCGGATCGCCCTGGAAGACCAGATTCTTATCTGCGGCGAAACTTTCGCGGCAGTGAAAGATTCCTTCCGGACCGAAGCGATAGACCCCGTAAACATCAAGGGGATCGAAGAAAAGATGGCGATCTATAACGTCATTGACACGTTTTAGACCTTCAACTAAAATCCAATTTTAATCTGCCTGGCAAGTTCCTTGTTGCACTACTTTAGTCCAGCAGCCACCATAGATCTTACATTATTCCTTATTATAACGCATTTTCTTGTCGCAGGATATCCAGCATATCTTTATGAAGAACTGCTATCTTATTCTCAACTACATCCCATACGATATCGTAATCTACGCCGAAATAGTTGTGAATTAACCGATCTCTCATGCTGGCTATTGCTCGCCATTCTACTTCTGGATAACGATTCTTCAGATCTTGCGGTACTTTCTTTGATGCTTCGCCAATAATCTCAATGCATCGCACAAAAGCACGTCTTAGTGTCGCATCACCAAGAAAATGTTCTTTGCTTAAACCTTCTTTTTCGAGCATCAGATATTCGGTTTCGTCGAGGATGTGACGAAGATATTCAAGCGGCGAGAGAGGCATACTCGGCTTCTTTCAGAATATATGGACCAATATATGGACTGAGTGATTCTAATGTTATTAATTCGACTCTATTCTTTAGGACATCCTCCAGGAAACAGGAAAGGTTCATGAAGTTATCAAAGGTCTTTCGTTCAGACTCGAACTCCACCAGTAGATCAATATCACTGTCAGGACGTTGTTCTCCACGAACAAAGGAACCGAACAAACCAATCCTTTTTACGCCGAATGCCATTAGATGGGATCGGTTGTAATGTAATATAGTTAGAATATCCTGCTTTGTTCTGAATGTAGTTTGCATTGTATTCCTTATAATATGAAACGTATTGTTTCGCCAAAAGTATAGTGCACGCTTGTTAGCGTGTCAATGAGATTTTAGCCATAGCTTTGCATTGAACAAGAAAAGTAGGGGCTGACCTTCTTTTTCGATTGATGTAGCGCTTTGAATATTAGATTCATCGGCGCTCAGAAACATTTTCCCATGTACGTCTCGCTACACTTCGACGGCATGGTGCCCGAAAAATCTTTAATTCGCGCCTTCCGAATCCACTTTTTAGTATTTAGTGAGAATATCTGGTAGTTGACCATCGAATAACATTTCCATCGAGGTCATTCAGAGGATAATTTTTCACAGCTGATTTATACGTTATTTCTTCTAATTGCCAAAGAACTGCAATTAGAAGCATTACCTTTATTAATATGCATCTTTTCTGTGATCTATTGTAAGAAGTAACACTGTTTTTGTTTCTTCGCTGATACTATAGAATAATCTATATTTCCCTATCCTGTATCTCCATGTTTCCGGATTATAATTCAGGAGCTTTTTGATATTCAGTCCGAAATGCGGTTCTTGCCTGAGTTGCTTTGCGGCATATTCTTCTATCTTTTTTTCAATTGGCAGTCGGCCACTCTTGGGAAGCTTATCGAGTGACCTCTTGAATTCTTCCGTTACAAAAATTCTATAATTCTATACATCACAGAAAATATCCGCGGCCTGATTTGGCGTCTTCAATCCCCCGTTGAAGACTCTCATTCAAATCTGTATTTCCTTTAATTTCATCCATTTCAAATTCATCGACATACTCAACAGACTGAATATATCGCAATGTAGCCGTCTCAATAAAATTCGAAATAGGCCGGTTTTCCTGTTCCGCCAGCCGCTTGAAGACTTCGTACTTATCATCGTCAAGACGCAGGGTAATTGTTTTCGGCATATCCACCTCCTGAACATAATTTATTCATTGATATTCTAACAGTCAAGAAAATTTCTGTCCCCCTATTTCCCGAAGAATTTTGAATCCGGCAAGGTGTCTCTATGGGAATCAGGGCTCTTTCCTCCTGTTATCCCCTCATTTCAAAGGCTAAAAAATGCCTACGACTATCGAACACGGGTTTTCATTTTTTAAAAGTCGTTACTGTTTTTGAAATTAATCTCGAATTTGCGAATAGTCACTGTCTGTGTCAACCCGCCTGTCGCCTGTGTCCACCCGAAGATTATTCTGTCGAATTTGTCATGCCATGTCTGGTTAAGTGTGATGGTCTGCTGGAATGAGGGGGGATAATCGCCGTTTTGATTAAACTTTTTACTCGTATCGTCAAGTTTGACGCCATTCGAATCCTGGTAGCCAGCGACAGCATAAGCCTTCAACCAGGCCCGTAATTTGTACTTTCTGTAATCTGGACTTATCGGATTATCAACCCGATCAATTTCCAACCTAAATGACAGCATTCTACCAGCTGGTGAGCTTATTGGATAACCGAAACTATCAAAGTCACGAATCATAAATGGATATGTTCCATCCGGATTTGTATCACCGTTTTCCGGATTTTTCGGATTGTTCGCGTCGCCCCTGCCGTGACGGTTGTCATCGTATGTGTTGCTTTGAGGACTACACTCTGAAGTATTATCGGTGCCCCAGTAAGAAAAAGCTGCATGTTTAACCGGTGAAATAAAAGAAATATCTTTCCGGCTGTTGCAAAAAGGAGAGCAAACAGTATCTGCACCGGCAATATGAGGATCGAATTCAACCGCGATCTTTGGCGGCTGAAGACCATTCCCCGTAAGCCCCGGACCAGCATAGGCCATATATTCCCCACAGCTTCCTCCGCCGCAATCCGTAACATTGTTAATATATAAAGGAGACGCCACAGTACCATTATTATGAGCACTGATGATGGCAAACGTAAATCCATCCGCCCCCCAGTTAGTGTTGTATTGAAAATCAAAATAAGCCCGAATCCCTTTATTAAAGTTACATCTTCCCGCGGTACAATCGGAGCCATTGCTATCGGCCCACCCCTGATACCACACACACCCTGCCGTGCCTGTTGCTCCCAAACCTAAATTAATCTGCCGGTTCACCGTATCAACCGTCACCCCGCTATTTCCTGAGACTCCTTTAGCAGGTGTAGCCAGGGCCGCCATACCCGCCGCACCTTCTCCCGCAAAGCTGAATGGAGGGGGTGGTGTACCTGGTTGACCGGATAGACCCGGATTATATTGGGCAATAATCTTTTTACTTGCCTCGTTAACTGTGCCGGTGGAAGTAATTTGATTACCTGTAATTCCAAGAAAGAATTTACCGTTAACAGATCTATCAGTATTATAAAGGAAATAATCACCCGATGGCGGCGGACTATCATTCCATTTGATACTGGCATAGTCTTTACCTGCCAAAGCGAGGTAATAGGCTCTGTTCTGACTACTAGTACCTACTCCGCTTGAAATGGATGCCGAAAACATGTAAAACATGCCCAAGCCGAGTGCGGCAATCATGGTCATGCCTATAAGTGTGAAGACAAGGACATTCCCCCTATAATTTGAAAGTAACATGATTTATCCCTCATCTCCGGGACTAAGAACCACGCGATCAGGACCAGCTATGATTATTCGCGTGTTGTCATATCCAATTAATTCCAGAGTTACTTCAATGATGGAAGTCGTGCCGGGTAAATAACTGCCTGAACATGAAGAAGTACCGCAGTAATTTAACCTGAATAATTTTACCTTATCGATCAATATGTCACCACCAGTGCAGTCAACAGCATTCATTTTTAAAAGAAGCGGACTACTTTCCGTACCGGACCAGCATATGGAAACATCTTGAGTTACAGTCTGATTTAATCTCTTATATGTAAGGGTTGATACCGCACCATTAGAAATGGATTTAATAGCGCGGAATTCTTTCCTGAGCCTTGTAATCGCTATTTGTCCATGTTGTGCTATTTCTGTATTTTTCTTTGAGAGGACATAACCCGTTGCAATTTTGGAAAGTCCCACCCCGGCAATAACGCCAATTATCGCCATGATCACGATTGACGTAATGATTTCTACCAGTGTAAAACCACTATTGTTATGTAATGTACCACCCATTAATGAAGCCTTAATTTTCTTTTGCCATGAACAGGGCAGTTAATGTATCGCCATCATCATTTTTGATAGTTACTCTCAGAATATTCTCCGGATCACCACTTACAATATCAGTTTCAACAGTGGATACAAATTTAATGAATTTATTCTCGACGACATAATACTCATATGGTGGATTTGAGCCCTGACCATAATTATTCTTCTTATTATTTAAATCAGGTGTTCCAACTGTCTCTTTTAAGTATTGAAGAAGTCGTATCCACTGAAGACGAGGCGTACTCGTTCCTTCGGGAATTGAGCTGCCGCCAGTTTTAGGCCAGGCTGGTTCCGTGCTGCCACTTGTTCCACCTACTTTGCACCGATAAAAATGGCCGTTCGGACCTTTCTTGCCGTCAACTGCAATATAAGTGTCCGTAGGCATCACAATGTCACCAACGGAATATTGCACGCCACTTTTCCACATTCCTGCTCTTGTAGTTATCCACCTCCATGGTTTTACATTCCATACAACGGTCCCATCACCAACTTTATTATCATCTCTCCAGATTGGTTCAGACGTGCCACTTGTACCTGCGGTAATGCAAGTATAATAACGTCCATTCATGCTTATGGGTAGGACCTTGTCGCCAACACTATAATTCGTTAAACTTTTCCACTTTGGGAATTGATTATAATCCGCAGTTATATTTGCCATGACTCTGTTCAGATTCGATGATGATCTCAACCATTTGATGGGATCGCTGCTCTTTACTAAAGAGGAGGATAAAAATGTGATCATCATCGCGCTGAAAATTGCCACGAAAAAGACCGTAATAATAATCTCTATAAGTGTAAATCCCGATTGTCTTATGCAATTTTTACGCTTCATGGGATAAAACCGGTATTTTTTGTAATGATAATTGTTTTCTTAATGCTCGACTGAGAGAGCTCGAGATTTACGTCGTTTGTTCCCGGCGATCCCCAATCATTAAATACCACCACTGTACCCACCCCTGAGGTTATATTGATTCCTTCCGGGAAGCTGTGTGTCTCAGAAGGGGGAGTTTCGCCGGGGAGATTAAATGCCACTCTTGTCCCTACATCATTACGCCTGTAGAGCGTATATGTTTTTGCGTCGGCTATTTCGAGTTCCCAGCGGGGATTATTATTTGGTTGTAAGGTATCGCCCATCGCCTTGATCTGTGCAAATCTCAGGTGCGATTTTATAATCCCTTCCTGCGCGATTAAATCCGCATCATTCGTCGAATACCTGTTGACGGCCACAGGGGTAAGAATGGCGAGCAGGATCAATACCACCACAATCTCGATCATGGTGAAGCCGCGCTGATTGATATTACATTTGCAGAATCGTTTCATGGTCCAGGAGGTAATTATTCTGTGACGGTTTCAGATTTTTTTCAAAATCCAGATAGCTCAGGCCGGATTAGCGCAAGATTGAACCGAATGTTCCTGCGGGAATTACCTTCCGCGGATGAGGAACAATGACAAATCTGTTATTGGGGCGAACTTTTTTGTGGCTTCCGGTATGCCCGGTTTCTACAAATCCATGAGACAATAGAACTGAAATGATGTGTTCCGATGAATACCGTTCAGGCATTGATGAGGGCCTCGCCGACGATGGCGTCTTCAACGGAATGATAGAGCTGCTCGGTGTCTTCATCGGCAAGATATAACGAAACCGCATCCTTCAGGTTTTCAACAGCATCGTCAACAGATGTTCCAAAGCCGGCGATATCTAAATTAAGGCACTGTGAAACACAATACTCCCCTTCACGGTAAACAACATATTTAAATGATTTCATAATAGCATTCCCTTTTCATCTGATGACAGCAAACTTCCAAAGCAAAATTAATTAACATGCCCGTTAGATTATTTAAATTTCATAAGTTTGTCAAATTATTTGGAATGTAAATCCATAAATCATGTATCTTTCTTTTTGACATACTTACATTTTGAAAGAGATTGTTGCGATTTGCAAGGTTAATTATATCATGGATAAAAAATAAACCTTATCCTGCATTCGCAATGCTCCAAGCCGGATTATAATTCCCAATATCACCGCATGTTCAGAAATTATCTCCTTTTTTACTCGACACAGGCATTCCCCCTGAGGAACGTTTCGCCAAGGTATAGCGCGTACCCCCATATTAAAAAGTAATAGTTGACCGCCTTCCGAAAGTTATGTTAAAAATAGATCGAAATTAAAGTCAACCATAATTGGGGGTGATTCAATGAAAACACTGCCACTTTCAGAAGTGAAGATGAAGTTAAGCGCCCTTGTTGATTTTGTAACCACTTCTGATGAAGAGATCATGATCACAAAAAACGGGCGCCCCGCAGCAATATTAATCAGCCCGGATGAACACGAAAGCTGGAAGGAAACGCTTGCCGTACGCTCCGATACCATGCTTATGGATGAGATCCGGAACGGCCTTATGCAATTGAAAGATAAAAAAGCGAAACTTTATACACTCGAAGAGCTGTAAATGAGTGACATATACAGACTCAGGATACCCGACTGCATAGCGGCCACCATTCGTGGGATGCATCCACTGCTGAAAAAGAAGATAAAACGATCACTTCAATTTATCTTATCAGAACCGTTTTCAGGAAAAGCTCTAAAAGGCGAACCGGCAGACTTAAGAAGCTACCGCATCAGCCGATTCAGGGTAATCTATAGAATATCGGGGAAAAAGATCGAAATTGTAGCCATAGGCCCACGGAGCCGCATTTACGAAGAAACATACAGGGAAATCAGAAAAAGCAGACAAGATTGAATTTTTATCACCCTTCGTAACGGCACACCGGCAGGAGTGTTTCGTTATTCATTCCTGTAATAAATAATCGAAACTTACAGGATTCCGCCCGGCCGTAGAGATCACTTCGTCCATTCCCTTCAGGGATTTCGCTCTATTGGATTTTATCACTTCACGGTACTTTCCCATCTTCAGGGCCTCATCGAAGTACTCCATCGCATCCTTTTTTTCTCCCAGATAGTAGTGGGCAATGGCCAGGTTATTAAGCGCCTCCGAATTTTCAGGCAGCAGCGTAATGGCGGTTCTGAAAAACCATAAAGCTTCACTGTAATCACCTATCCAGATGAAATAGACGCCAAGATCATTGTAGCCCTTATGGTTAAGAAAATTCAAAACAAGGACGCTTCCAAACTGCCTGAGTGCCTCCCGGCCGTCGTTTGCCCTGAAAGCCGTAATCCCTGCCTTAAGGTGTGCGGATTCTTTTTTCATTGAATCCTCTTCCGGTTCGACCAGTTGTTCAATTCTGAATAACGGGTAGTATTTTTTAACTTTTAGAAGAGTAACGGCAAGGTTTCCCAGGGCCTTTCTATAATCTGGTCTGATCGTGATCGCCTCATGATAGAGAAATATTGCCTCAATCAAATCGTCCTTTACGATGCAATTAGCCAGGTTATTACGCGCCCAGTAACTGCCGGGATTAACCTTTAAGGCATGGGTGTACAATTTAATCCCGTTCTCCCAGGTCTTCGCCTGAACGAAGGTTGTCAGCATAAGCATTACAAGGATAAGGAAAACAGGCAATAGATGAAAAAACCTTCTTTCCCGGCGGATAAATATCGCGACGGCCAAAGCCGGTCCCATCATGGAAAAGTAGAGATAGCGATCCGCAACCGTCGAGAACCGCTGAAACAAAAAAGGAACGATACCGGATACGGGAAGGAAACCCGCCAGAAATATGAGAAAACATGCCAGGTAAAGGGGGCATCTCCGCCGCAGACACCAGAGCGCAACAAGTAAGCCCAGGGAAACGGTCCAGGAGAGGTATCCCCACCATTGGCTAAGAACAAATTCCGGAGTGCGGGCATAATCAATACCCAGCGATGCGGGATAAAATAATTTACCCAGATAAAATGTTGCCGCATCGAAGGCAACAAAAGGTCTCAACCATACAGGCGATATGTATGGCAGCAACTCTGTGCTTTGTACGTGGATCGTAACAAGCATTGATAACAGTGAGAGGATAACCCAGGGGATAATGTTCCTCAAGTTGGCTTTATATTCTATCCGGAAAAAGAAGTGATTGATGATGACAAGAAAGAGGGGAACGACAACACTGACAGGTTTTGCCATGAGGGCAGGAAAGAAACAGGCCAGCGAAAGGCTGTAGTAGAGGTTTTTTAGCCGGTTGTCTTTAGCCTCCTCTGTTTTCAGGCGCTGATAGATCAGGTAAAGCTGAATGGAGAGGAGGGAAAAAAAACAGGCCAGCAGTGTTCTCAGCTCGGTAATATAAGCCACGGTTTCCACCTGGACGGGGTGGATGCCAAAAAGTAAAGCACCCAGGAAGGCGGAAAACTTATCTTTAACCAGTGAAGATACGATCAGAAAGATGAGGACTGTGTTCAGCAGATGAAGGAAAATATTTATGAGGTGGAATACCCGTGCATGAACGAGATACTCACTGTCCTGGGGCAGATGGTGAGAAACAGAACTCCATAATACGGACCATACTGTATAGGTAAGAGGGATATAGAGTTTTAAAAAAGGTTTTTTCCAGTAATTCAGGATGTTTTCAACGCTACCCTCTTTTAGAGGTTCGTTTTCTGTGATGTTGGGCAGATCATCCCATACAAACGAACTGTTATTAAAGAGCGGGGCATACGAAAGAGATAAAAGGCAGACAATAATTAAGGTTGATATGGCAAAGCGGAAGGATGGCAAATAAAGCACCTGTTTTACGGAGACAAACCCTTGCCAGCTCTCCCAAGTGTGTCCCCCCCCCATCCACGCGGGGAGGGGCACAGAAGAAAGGATATTATCCGACATTGAAGGGTCTTACTTTTATTCCGAAACGCTTACTGTCCAGAAGTAAGGCTCGTTGGTCGTGTCATCCGGTGCGACCCTGGTAAAGGTGACAGTCTTGCCTTTAAAGTCAAATCCAGTAGCGCTCACAATAGAAAGATTGCTGTTCCAGTCTTCTCCCAGTTTTGTATCCGGCCCGGATACGGTGTCACCATTTCCTGCGGTTAAACTTAAGCCCGGCGCCGGATAGGCGCCGAGGCCATCCTTCAATTTCCACTCCGCGAGTTTCAATCTTTCCCGGGCACAAAGTTCCGACTTAGCGCCGCCTGACGATTTCTCTATTGCATCCTTGCGCATATCGAGATACTTCGGAATCGCTACCGCCGCCAGAATACCGAGGATAACAAGCACGGCAATAATCTCAATGAGGGTAAAACCTTCTTCATTTTTCATGATCTTTCTTGTTTTAATCATTTTAAACCTCCCTGAAACGATTTTCTTTTCGTTTTTTACTCTAATCTACCGCATCTTGCATGCCATACATTAAAGCTAAGGGGACACGGACCACGGAATATATCCCCGTAAAAACATAAGTATCTGTTAATATTTGATATTTATTTTATAAAAATCTTACTTTGCGATAAAGGACCCGACCTCTGGTAAAGTACGAAGAGCCAGGTTCTTCGTACAATGATGGTTAATCTACATTTTTTGTAGCTGTTTGTTTGAAAGGATCGGTGTCTATCCCGTATTTTTTGATCCGGTGCCAGAGACTGCGCTGGTTGATGCCGAGAACTTCGGCAGCCCTTGCCTGAACTCCCGCGGTACGGTTCAGGGCTTCGATGATCAGGCCTTTTTCAACCTCCTCCAAACGTTCATCAATTGTCGTGGAATCGGGGAAACCTTCGGAGACCTGGCCGCTCATTGGGCCTATAATATTTGCCGGCAGATGCGACGGCTCGATGAGGCCGTCTTCAGTAAGGACGGCTGACCTTTCTATGGTATTTTGAAGCTCCCTGATGTTACCCGGCCACGAATACCCGGTAATTACCTGAAGGGCCGGTGGAGATAGTCTGACCGATTCAGATTTTTTTTCGAGAAAATGTTCTACCAGATAGGGAATATCTTCCCGGCGCTCCCTTAAAGGCGGCAGGTAGATGGAAAAAACATTGATTCGGTAATACAGGTCTTCCCGAAATAGTCCTTCTTTGACCATCTGGGGAAGGTTCTTGTTCGTCGCCGCGATAAAACGGATATTTACTTTGATTGTCCGGGTTCCCCCCACCCGTTCAAACTCTTTTTCCTGCAAGACGCGCAGTATCTTTGCCTGCGTTGTAAGAGGCATGTCACCGATTTCATCTAAAAAAACGGTGCCGCCGTTGGCGGCCTCAAATTTGCCGATTTTTTGAGAGATTGCACCGGTAAATGCCCCCTTTTCATAGCCGAACAGTTCACTCTCAAGGAGATTTTCCGGGATTGCCACGCAATTAATTTTGACAAATGGTTTTCCGCGGCGCAGGCTGTATTCGTAAATACTTGTTGCCACAAGCTCCTTCCCTGTTCCGCTTTCCCCCGATATGAGAACGGTCGAGTCCGTCGGCGCAACCTTCAGTATCTGCGTGAATATACCTCTCATAACCTTGCTCTGACCGATAATACCCGGGAAAAGTTCCTTTGCCTCAACCTTACTCAGAATATTTGTGACCTCAATAAATACATCGGAGAAGTGCTCCAGCGTATCTTTTGCCTGTTTTTCTTTTTCCCGTGGTTTCGGAAAGACCGGCAGGCTTTCCGCCTTTTTTATAAATTTCGTAACCGGTCTCAGCATAATCCACGTAATTATCAGGCCAACAATAAAAGTCAGGAACGCAACGGCAATCTCCCACACCATAAATGGCCAGACTTTAACATTTGCAACTCCCCCACTTAGCAGACGGGCAGTAATAATAACCCATAAAAGGGACAGACCGCTGAAAGTGAAGGGAACCAGAAAATACAAGCTGACAGGAAAATATTGTTTTCTTATTTTCTTCATTCTCATTATTTAGCCATTTGGGTCAGGTTCCACATGGGTAAAAATATTGCCAGTGCAAAAAACCCTACTACGGCAGCTAAAGCAACTATCAAAACGGGGCCGATGAGATCTGAAAGTCTCTTTACCGTATAGCTCACCTCATCGTCGTAATGCTCTGTCACCTGAAGCAACATCTCTTCAATATTCCCTGTTTCTTCCCCAATGGCAACCATGTCTACAACCATGGGGGTAAAGTACTTGGAGGAACCGAGGGGAACGGCTATACCGCGTCCTTCTTTTATCTGTTCCCGGATCCCGTCGAATTCACGCGCAATGGCCTTATTACCGATGATACTGGACAAGACCGTCATCGCGTTAATGACAGGGGTACCGCTGGAATATAACATGCCGAATATACTGGCAAAACGGGACATAGCCGCCTTTATGAACAGGGGGCCTAAAAAGGGAATGCGGAGGATTAAAGAATCTTTTATGTATTCTCCCTGTTCTGTTTTGAAAAAGCTTTTTAACCCCACGATCAACGCAATTAAACCAAAGATAAGCAGGTGCCAGTAATGGAATAAAAACTGATAGAGCATTATGGCGATCTGAGTCGGAATAGGAAGGGTAAGGCCGGACTTGGAAAACATCGACGCAAATTTTGGCACGACAAAGGTAAGCAGAACAAAAAAAGCAATGGTTAAAGTGATGCAGACGACCATAGGATATTGCAGGGCGGATTTGATATCGGACTTAATCTTTCCTTCATGTTCAATAATATATATAAGACGGTCAAGCGCCTCCGGGACAGTGCCGCTCATCTCTCCCGCTTTGATCATGCTGCGATAGAGCGGTGAGAATATGGTCCCATGCCTGTTCATGGCCGCAGACAGCCCTGATCCGCTTTTGATATCCTGGGAAATTACAGAGATGGCGGCTTTTAGGGTACGATCCTCTGTCTGGGCCTCCAGGACCTGAAAAGACCTTACCAGGGGCACTCCTGCTTTGAACAGAGAGCGGAACTGTTTTGTAAAGATAATTAAATCGGTTATCCCTACAGGGCTTAGTTTCTGATTGAGTCTCTGCCACCATCCGGCTTGTGAAGCCGCCCCCACTGTTTTTTTCTCCGTCACCTTAGAGGGGATATATCCCCTGTCGGCAAGCATACCCGCCGCTATCTCGGCGGATTCAGCCTCTATGTCGCCGGTGATAAAACCTCCCTGTTCGTTTATGGCTTTGTAAAAATAGTTAGGCATAATTAACGTCCCTGCTCCCTGACCGCTCTTCTACATTATCACCGCTGAGGTTGCTTCTTCAAGTGTCGTTATCCCCCGGAGTACCTTATTACCCGCGTCGTATTTCAAGGTTCTGAGGTTACCCTCTTCTACGGCCTTGCGCGCAATTTCATGGGCTGAACATTTTCTCATAATCATGTCCTGGATCAAATGGTCGTTAATGAGTACCTCGAATATACCTGTTCTTCCCTTATACCCCGTATTTAAACACTGGTTGCAACCCCGGCCGCGCTGAAAATTCGCAAAGTCCCACCTTTCAAGTCCCCAGGAGGCAAGCACATCTTCGGGTGGATTGTACTGTTCTCTGCAGTACGGGCAAACAGTTCTCACCAGGCGCTGGGCAATAGAGACCAGGAGGGTGGAAGAAAGGAGAAACGGTTCAATTCCCATATCAATAAAACGCGAGATGGCTCCAACTGCATCGTTCGTATGTACCGTACTTAAAACACGGTGACCGGTCTGCGCAGCTTGCGTGGCAATTGCCGCTGTTTCGCCATCCCTGATCTCGCCGACCATTATTATATCGGGGTCCTGACGGAGTATTGATCTTAGACCACTGGCAAATGTCATCCCTGCTTTCCTGTTCAGCTGGATCTGCCTGATATTTTCAATCCGGTATTCCACAGGATCCTCCAGGGTCATGATATTGCTGTCAGGACGGTTGAGTTCGTTCAAGATAGCATAAATGCTTGTACTCTTACCGCTTCCCGTCGGTCCGGTGCTCAGTATCATACCGTAAGGTTTCTTTACGATAGCCCTGATTTTCTCTATATCCGATTTGACCATCCCGATGCGATCCAGTGAATATATCCCCGCACTTGTATCCAGAAGCCGCAGGACGAGATTTTCTCCGTAAATGGTCGGTATGGAAGACGCACGGACATTGATTTCTTTCTTCTCCATGCGAAGGGTAAACCGCCCGTCCTGAGGTATCCTCGTTACGGTAATATCCATATTTGACAGGATTTTTATCCTGGCTGCAATTCCTAAAAACATATGTTTGGGGGGAGATTGTACCTCATGGAGCTTGCCGTCTATACGGAACCGAAGCTGTATATTATTCTGCTGGGGACTGAGGTGAATATCACTGGCCCCCTCGTGTATGCCCTGGACAAAGATCGAGTTAACAAGCCTTATAATAGGTGCCTCTCCTGCCATGTCCTGAAGGGAAGCTAACTGTATATCTGCCATACCCTCGTCTTCGTCTTTTTCCTGAACAAGTTTAGCTTCAATATCTTCTATGCTATCCAGGACACTGCCAAGACCTGACTGAACACCGTAGAGATTGCTTATTATCTGATTCAGTTCACGCTCAGTACATACTACCGCTTCTACTTCACAATTTGTCAGTGTTTCAATAGCATCAAAAGTATTAATATCAAGGGGATCCAGCATGGCGATCGTTAATAGACGACCTTTTCTCGCCAAAGGTGCTATCTGACATTGCTGTGCGTAATCTATAGGGATTAATGCTGAGAGTTCGAGTTCACAGGGGTATTTACTGGGGTGAAATCTTCTTATTTTCAACTGCCTGCCGAGCACATCTATTATCTGTTCCTCGGTTACAATTCCTCGCTGGACAAGAATCTGACCGAGCTTCAGATCACTCTTCCCCTGTTCGGTAAGAGCTTTTTCGAGTTGCTCTTCCGTCAGCAGATTTTCCTCGATAAGTATTTCGCCTAACCTCTTTCTGCCGGCCATTCTTTTCCGCCCTCTCCTTATTCCAATTCTAAATCAAAGCGCTATCTTCGTTGATTTTTAAAAAACACTGTATCATCATCCGGTTTGGATATGATTTTTGCGTGTAACGTAAGCGGAGATGGTAAATTTCTTACCGCACCCAGGGCTGATTCCCTGTTGACATAACCATCTTTCAAGAAGATGGAGAATACCAGCCCTTCCCTGAAATTCCAGTACGGAAGAAACATTAACGACGGTAACGCACGTTCATAACTCTTGTATAATTCATAGATTTCTTCGATATTTTCGCCACTTGCTACCTGCACCCAGTATTTTCCAGGAGAAAGATGTTTTGATTTTGCGGGAAGCGCCGGAAGCTTGATCACTTCACCGGCTCTCACCTGATTAAGATCCTTGAGATGTTGATTCGCAAGGACAACCGCCTGAAATTGCTCAAAAGATAAATCCCCATAAAAATCAGCAGCTGTACGCCACACGGTTCTATCCTTTTTTAATCTCACCCCCCCCAGTAGATCAGGCATCGTTTTTGGAACCGCCGGTAATCCCGCCGACACCTCTTCTGCCACTGCTTCGGTCACAGAGGTTGTGCCCATACCAACCATCTCCGATGCAGAATTAATAACCGGAGAGGGATTCCGGACATTGATAAGGATTGTATGTTTTTTCTCTTTCCCGTAATCGAATATTTTAGAGGGGTACAGTCCTGCTACTATCACGAATACACATAAAGCGGTCAGGACCGTTGCCGCTATCCATTTTACATTCCTCCGCTGCTCTAAAAAGCTTCTCCCTCTACGGGCACAGGAACGAACGAGGAACCATCCGGCTCTTGAACGGTTCTGGATGATCAATGCCAGGATAATCTGATGACACAGAGTTACAATCTTCCTCGGATAACCCCCAGTTGCCATATAAAGAGCCCATAAACCCGGGTAAGTAAACAGTGAAGGCGCTTTATCGGTATCGCCGGCTTTTGCAAGACGGGATATGACCATGCCCCGTGTCTCCCGGAAATTAAGGGGATTCAGGAAATAGTAGAGGTTAACCCGGTCGGCGACGTTCATCATTCTCTTTAACGTCTGTTCAAATTCCCTCTGGGCAAAGATAACAATCTGGAGTATTTTATACTCATTCGTCTCGTAATTGAGAAATTCGCGCAGCAACTCAAGACAAAAATCCGGCAGTTTCTGCCCTTCATCAATAAGGAGAACTACCGTCCTTTCATCATCAACGGCCGATTTAAAGAGATAATTTTTGATGCTTTCCCTGAGCTGCCATTCGCTGTCAAGGCTATCCGATCCGGCAACGCCGAATGTCATCGCTACAACAGATAAAAATTCACGGGGGTTTGTAAAGGCTGGGTCCATGAGAAGGTGTGCTTCTATTCTTTCTCCATCCTTTTCAGAAGCGGCAAATTTAAGTAAAAGTTGGCGACAGAGAGTGGTTTTTCCTGTCCCCACATCCCCAATCACCACATTTAATCCTCGACGGAGACGTACGGCAAGTTCTAACTCTTGCAGGCAACCAGTATGCTCAAGAGAGGGGAAGAAGAATTCCGGTTCCGGCGAGTTGGAAAAAGGCTCCCTGTTCAGGTTTAAAATCCTGAAATAATCCATGGTTCCACTTCTCTTATTGAATAGAATTTGCCGGAGGCACAGGTGATTTTTCGCTTGCCGAAACCGCCTGAGTCGGCGGCAGTATTGTCGGAGTTATGAAAATGAGAACTTCCTGCATAGATTCGCTTTTACCTGCCCCCTTGAAAAACCATCCCAGCAGGGGAATATCCTTCAGCAAGGGGACACCGACTTGCGCATCCTCTTTCTTCTGTTTTGTCAATCCGGAGATAACAATCGTTTCCCCATCCTGAACGATCAGAGACGTGTTTGTCTCCTTTTTGTAGATGTAAGGGTTCCCCTGTACATTCCTGGAGTTGTCCACCTCATCCTTCTTTACCACCACTTTCATTTTGAGATTCTTGCCGTCAATCACATGAGGGGTAATCTCCAGCCGGAGAACCACATCCTCGAATTTTACCGACCTCGTAATAGCGCCGGTTGCACTTGTTTCTTCCGTTATATAGGGAACTTTCTCCCCGTTTTCCGTATACGCTGTTTGATTGTCCAGAGTTGTAATCGAAGGGCTGGAAAGGATATTCAATTTTCCTTCTTTCTGGAGAGCATTTAACTGCATCTCTAAAATGTTGCCCCCGATGGTCCCAAACATGAGACCCAGCGTCCCCGATCCTGTAATGGACGTCTGCGAAGGAGCATTAAAGGCAAACCCCTGACCACTCAGTCCCGTTCCGCCATACCCGGGAGTATAATTGCCGCTTATCGGATCGCCTGTACCCGACGTTCCACCCGGGGTGATCCAGATCCCTTTATCTCCAAATCTAGTACTGTACATGCCACCCCATGAAATCCCAAGATTACGGGCAGTGTCTTGAGTTGTCTCTACAATGTTGGCCTTTATCAGGATCTGCGGCGTAGGTTTATCTATTTCGTTGATAATCGGCATCATCCTTTCGAGGTCATCCCGGCTTGCCTGAATAATCAGGCTATTACTGTGTGCATTTACCTGTACCGATCCCCGTTGTTTACCATCCTTATCTTTTGTTAAAAATTCCTGAAGATTTTCTTTAAGCTTGGGGGCATCCGCATAATCGATGCTGATCACTCTGGTCAACAGGGGCTGCATCTGCTGAATGCTGATTTCCTGGGCCTTTTGCTTCAGCTCCCGGTCCTTATCTTCCAGGGTTATTACCCTGACAATATTTCCTTCCCACTGATAATACAGGCCCTGGTTTTGAAGAATACCCTTAAAAGCGACGTCCCAGGGGACTTCCTTGAAATCAACGGTAATTTCTCCCTTTACCTCATCTTTGATTAAAATGTTCTGCTCTTCAATTCGGGCCAATGCCCGTATAACAGCCTTGACATCAGCCTGCCGCATTTTCAGGGTAATTTTTCTCACCGGCAGTTGCCTGTCCTTAACAGACTTCACATCTTTTTCAAGAGAACTGCTCTCCTTCTGCGCACTCCCTGTAACGTCAATGTCTTTCCTGCCGGGAGCCGGAGAATGTCCTCTTGCCGTCTCTGCCATCTCTTGCCATTTTTCGAAGAAGGGATCTTTTTTTGTCGCCACTTCTTTTACACATCCCGAAAGGGCTATCACCATTCCCAGAACAAGCGCCAGTCTCCCCCACTTTTTCTTAAAAGCGGCGTTAAACAATATTATCCCCTCCTTCCCTAAAAAATTCACTCCTGCAATAAGATAGCGAATTCAGCTTCACGTCTTTCATTTAAAATCATAACCTTATCCGGATATATCTCTTTCAGAACATAACCTTCTATCTCTAAAGGTTCACCTGCTGCATACTCGATACCGTTGATTATCGCTATCTTCTTCCTGTTCATCTCTAAATAGCCGGAGTAACTGAATTTTGCTTCCGATCCGGGGCCGCTGTCTGCTTCGGCTTTTCCCTTAAGAGTTACCCAGTCACGAAAATATTTATTCAGATAAAACGGGTTATTCTTCCATTGCGTTTCAGCACGGCTGACTATGTAAGCATCAACAGCCGAGAGCTGATTTCCCGTTATGCCCGCGGTTATATCAGATACGAAAGCGCCCAGGTCGCTTGATTTTGCCGCCATATCAACCGGGGCATTTTTCGCCCGCGAGGCGATGAAGAAATCATAAGCACCATAGCAAATCACTATCGCCATAACGGAGAGAATGAGTATCTGTTGTTTTGTCAACTTCGGCATTTACTTCTATGCCCCTTTATTACTGACTTAAGGCAAGAATGGTTTTCACCTTGAATTCCATGACTTCCCGGTTCTGCTGAATCTGTATTTCCTCTATATGTTCTAAGTAAGGGACACCTCCCAGGGCAATTAAAAATCCGCGAAGATCAGGAAAATCACCCGCAATAATTATTTCAACAGGAAGAAAATTATGATCGGTATCGGTTGAATTAAGGTCTGGAGAAATTGATACTATATTCATACCGGTATTTTTAGCTATATTCCTGAAAGTTATCGAGATTACTCCTATTGCCTCCCGGGATAATTTAGTCTTATCGGGAAAAGGCAGCACCGATGACATTTTCTTCTCAGACCTGCTTTTCAACGACTGATATATGGGATGGTATGTTTTTTGTTCTTCCGACTGAAATTGTAAGGCACCAATCTTACGCACCAATTTCGCCGACGCCAGATAATTGGGGATGATCCCGGCAAAGACAATCAGCAACACCCCTGCCAAACAGATCAAAAGGTTAACCAGCGTCTCTCTGGGGATCATGTCTTTTATTTTTCGCCACATTACCGAACCTTATCCTATTCCTATATCAATTATGAAATGCAGGACATCATCTCTCTTGAAATGTTCAACGCTGTTTTTCTTAATGCTGACCTGCTGGAACATCGGCGAGCGCTCCAGCTTCATGATATAATCGGCAAATAATACATCGAGTGTTTTGCGGTCTCCCAAAATCAGGCCCTCCATGACCAGGTTTTTTGCCCTTTCTTTTTTGGCCCCTATTTGATGTTTAGCACTACCGAGGTAAACCTTCAGATCAATGAGACGTACATTTTCCGGCGTCATTTCAGACAACTCGCCAATGATCGCCGTTCCCAGGTATCTATCACTGTACGCTTTAGACGCCTGCTGAAGCTGTTTAGAAGTAGCGGCCATCCGGGACAGCAGTTTTTGATCAACACGGGGTTTGTACTGCAACAGCTGTTCTTCAAGCTGTGATATTTCGGATTTCTTCTGATTAATGGCGTGCAGTTGAGAAAGGAAAACGCCTGCACAAATTAATGCAACAGTTATCAGGGATGCGAAGGCTACACGCGTAATGCGGGCAACATTGGTAAGTTTTTCTTTATTTTTAGATCTAACTAAAAAATTGGGGGTATATTCGTGATCCGAGAGGGCGAGTCCCAGGGCAGGAGTTAAAGCAATTCTCTCCGGCATAGAAATATCGAGAGTATCTTTTTGGGGCAACGGAAGCTGAAGAAACTTGAAGGGATCAAGGATATCGCTCTCTATAGCAAGCTGATCACCCACGCATGCAATAATGGGCATAGATAAACTCATCACGCTTGATACGTAAATTTTATCAACTCTGTCATAACCCAGGTTTGTACTGTAATGTTTAAATGTCCTCTCTACCTGTCTGATCACCCTTTCCAGGGCAGGTAAAATAATGGCAAATTTTTCTTCTTCTTTTAAAGTAAAACCTACATCGCCCGCAGTTAACGGCGGGAAGTCAGGACTGAGGCTGAAAAATACTTTCCGTGCCTCTTCCATGCTCGTTCGGATTGGTTCTCCTTCTATTCCAGACAATTTTGGCAGCAATTCATTAATTCTCTCCTGCAGAGATTCAACCATGCTGTTAATCCCGGCCTTGATACCCCTGGTCATGGTGAGCTTTCCCCGGGCATAGATATCAATACGTGAGAAATCATTACCTATGAACAGACTTGCAAGCGTACTCTCAGCAGCAGGAAGCCACTCCGTAAGGAATATGTTCTGAATGGCAAAGGATGCGACGGATATGCCATCTAACGGGAAGCCGATTTCGTTGAATTGTTTCTTTAACCCTTCGATCTCATATCTGGGAGCTGTGTAAACCATCGCCGACAACTTCTGCACAGCACCTTCAGTAATTTCTCCCTGAATTTCATAGTCGAATACTGTTTCTTTTTCATCGAAGGGGAGTTCTTTTCTAACCGTCCAGTAAATGGCATTCTCTATGTGTTTTTTTGCAACCTTGGGAATCCTGATATGTCGCACATTAACCCGTGCCGAAGACATAATCGCCCATAGATGTAAATTTTTATAGGTTCCACAGAATTTAGATATTTCATTCCTTAGAAAATTGTTAAACTCGGGTAACTTCCTCGATGTTATATGGCTGAGTGATACACTCCTCCAGTCAATTAACGTCCACCTGTTATCATTAGACGGTGCTGTTTTCACCATCCTGAGGTACTCATGGCCGATATCGACGCCAACGTTTATTGTCCTTTTTTCAGAAAGGGTTTTTAAGGGAATAACATTTTTTTTCTCTTTAGGCGGGTCAATATCAGGTTTCTGAACGGGATCAGGGGCGGTAGAATCCTTCTTACTTCGGATTAGATCAAGCAGCTTTTCTGTAGAAGTAATATCTTTCAAACGGGACATTTTCACTCATCCACTTAATATCATGAAAGCTTTGGAAAAGCCTCGCGATATCCTCTCTGGTAAATACTCAGGAGTTATATGTCTTAAGCAGCTCAATGACTTCTTCAATTTTTGATAATAACTTTAATGTATCGCTATAATCAAGATAATTCGCAAGAAATAAATAATACCGGTATTTTTTAAATACCTTGTGTTTTATATGGCTTTGTCTTTTTCTTAACTCCTCCGTTTATATTAGCCGGAATAGAAAAGTAGCCTTTCTGATCTGCGAAGTATAATATAAATTTTATTTCTGAAGAAATTATCATCAAAATGATATATGGATAAAATAAATTATGGTAGTCTGAGACTTTTACAAATTTATTTGCCATTGTCAACAGTAATTTGAGACCTTTACAAAACAGTGAAGCCCGTATTAAGAAGAAAAAGATTAAATATCGGTTACCATCCCCCACAGCACCGGCTAAGGCAATATATAAAAGTGTAAGCGCGTGCATTGACAATTCAGAACCACTTCGGTATTCCAAAGTAAGATATTTTTCTCAGGAATTTTAAGATGATAAAGAGGCTGAAGTCTGTCTTTGTTTTAAGAGGGTTTTTATTACTGGCAATTTTCACACCGCTTCTCTTTTTACCCCAGGTCTGGGACCTGTACACCCTGCCGAAAGAATGTTTCGTGCGCCTTATCGTCTCCCTTCTCGTGGTGACCTGGGCCTTCGAAAATATTTCCTCGAAAAAATCGGGCATTTATTTTTCTCCTCTGGGGCTTCCCATCCTCCTCTACACCCTGACGCTTTTCCTCTCGCTCATCTACACCATAAATCCCTATACCGGCGCTTATGAAATCTTTCGCCAGCTAACCTGTGTTTTCCTCTTCTTTTTAGTTATAAACTACGTGGAAACAGAGAAGGATATCTTAAATATATGCGGAGCAGCCGTTTTAGGCGGCCTGCTGGTTTCAATCCTGGGCATCTTCCAGTACTTCACCTCCTTTAACCCGGATTGGCTTTACCAGGTAGCCAGGCCTTCTGCTACTTTCGGCAACAAAAACATGGCCGCCGAATACGTCATTATGGTAATCCCCCTCTCTCTCATTCTTTTCCTTAAGGCCGGGGATGAAAGGCCAAGGCTTTTATGGGCTGTAGCCGCCATTGAAATGATAGCCTATACGGTCTATGCCAATTCCCGGGGAGCATGGCTGGGCTTAGCCCTTGGCGGATTGATCACACTCTTGATTCAGACAAGAAGGCACAAAGGACAAAAAACAATAATTGAAGTAATAAAAAAAACCTGTGCTTCTCCGTATCCGCGCTTTCACTTTTCTCCCTGGAGGGCATCGCTTCTGATCTTTCTACTCTCGCTCCATCTTATTTTTCCCTATATCTTACCTACGCCCGCAAAGCTTGCTGTCAGTTACCGTGACAAGATGTCTTCAGCGTTAGACCTGAGCAGTGACAGTGCAAGCAGCCGCCTCGCTGTCTGGGCCAATACCCTGGAAATGATCAAAGATCATCCTTTTGGAGTTGGAATCAACAACTGGAAGGTGGTTTATCCGGAATATACTCGTTCCCGGATAATAGATAAGGCTGCAACCAGCGAAACCCATTTCGAGGAGGCCCACAACGATTACCTCCAGATGATGGCTGAGATAGGGATTGGTGGCTTTGTCTTTTATTTATGGATCCTTACCGCTATTGTCAGGATGTGCTGGAAGTCACCTGATACTAAATATTCACCTTTTTTCCTCTGGAGCATTGTCGGCTTCATGATCACGTCTCTCTTCAGCTTTCCTTCAAAGATGCCTGTTACGTCTCTTTTCTTCTGGCTCGCTGCCGGCCTGATTGTTGTGAGAAGCCGAATGATAACCCCGTCAGGAAGATGGCGGATAATGGAGGGCGGAAAGATATTTAATCTGTCCTTTCTTGGATTCTCGGTTATCTGGTTAATTTCTATGGTCTTTTTATCATATCTGCAGACCTTTTCCAATTACTACTTACACCGGGCTAATATCTTGCTGACAGGAGATAGAAATGAAGATGCGATAGCAGCGTACAGCCGATCGGCAGAACTCAATCCTTTCTACTATTGGACCTATTTTGGTCGCGCGAAGGCGCAATATCGCCTCAATAACTTTGCCGCATCTATTGAGGATAACCTGCATGCACTCAATTTTTATCCCCACGATATAAATGCCCATGGCAACCTTGGCCTCGCCTATGCCGAAAAGGGTCTCTTCGATCTTGCCGGGAAGGAGTACCGGAAGGTTCTGAAACTTTATCCGGAAGACAAGCGTGCCCTTTACCGGATGAAAGAGCTCGACCAAAAAAGAACCTCTTATCTTGAGGCAAAAACAGCCTGCGAAAAATCACAGGCCTCATCCCCGGACTCGGCTGAAACTCGCAATTACAGGGGATATTTATGCTTTCTCACCGGATCATACGACGAAGCGATAAGCTGGTATCGTAAAGCTATTGTAATAGACAACCGGTATGCACAAGCCCATCATAACCTGGCAAATGCTTACAGTAAGAAGGGACTGATTGATCCGGCCATCGAAGAATATGAGAGGGCAATCAGGATAAATCCTGATCTCGTGCAGGCTTACATAGATCTGGGTAATGCCTGTAAAGAAAAAGGGCTGTTTAAAACGGCGGTGGAAATGTATCTGGTGGCTCTAAGGCTGAAACCGGATGATGCCGATATCCATTTTTCCCTGGGGGAGATATATTTGACCTGCCTGTATGATAAGGAACAGGCCCTTTTCCATTTAAAGAAAACCCTTACTCTCAACCCGCAACATCCGAGAGCCGAACAGATAATAGAGGTCATCAAAATTCTTACTCATGATTAAAGAGCTTCGAAAATTGTATTCATCGGCGCTCAAAAATCTTTTTGTTAATCCCTTTTTTTGTAATCCTTCCCTTAAAAGGGAGAGTTTCAGAAAAGCTCTTATGCGAAAATATAAAAGGGGCCAGTGAATTAATTACACTGACCCCTTTTTATATTTCTCAATTATAACTGGTACAATTAGCGCTTTCTGTAAACGATAACCCCGATATCATCTCCACCCGGAGCGGCATCGCTAGTTTTTGTCTCAACCATCCCGTTGGGACCGGCAGAAAGAACCCAACCGCTTGCAGGAATACTTGAGTGGAGCGTGGCAGTGTGCATCCCCTCCACATAGACAAGATAGTTTTTCCCCCAGGGATCAACCCTTCTCATCCTTTCCACGTAAGGACCTTTCCAGTCCACCTGACTTAAAGTAAGATTAGTCCTGTAAAAGTTATTTGGCGCCGCTCCCAGGGTTCCTCCCGGGTTATCCGCTACGATATGATTCTCCGCATGATCCACTACAGTCATATTGTCCCATGTGATTTGAACACCTGTACCCCAGGCATTAGGATCCGTTGTTGTATCATTCGTAGGGCCGCTCCTTAAAACTTGATAATAACTCTCTGTAGTTGCTGATCTTGCCGGCCAGACCCCTGTGTCGGCATAGAATGATGCTATAGAGGCTGCAATGTATTTACAGTCTTCAAGGGCACCAGTCTCCCCACCCTTTTTTATCTTATCAACAGCGATGGGAATTACCACGGCAGCCAAAACAGACGTTACCGCCAGTACTGCCGTTACTTCAATCAGGGTATAACCCTTTTCCTTTAAGGTCCTCCTGAATTTTTCTAAAATTTTCTTCAACATCTTTTACCTCCTTTGTATTTCCGGTCTCGGGTCTTTTTCCCCAGGACACGGACGTTGACTAATTTATTTTATCCTGAACAGGATATCGTCTCCACCAATTGTAATTGAAGGCCCTGTTTGTCCAAAGACAGTTTCGAGTTCTTTATTAGGCCCGGCGGAAACAACAAACGCAGGCATGAAACCGCTTATATTAGCAGGCTGCAGACCTTTCACGTCAATGTAATATTTGTCTCCCCATGGGTCTTGCCTGACTCTTTCCAGATAGGGACCGCTCCATTTACTCTTTCCTGATGTAGGATAGGCTTGGACATTGGTGACCAGGTGGTCGGCCATATAGTCTATGGAAACCGGAATGGTTACGCCGGTACCAACAGCCGGTGTATCCCCCTCATTGCTATGAAGGCCATCATATTTTGTATCAGATGACTGCCTCGCCGTGCCCACTGCCCATACAGGCCAATCTTTCATGTCCTTGTTAAAGGCCAGTACTGCATTTGTTATGGTCTGTACGTCCGCCTCTGCCGCAGTTATCTTAGCATCTCCTATAGAGCTGAGCATCATGGGGGTAAGCACCGCCGCCAGGATAGCAACTACAGCCAGGATCACAATAATCTCAATCAGGGTAAACCCCTTTTTGTTTTTTAACATCTTCACTTTTTTTACCTCCCTTTTTGTTTTAGCCGCAAAGACAAATTACTTCGCGACTTTCTCTTTCTGTTTTTCTATTTCATTAGTATCAAGCAAGCGGCGTGCCAATAATGAGCCGGTTTCCTAATTATTGGACACCAACCTTAATCTTCACAATAATTGGCAACCGGCAGCAGAAAACACTTATCTACTTTTAGTAGAAATAGATAAGGTGATTTCCCGATAATTACTGATTCAAGTAATTGATACTAAATGATTTCATGAAAAATCTACTATAAAGGAAATTCGAGCGTAAAAATCTACTAATAGTAGAACTTCCTGAAGTATCCTGATTGCCCCCCTTCCGTTTTCTGCCTGATGAGGAGTTTTACCAATTAACTTGATATTGTTTTTTATAATTGTTATATTTTTGATAAATATATAAGATGTAATCAGTTAAGTGATGGGCTATAGAAAAGAGGCCTTTGCAGCGGGGTGAGACGTGCATGGTCGGAAAAGATTTCTGAGCGTCGATAAATACAAATTTCAAAATTCTCGAGAACCGAACGATGCTGAAGGATAAAAAAATAGTTGTTGGCGTAACAGGCGGCATTGCCGCTTATAAAGCAGCGGAACTGGTGAGAGAGTTTATCCGGAGGGGGGCTCATGTCAAGGTCGTCATGACGAAAAATGCCTTGAAATTCATTACACCCCTTACTCTCCAGACGCTCTCAGGAAACACTGTATTTACTGATATGTTCTCACCGCTGAGAGAATCTGAGATAGCCCACATATCCCTTGCGGAATACGCGGATGTCATGGTGATCGCCCCGGCAACGGCAAACATCATCGGAAAGATTGCCTCCGGGATAGCGAATGATCTTCTTACTACCACGATTATGGCAACAAAGGCACCTGTCCTCATCTGTCCCGCCATGAATACAAACATGTACACAAATGTTATTGTCAGAGAAAACATAGAAAAACTTGCGTCAAGGGGTTATCTGTTTATCGAGCCGGATTATGGGGAACTTGCCTGCAGATCAGAAGGAGCAGGAAGACTGCCGGAAATAGTTGATATTGTGGAAGAGGTAGAATCAATCCTGACCTTAAAGGATTTAAAGGGAGAAAGAATACTTGTTACCGCCGGCCCCACCCGCGAACCGTTTGACCCGGTAAGGTATATTACCAATTATTCTTCAGGGAAAATGGGTTATGCCCTCGCACAGATGGCCAGGCGAAGAGGTGCCGAAGTTACCCTTATCAGCGGTCCTTCGTCACTGCCGGTTCCCCCGCGTGTTAAATTCATTCCCGTATCAAGCGCCATGGAGATGAGAAATGCCGTCATGAAAAATCTCGAAGAATCAACTGTTATCATCAAATCCGCTGCGGTGGCCGATTATCGTCCTGCCGTCTATTCCGGCTCCAAGATAAAAAAGCAGGCCGGTCCTTTTACCATCTCTCTGGAGAGGAATCCCGATATTATTTCAGAGGCGGGAACGAAGAAAGGGAAACGAATCCTCGTCGGTTTTGCCATGGAGTCGGAGAATCTTCTGGAAAATGCAAAAACCAAGATGTTAGAAAAAAATATGGATCTTATCGTGGCCAACAATGTTACTGAAGAGGGAGCCGGATTTCAATCCGACACAAATATCGTCAAGATCCTGAGCAGGAACGGAGATGTAGAGGAACTGCCCGTAATGGACAAGGTAGAAGTGGCAGACAGGATACTGGACAGGATAAGAAGCCTTTTAAAGAGTGACCGCTGAGGTTTTATGGCTGATGCAGAAGAGAAAGTGAGAGGAGAACTCCTTGAAATAGTGGGGTCTCTCAAGACCTTTGTTCATTCATATACTGAGTTCGGTCGTCCCGTATCTTCTCTCTACCTGAAGGAAAAGGAAACGCCGAACCCGCCGCCTGATCAGCCCAAAGATACCAATAGATCACCCTCTATTACCCTTGAAGAGGTAAGGAGTGAAATGGGCGATTGCCGAAGATGTTCCCTCTGCCAGGTCAGAAACAACCTTGTTTTTGGCGAAGGCAACCCACGAGCCGATCTTGTGTTTGTAGGGGAGGCGCCAGGGAGGGATGAAGACAGGCAGGGAATACCTTTCGTGGGGCATGCCGGTCAGCTTCTCACCAAGATCATTTCGGCCATGGAATTGTCAAGGGATGAAGTTTACATATGCAACATTCTAAAATGCCGTCCTCCGGAGAACCGTAACCCGAAACCGGATGAAATCAAGGCTTGTGAACCTTTTCTAATCAGGCAGCTTGAAGCGATCAAGCCCAGGATAATCTGTGCCCTCGGTACATTTGCGGCCCATACCCTGCTTAAAACAGATATCCCCATTACGGTCATGCGTGGAAAATTTCAAGTGTATCACGGTATAAAACTTATGCCCACATATCATCCAGCCTATCTTCTGAGGAATCCCAGCGCAAAAAAGCAGGTATGGGAAGATATGAAGATGGTTATGAACGCCCTTGCATAACCTGAAATCAAATATTATTCGCCGACATCTGTGATGAGGTAAAGCAATGCTAAAAAAAACCGGAATACTGACTTTAATTTTCAGTCTATTGATCTTTTCTGTCTGGCTATCGTCCCCCTCTTACGGAAAAGACAAAGTCCCCTACCCCGTTTTTGATGTTATCACCGTCAACGCTGCTATTACACCGCCGGTCGCCGAATATATCCTTCAGAGTATTGATGAATCTTCAAAGCGAGATGCAGAGGGCCTGATTATTCTTCTTGATACCCCCGGGGGGCTGGACCTGGCCATGAGGGATATAGTAAAGGGCATTCTCAATGCACCCATTCCAGTGATGGTTTTTGTCTATCCCTCCGGTGCCAGAGCAGCCTCAGCAGGAGTGATTATCACAGTTGCAGCCCATGTTGCTGCCATGGCCCCGGGGACTAATATCGGAGCGGCTCACCCCGTCGGCCTTGGTATAGGCACGATGGATAAAACGATGACTATAAAGGTGGAAAACGACGCCACGGCCTATGGCATGAGTCTCGCGAACAAAAGGGGACGAAACGAAAAATGGGTGGAAAAGGCAATCAGAAAAAGTGAATCCATAACAGCCGAAGAGGCAGCAAGGCTCAAGGTGATTGATTTCGTTGCCGCTGACCTCCATCAACTGCTGCAGCAGGCTGATAATAAAGAGGTGACCCTCCCTTCAGGAAAAAAGATTCTGAAAACGAAGGGAGCCATCATTAATTATAAGAAAATGGGGATACGTCACAGGATACTATCTGCATTAAGTGATCCCAACATTGCCTATATCCTGCTACTAATGGGTCTTGCCGGCCTCTATTTTGAGTTTGCCCATCCGGGTGCCATACTCCCCGGAGTTGTCGGCGGTATCTCCCTTATCCTTGCTTTCTTTGCCCTTCAGACTATGTCTGTCAGTTATGCCGGGATTCTCCTTATTCTATTCGGTATTATTCTCTTTATTGCCGAAATAAAAGTTATCAGCCATGGTCTCCTTACCGTAGGAGGCGTTATATCCCTTGCAATGGGCTCTTTAATGCTCTTTGATTCTCCTGACCCTGCTCTCAGGGTATCGTTGAAAGTTATGATACCCTCGCTTACCATCATCTCAGGGTTTTTTGTCATTATTATAGCTATTGTTTTCAAGGCCCAGTTGAGAAGACAACATACGGGAGGGGAAGGTATGGTGGGCGAGCAAGGCCGTACGGTTACCGACGTCTATGAAGAAGGGGGAAAAGTGTTTATCCATGGCGAGTACTGGAATGCATTTAGTGATGAATTAATTGATAAGGGAAAGATCGTCAGGGTCGTAGAAATTGAGGGTCTTAAACTGAAGGTTCAGGAAATTTAATGTAAAAGGAGAATAGAAATGACGTATCCGTTTATACTCTTAGTTGTCGTGGTTATTATGTTTCTGGCATCGGCCATCAAGGTACTCAATGAGTATCAGAGGGCGGTTATTTTTCGTCTGGGGAGAATCATAGATACCAAGGGGCCTGGTCTTATCATCCTGATTCCCGTCATAGATAAAATGGTCAGGGTAGATATGCGGACTATCACCATGGATATTCCCCCACAGGACGTCATCACCCGTGACAACGTCTCGATCAAGGTCAACGCCGTCGTTTATTTTCGGGTTGTTGACGCGAACTCCGCCGTGATCGATGTGGAGAATTACCTTTATGCGACATCGCAGCTCTCCCAAACGACTTTGCGGAGCGTCTGCGGCCAGATGGAACTGGACGAAATCCTCTCCGAGAGGGAAAAGATCAACCTCCAACTCCAGGAGATCCTGGATCGGAATACCGAACCCTGGGGCATCAAGGTCTCCCATGTCGAGGTCAAGCAGATCGATCTGCCCGAAGAGATGAAACGGGCCATTGCCAAGCAGGCTGAAGCGGAGAGAGAGCGAAGGGCAAAGGTTATTAATGCCGAAGGCGAGTTCCAGGCCGCCCAGAAGCTGATCGACGCGGCAGCTCTCATGGCGACGCAGCCGATCTCCCTCCAGCTCCGCTATCTCCAGACCCTGAACGCGATCGCAGCAGAGAATAATTCAACAACTATTTTCCCCGTTCCGATCGACATGTTCGCACCGTTCATTAAGTTAATGGAGAAGAAATAATCAACTGCTCTTACAAAGTTCGAAAGCTTTGAAGATTATATTCATCGGCGCTCAAAAATCTTTTTCAACCATGCACGTCTCGCTTCGCCGGCAAAGGTACAACTCGCACTTACTTGTTCAGAAAATACCTTTGCCGGCGCTGAACTGCCTGCAAATGTATGGTGCCCGAAAAATCTTTAATTCGCACCTTCTGAATCAAATTTTCGCTGTTTTACAAAGGTCGCTCTTATTCCGATTTTAAATCAAAGATGAAATCAAGGCGGCGAGGCAGGCGTACATAAAACACCGGCAGGGTAGAAACTATTTTATGGCAGTACCTCGATAGAATCTCCTATTTTAACTTCACCTCCCGTCAGCACTTCTACAAAGATACCCTCTCTTGGCATGACGCAGTCACCGACCTGACGAAATATATTACACCTCTCGTGGCATTCCTTGCCAATCTGAGTAACCTTTACCAAAACTTTTCCACTTATTTTCAGCTTTGTGCCGACAGGCAGCAGATGAAGCACAATCCCCTCTGTGGTAATATTTTCGGCAAAGTCACCGTATCCTACATCCAAACCCTTTGCGCGTATCTTTTCTATACTATCTCTTGAAAGAAAACTAATTTGCCTGATTCCGGGACCTGCATGGGCATCGTTGGCAATCCCCATATCCCTCACAAACTGACATGTCCCGATGTTTTTTTTCTTTTCACATTTTTCCTTGCTTATATTAACCGATAAGATTTTTCCTTTCATATCATCTTTCTCTCCTAACCCGGACAAGCCCGAACCACAATCTGAAAGTCGGTATAGACAGCGATCTTTCATAGAATATCCCGAAGATTACACTGTGATCTATACCTGTTTCTTCAAAAGATGTAAAGGATCTAAGTCCGCCACTAAAACCAACGAGCATCGTTTTAACAGTGGACTAAGGGATAATGAAAATGATATAATGACCAAATTTAGTAGCTCGATAATTAGCGGTTCGTGATCTTTATCTTTTCAAACTTCCGGGGCTGTATCCAGGCTGTGTCAGGGTTAACACTACACCGCCAGTTACAGCACTAAAAATAATAATCCATGATTGATTACAGAAAGTTTACCATAGCTATCGCCAGGGAAGCGGGAACCGTGCTCAAACGGATGCTGAACAACAAGCATACCACCTCTTACAAGGGCGAGATTGATATAGTAACTGAAGCAGACCGGCTATCTGAGGATTTGCTCATCGGGAGGATTTACGAGAGATTCCCTGACCATGATATCCTGGCGGAAGAGTCTAAAGGGACCGACAAAGGCTCGGACTTTCGCTGGATTATTGATCCGCTTGACGGGACAACAAATTACGCCCATGGTTATCCTGTTTTCTGTGTATCCATTGCCTTAGAGAAGAAAGGTGAGATATGCCTCGGTGTCATCTACAATCCAATGCTGAATGAGATGTTTGTAGCAGAGAAGGGAAAAGGCGCTTTTTTGAACGGACGTAGGATTTCCGTTTCAGGTACTGCAGAACTTTCTAAAAGCCTGCTGGCAACCGGTTTTCCCTATGACATCCGGGAGTCTGAAAACAATAACATCGCTTATTTTACTGCCATGGCCGTCAGCGCCCAGGCCATTCGCCGGGCCGGCTCGGCGGCTCTCGATCTGGCCTATGTCGCCGCAGGCCGTTATGATGGATTCTGGGAACTTAAATTGAAGCCCTGGGACACGGCTGCCGCATGGCTCCTGCTTGTTGAAGCCGGCGGTGTGGTAACAGATATTATGGGAAGGGACTTTTGCCTTTCATCTCCTCATATCCTTGCTTCCAATGGAAAGATACACCTGGATATGATGGAGGTCTTGAAAAAGACCGGCATTTATCATCAATGATAACCTTCATACTGGAAACCGGGATTAGGAATCAGAATAGAAATGATCCCGGCTCTTTACCTCCAGCTCATGAATAGTTACAAGCTCTTTTGTAGATTATTATTTTTCGGAGATCACCGGTAATAGGAAGTCTGAAATCATGGCATCCAACGCATTTCATTCCCAGTTCTTCGGAGATTGCAGCAGAATCCGTGAGTTCTTCTCCCCTGATGTTTGGTCCTTTCATCGCGATCAGGATGCCGTTACGGGAGAGGAAAAAAGCACCCATCGAGAGAAATTGGGGCAGTTTTAACGTAGCCCTTGAGATAACAACGTCGAAGGCGTGACGATAAATTTCTCTTTCCATTGCCCTCTCGGCTCGCTCATGTATAACCGTTGTTTCCTCAAGATTGAGGGTACGGATGATATGTTTGAGAAAGGATGCCTTCTTGCGGGATGATTCGAGAAGAAATATTTTCAGTGAATTAATTGCTATTTTTAGAGGGATCCCCGGAAATCCAGCACCTGTACCGATATCAAGGACTTTACCTTCCTTTTTTTCTATAAATGGAAATGGTGTTAAAGAATCACCAAAATGCTTGATCGTTATTTCATCAGAAGACTTTACCGAAACCAGATTGATCTTTTTGTTCCAGAAAAGAAGCTCTCTGTGGTACAAAGAAAAGAGGTTTTTTTCCCTTTCCCCGAGAATAATCCCCATAGCGCCGGCAGCCTCGGTAAGAATGCGGGATAGATTTTGTTCCATAATAAGTTGATAATATCAGAACAGACCAGTCACGGGCAATAAAAAAAGGGGAGAAGGCAATTATTGTTGGAGGAATCGGGATAGCGAAAATTGTGCATTAAGGAATCCAATCTTTGTCGTTGCTGAAGAAAGGATTTTAAAGAAAATTTATTCAAGAATTACTAAGGAGGTGTAAAAAGTGAACGAGGAACTTAAATCAACCGTGGAAAAATGGGAGCAAGAAAAGCTTATTCCCGCGCAAAAAAAGGTGCCTCCCCGGCAAGAGCGTTTTACCAACAGTTCTAATATAGAAGTTAAGCCCATCTACACTCCTGTGGATGTGACAGACTCGAATTATTTAGAAGACATAGGGCTCCCGGGAAGCTACCCCTATACAAGAGGAATCCAGCCCACCATGTATCGTGGCCGCCTCTGGTCTATCCGTCAGTATGCAGGCTTCGGTACACCGGAGGAGAGCAACCGCCGTTTTCGCTTTCTTTTAGAACAGGGACAGACGGGCTTGAGCATAGCTTTTGATCTTCCAACACAGATAGGCTTGGACTCCGACGACCCAATGGCAAGTGGTGAAGTAGGAAGAGTTGGAGTAGCCATTGATAATTTGCAAGACATGGAAACAATGTTTAAAGACATCCCGATGGACAAAGTCAGTACTTCCATGACGATCAACGCCCCTACCGCCGTTATTCTGGCAATGTATGCGGCCGTGGCCAGACGACAGGGTGTGCCGTTATCAAAATTAAAAGGTACTTTACAAAACGACATCCTTAAAGAATATATCGCTCGCGGTACTTATATCTTCCCTCCTAAACCTTCTCTGCGTCTTATTGCTGATACCGCTACATACTGCGTCAATGAGATGCCAAGTTTTAACTTTATAAACATCGGCGGCTATCATATTCGGGAGGCAGGAGCTAATGCTGTTCAGGAAGTAGGCTTTGCTTTTTCGAATGCCATCGCTTATGTGGAAACCTTAATTGCTGCCGGTCTGGACGTAGACCAGTTTGCACCCCGTATTTCATGGATTTTCAATACGCAGAACAATTTCTTTGAAGAAGTCGCCAAGTATCGCGCTGCCAGACGGCTTTGGGCAAAGATAACGAGAGAAAGATTCGGCGCTAAAGATCCTCGTTCATGGATGTTCCGTACTCATGTCCAGGACGGTGGATCATCCCTTACCGCCCAGCAACCTCTCAATAACCTGATCAGGGGCACTATCCATGCACTAGCCACAGTAATGGGAGGGATTCAGTCCCTGGCTATCTGTTCCTATGATGAAGCGCTTGCTATTCCTACCAAGGAATCCGCTACACTCTCCGTACGCATTCAACAAATCATCGCCCATGAAAGCGGCGTGGCCGACACTATTGATCCTCTTGCCGGCTCTTACTACCTGGAATCTCTTACCAATAAGATGGAGGAAGAGATTGCGTCCTGTATTAAAAACGTTGATGAGATAGGTGGTGCGTTAACAGCCATCGAAAACGGCTATATGAGCAGCCAGATAGAGGAAAATGCCTATAGATACCAGAAAGATATAGAAAATGGTAAACAGATCATCGTAGGTTTAAATAAGTTCAGCACTGAGGAAGAGCAGCCGATAAAATTACAGCCGGTTGACTTTGCAGTTGAAAAGCAGCAGGTGGAGCGTCTGAAAAAGCTTAAAAGCGAGCGAGATAATCGGCGTGTAAATGAAGTTCTGGCCAACGTAAAAGAAAAAGCTCAAGGCAATGACAATATAATGCCTGCTTTAATTGAAGCTGTAGAGGCGTATGCCACCCTAGGTGAGATATGCAATACTCTTCGGGATGTCTTTGGAGAATTTGCATCAGACACACCCAAAGGTTAGTAATCTAAACTTGAATAAGATGATAGCTGAATTGAAAGACCTTTGCACAATAGCAAAAATTGGATTCAGAAAGCGTGAATTAAAGATTTTTCCGGCACCATGCCCTTACATTAAAGCGAAACATGCATGGTCAAAAAAGATTTTTGAACGCTTATGAATCCAATTTTCAAAAGGTCTCTGTCCTTCCTTCCCGATGCATTAAAGATTTTTGTGCCCCTTCTTAGCCCCAGTTCTTCCCTGAGGTCACATTTACCTCAATGGGTACCCGAAGATTAATTACTCCCTCCATCTCTTCCTTGACAAGCCCCATAACTTCTTCCTTTTCCGTCAAAGGAACCTCAAATACCAGCTCATCGTGGACCTGCATAATCATGCCGGCGGAAAGATTCTTCTCCGCAAAACGCCGCGAGATATTGAGCATGGCTATCTTGATAAGATCAGCCGCCGTTCCCTGGATTGGGGTATTGATGGCCATGCGCTCGGCGAACTGGCGTACGGAGACGCTGGGACTGTTTATTTCCGGAAGATACCGACGGCGGGCAAGAATCGTAGATACAAATCCGTCCTGTCTCGCCTTTTCCAGAATGCTATCCAGATAAGCCCTCACACCCCTGTATTTTTTAAAGTATCCATCTATATAAGCCTGCGCCATTTTCTGGGGCACCCCCAACTGCCGGGCTAAACCGAAAGCGCTCATTCCGTAAAGGATGCCAAAATTGATCACCTTGGCCTGCCGTCTCATATCCGCGTTGATCATCTCCGGGAATACTCCAAAGACCTGGGAAGCCGTTTTACTGTGGATGTCTTCACCAGCCAGGAAAGCATCTATGAGGGTCTTGTCTTCGGAAAGGTGTGCCAGAACACGGAGTTCAATCTGAGAATAATCGGCACAGACAATTTCCCTGCCTTCCTCCGCAATAAAGGCCTCTCTTATCCGTTTTCCCTCGAGGGTTCTTATGGGGATATTCTGCAAGTTCGGATTGCTGCTGGAAAGTCTTCCCGTAGCAGTAACCGTCTGATTATAGGAAGTATGAACTCTCCCTGTTTCCGGGTTGACCAGCAGAGGCAAGGCATCAATGTAAGTAGTTTTCAGCTTGGCCATGCTCCTGTAGGCAAGTATTTCTGCGGGAAGTTCATGGTTCCTGGCCAGAAAAGTAAGAACCTCCACATCGGTAGAATACCCCCCCTTGGTCTTTTTCCCTCTGGGAAGCCCAAGCTTGTCAAAAAGGATACTCTGGAGTTGTTTGGGTGAGGCGATATTAAATTCCTCACCTGCCAGCCGATAAATCTTTTCTTCAGAGAAGGACATCAGTTGTTCGATCTCTTCCGACATCGTCTTCAGCAGCGGAAGGTCCAGCAAAACCCCCTTTTTTTCCATCGAAGCCAGGACAGGAATAAGAGGCATCTCCACCCGGTAAAAGAGTTCATTAAAACCCTCCCGGTCAATCTTTTGTGAGAGAACACTGGACAGCCCGAAGATCGCATCCACCCGCCGACAGGCATAATCCTTCATCTCCTCCAAAGAAACGGAAGAAAAAGGGATTAACTTGGCCCCACTGCCGATTAAATCTTTGGTGGAGACAATCTGACAATTGAGTTGATCCCTCACCACATCGGCTAAATCAAAACTGTGCCTCGTGGGGTTGAGGACATAAGAGGCCACCATCGTGTCACACCCGAGGCCTTTCAGATCGACCCCCATTCCGGACAAAACAATCAGGATACTTTTCATGTCGTGGCCGTGTTTTTTGATCCCTTTATCGGAAAGAAAAGGAGTCAGAGCATCCAGTACCTCGTCTTTCTTCAGATGAACCGGCGCCCCCGCGAAATCACAGGCAATAGGTATATACCACGCCTCTTTCTGCCCCGGGCAAATGGACAGGCCGACAATGCCAGCCCGCATCGATACGTCTGACGTAGTTATCATATCAAGGGAAAATTCTTCTACGCTCTTAAGCCTCTCTGTCAATGCCGTAAGCTCATCCATTTTCAGGATCAGACGGTACTCCCCTGTCACTTTATCTTCCCGGATATTCAACTCATCAAGCAGAGATGAAAACTCAAATTCCATAAACAGCTTTTTCAAAATCTCTCTGTCGGGAGCGGAATAACGGGAACTTTCCAGATCAAAATCTACACAGGCATCCAGTTTGATTGTAGCAAGCTCCTTGCTCAGCCTGGCCTGGTCGGCAAATCTTCGAATACTTTCCTTTACCTTTGGATTCCTCAGCCTATCCACATTTTCCAGAACCCCTTCCAGTGTCCCATATTCATTAATCAACTTCTGGGCAGTCTTCAGACCAACCCCCGGGATGCCGGGGATATTATCAGACGCATCTCCCATGAGACCCAAAATCTCCACCACCCTTTCAGGCTCGACCCCGAAGCGGATTTTCACAGCCTCAATATCATAGGTCTTGTCTTTCATCGTATCAATCATGATAATATCGTCTGATAAGAGTTGCAGCATGTCTTTATCTCCCGAAACAATGACAGTCTTCATCCCTGTTTCGGCATATCTCTTGGCGAGTGTCCCGATGATATCATCAGCCTCAATGCCCTCTTTTTCCAAAACAGGAATGGAAAATCCCCGGGCGACATCTTTGATGAATGGAATCTGAGAGACCAGTGCGTCCGGTGTGGCCTGCCGGGTAGCTTTGTACTGTTCGTAAGCTTCATGACGAAAGGTAGGACCTTTAAGGTCAAAGACAATCGCGATAAAATCGGGCTTCCACTCCCGGAGAAGCCTTATCAGCATCATGGTAAACCCGTAGATGGCATTGGTGGGAAATCCTTTGGAATTAGAAAGATTTTTGATTGCATAGAAAGCGCGATACATATAGTTACTGCCATCAATCAAGAATAACGTGGGTCTCTTAGTTTCCTCGGTCATAAAATTTTCTTTCCTTAAAAGACTTCCAACAAAATCTGTTTCCTGTGTAAATTAAGGTTTTCCCGGTAATGATTGGAAGCGAAACGGAGGCAAATTGAATGTTTGAACCTGAAAGGTAGGTTTTATATTATATAAAAAAATGGGCGAAATGGGCACTGCCCCCCATTTACCCTTACATTTCCCCTTACAGTCGTTACGCCTGAAAAAAGGTTAAGCCGCCTGAAAAAGTGGTAAGCTTCTTCAGGTCGGTCTTGAGCAGCTTGTCAGGCGAAATTTCATATGATCATAATCATATATGTTGAATGTCGATGATCAGAAGCTACGGCCACCCCTTGATCCTCCTCTGCCACCACCACCGGAACCTCCTCTATTACCGCCTTGGCCTCCTCTGCCGCCACCACCGTATCCTCCTCTACTACCGCCATTTTCGGTGCGAGGGCGAGCCTCATTCACGTTAAGCGCTCTTCCTTTTAGTTCTTTGCCATTTAGACCATCGATCGCAGCCTGTCCTTCATCTTTAGATGTCATCTCCACGAATCCAAATCCTTTTGATCGACCACTATACTTGTCTTTTATAATGGTGGCCGATTCAACCTGCCCAAATTGTTCTGAAGCCAGCCGTAAGTCCTCTTCGGTGACCTCGTACGACAAATTTCCCACATAAATCTTCATTCTAATCTCCTTTTGTAATAAATTATAAATCTTCACATAACCTAATAACAATTAGGCAGCCTGTATCAACCACAACACGGGAAAAACAGACTTTACCTTCCGTATAAATAAGCTGTACCTTTTGATATTCATCACCTAACCATTTGGATTTTATATCACACCTTCTCTCGCTTCACAACTAACCACTTTTTATAAAGCTTGTATTCGACGACTTAAAGTTCGTCTACGGGACTGCGTACACCATACCTCCTTATATTTTATTGAGTAGCTGGGTGTAAATCATTATCGTACTGACGTCCTCGTGATCCAATAACTCCTGGATTGTTCGGACGTCACAACCATTTTCGAGCAGATGTGCAGAAAAAAAATGGAAAAAGGCGTGCCGGGGCCAGTCAACCGGACAAAAATGAGCGTTACCCTATTTCCCCCCTTGGAGTACCCGAGTGAAGCGCAATGTTGGACGATGTAAAGGTCAGCGACCGCCGCCATACCCCATGCCACCACCGGGCCCCATGCCGCCACCTCTGGCGGGTGGTTCGTCAGGCAAGGTAATGCCACGTGCTTTCGCTCGTTCTTTCATCTGCTCATGATGTTCCTTGCGGATTTGCTCTCGTTCCTCTGCGGTTTCCGCGGAGCGCATTTTAGCCCGATATTCGGCACGCTCCTGTTGCGTCATAAGCTGGCTGCCATAGATTTGCTTTTGCTCCTCTATTTGGGTCTTTTCTTGGACTGGTTCCTGATCAGCCGCCAACAGTAAGCCGGCGGATAAAGACAGGCCGGCAGTCAAGAGGGACACCATTAACAATCGTTTTATCATTGTTACCTCCTTATGAATGTGGGTTGACCAATTCCGGGACAATAACCTCCGCAACACGTTCAGTAGTTACGCCTCACAATAATTATACAAGTCTGTATAAATCACAGACCCGGAAAAACAGGCTTTACCCTCCGTATAAACAAGTTTCGACTTTTAATATTATATTTTCCCCACCTATCCGTCCAGCTGAAACTTTTTGCATCCTCGGATTGTCTAATATTAACTTTTGGAGTAATATTTGCTAAACTCTCATTGAAAAAGTCTCTCTTAAATTAAAAATGAATCTTTACACGAACAACTAAAAAAATCAAAAGGAGAATTCAAATGCAGATGCTCAACGAAGTTATGTTAAACCGCAAGATAATAGCGATTAAACATACGACGGGACAGCGTTTATCGGGAACGGGTCTTTTACTTCTGCTTCTTTTAATGATCTTCGGAATAACCTCATGTTACTACCAGGCACCGCCTGTTAGGCTTTCCAAGCGGGCGATGGAGGTCCCAGTAAAAGCGCCTGCCTTTCAAATCTATTTCTACCCCAAGATGGGTCAGTCACCCGATCAGCAGGACCGTGACCGCTATGAATGCTATAATTGGGGGATGAAGCAGACCGGTTTCGATCCGGGCTCACCTTCGATTCCTCCTGAACGTCGTGTTACCGTGGTTCCGGTACCACCGCCCGGGCATGATACGGCTGTAGGCGCAATTACCGGAGCGGTAATTGGAGCGTTGGTTACAGGACCGAGCCACGCGGGTGAAGGTGCGCTGATTGGGGCAGCCGCTGGTGCTCTTGCAGGAGCTGTCTCCGACACTACACGGCAGGCACAAGCTAAGGAGTTAGGGGATGCCTACGCAAGGCAAGATCAGGAGAGCTACGCTCAGCTTGATGGAAAGGCACTTGAATTCCGGCGAGCGATGGCTGCCTGCCTGGAAGGTCGCGGTTATAGCGCCCGTTAAATATTCTAACAGCTTTATTTTATGGAGGGAATAACCATGAAAGTTTTTTTGAAATGCATTACGTGGATAACTAGCGGGCTGATAATAGCTGTTTTATCAGGATTCCTATGGTTCGGGTTTCCCCAGGCGTCATATGCACAACACGATGATCGCCATGGAGAGAAACAGCATGGAAATGGGAACTTTATGGATTCACGATATGGTCATAATCATTATTACCCGTCTCACGGCAACTTCGTTACCGCATTACCAAAGAATCACCATGTCGTGGTTTATGGAGATGAGCGATATTATTTCCATGGTGGAATATGGTATCGCCCGAGTGGGTTGCGGTTTTCCATCATCGTGCCTCCCATAGGCGTTGTCGTTTCTTTTTTGCCGCCATATTACACGTCAATCTGGGTAAAGGGTTATCCTTACTATTATGCCGATGAAGTTTATTACGCTCCGGCTGTGGGCGGTTATATGGTGGTTGCTCCCCCGCAGGGTACAGTCAGCCGGATACCACCGCCGGCATCGTCGGCACCATCAGTAGAACGTTTGTTCATCTATCCCCGTAAAGGTCAGAGTGAGCAGCAACAGGCGGATGATCGTTACCAGTGTCACCGCTGGGCCGTGAATCAGACTAACTACGACCCGACCCAACCGCCTGCCGGTAATCCATCTGCCCAGAAGAATGCAGACTATCAACGTGCAATGGGCGCCTGTCTCGACGCCCGCGGGTATACAGTGAAGTAGTAGATGTGAAAACTTTGAATTTCGTCATTTCGAGAAGCGCTGGCGACGAGAAATTTAGATATTTTGAACTATTACAGATTTCTCACTTCGGTCGAAATGACATAATTAGCCGTTTTTCAAAGCTCTCTAATATTCAATGCCTAACAAGTTTAATTTTTTATTATATATTACAGAATGGTTACTGTCGTTATTTACCCGGTATTTTTGCATGTATCCCTAACGCCGGCAGTAACCCAGATGCAGAGCACACCGGTGTTAATCCGCGTAAACTGAATAACTGACTAAATTCTTGCCACCATTCTTTACCGAATACATCAAATCATCAGCCTGCTTCATCAATTCGTCAGGCGTTTGTGGCGTTTAATACACGTTAACACACCAATAGAAAATGTCACGGGCCAGTCGTTTCTGTACATTTCATCCAGAAGGCTGATTTGAATTTTAGAGATGGCGACCCGGGCTTGGACTTGGTCGGTTTCAGGTAATAGAAAGGCAAACTCATCCCCGCCCAACCGTGCGACAATATCCATTTTTCTCAAGTGGGTCTTGGCATATCTGACGACCGTGCAGAGAACATTATCACCCATACTATGACCAAAACGGTCATTAACGGTCTTGAAATTATCAAGGTCAAAATAGGTTACCGTAAACGGGTGTTTGTGTCTTTGAGAGCGTTCAATCTCCATCTGCACCAACTCTAAAGAAGAAACGCGCATTAACAGCACCGGTCAAATTATCAATGCGCGCTAACTCCTTTTCTTGTTCAAGTGCTTTTCTCAAGGCTGACAAAAGTAACGTCACAATAATAAAGAAGCCAAACCTGATTGTACTGTTCCAACAGTAAACGGCAGGGTGCGAATAACGATGTCCTGATGCAATATCAGCGGTAAACCAAACAATGCTACTGACGATAGAGGCCGTAACTCCAAAGCGTCTGCCCGCAAACCAGGTAACCAAAGCTATGGGAAACAGGTAAAATAAAGAAAACCCTATCTCATATCCTATCAGGAAATCACTAACACCGATCCCTATTATAAGAACAGTTCCTGTTATCGCCCAAAAGAATTTATTCTGTTTCTCGAGCCTTGCAACTATATTCATTGCTGTTTACACTTCCTGTAGACACAAATTGAAGATATCGAGCGAGCAATAATTATACGGCTTGTATAGACGAATGGACATTCCTAGTGCATGATACTTTTTCTTACCTTTTCCACAATTCTTGACATAACTTCCCCTGCCGAATCGTTAATGATAACATCAGAAGTGCTGTCATAGGGCGTGGGAGAGTTATTGATGATCACCAGTTTGGCCCCTGCCCTCTTGGCATAAGCGGGCATATAAGCCGCGGGGTAGACAACAAGGGATGACCCGATAACGATCAGAAGTTCACAAGTGCTGGAGTAGTGGGTCGCATTTGTCAGCGTCTCTTCAGGAAGGGTCTCACCGAAGAAAACCGCATCGGGTTTCAAAATACCCTGACAATCTTCACACTCGTAAGCAGCAATCTTCTCCATTAATTTCTTTTTGATCTCTTCCAGTGGATAGCGTCTATCGCAACTGAGACACTTCACCCACTGCATGTTGCCGTGTAACTCGTATACCTTTTCCGGATTGCTTCCCGCCTTCTGATGGAGGTTATCTACGTTCTGAGTAATAACACAACTCAACTTCCCCATCTTTTCCAAATCGGCAATGGCATAGTGTGCCTTATTCGGTTTGACATCAGAAAGCAAACCGCTTTCAAATAAGTGGCTCCACAATCTTTTCCGTATCTCCGGAGACCGCAAAAAATTACCGATGGTAAAATCATCGGGATCCACTTTAGTCCACAACCCATCCGGGCCACGAAAATCAGGAATACCGGATTCCGTGCTGATACCGGCTCCCGTAAACACCACTATCTTCCTGGCTTTTACAATCATATCCGCTACCATTTTAATTTTTTCATCTAACGGTTCATAAGCCATGCCGTATCCCCTTGATAACCTGATACATCAACTTGATCTAAATCTCCTTAATTCTATCTTTATTGCTCTGAATTTTGTGTTTTGGCCGGGATATAAGTCATACCCTTATTCCGGCGGAGATAGTAACCTGGCGTATTCCTCCATCATCTCCGTCAAGCCCCCGGCATCTTTTTGATCAATCATGCTTTTCAGTTCAGACAGCGTTTCCTCGTACCAGCCGATGATCTTGCCTATGTCCGGATTCATACTAATAATCTCGGCATACAGCCCCGGATTGTTAGTAAAAACCTTTTCCACAATCCCGAGTTTCGTCTGAAAAACAGGAGTGGCAAACCGGTTCAGTTCCGACAGGCTTACCCCTGTTTTGCCAAGTACCATACCCATGGTGATCGTGTTTAGATGGTTTAGTCCCTGAACAGTGGCCATCATCGCATCATGTTTTTCCGGCGAGGCTTCTACAACAAGGGCATCATTTTTTTCAAGGATCGCCTTCAGCCAGGAAAGCCATTTTGCTGTTCTCTCCGGGCACAGGACCACACGGTGTCCCACTATAGAAGCCACGTGAGGGCCGAAGAGAGGATGACATCCTATAACCTCTGAAACGGAAGTCCCAAGCATCGTCTTAACCGGTTCCACTTTAAGGGAAGTCAGGTCCATCAATAAAGATTCTTTTTTCATCAACGGCCCGACTTTTTCAATAACCTCCATGGTAACCCGTACCGGAACACTCACAATGACCACCTGGCAGGTACTTGCCATTTCTTCAAAACTCATTCCCGTAGTTCTTCCGGACACATGGACGGTATACCCCTCTCTGACGAAGAACTCGGCAAACCATTTCCCCATCCCTCCGGTACCGCCAATGATTCCTATCTGAATATCGTTCATCGTGTAATGGCTTTCTGTCTTAATAAGTGGTCTATCAGGACTATCCTGACCATGGCTTCACAGACAGGAACGATCCTCGGTATTACCGAAACATCGTGCCTTCCCTTGACAGACAGTTCCACCGGTTCCCCCTGTATATTAATGCTCTGCTGGACCTTTTCGATGGAAGATATCGGCTTGCAGGCCACCCGTATAACGATTTCATCGCCATTGGTAATACCCGCCAGTATCCCGCCGGCATTATTGGAAAGGAATCCCTGCGGCGTCATGGGGTCATTGGCCTGCGACCCGGTCATACCCGCAACGGCAAAGCCGGCTCCTATCTCCACACCCTTTACCGCACCGATACTCATAAGGGCACCGGCAAGATCGGCGTCCATCTTGTTAAAGACCGGCTCTCCCAAGCCCGGGGGGCAACCTCTGACGATGATCTCCACAATACCCCCCAATGAATCCCCGTTGAGCCTGGCTTCTTCCAATTTTGCCTCCATCTTTTTGCATGCTTCAGGATCGGGGCAGACCAGCCTGTTCTTATATAATTCCTCCGGGGAAAGCTTCCCGTAGGCAGAAAAAGACAGGGACACCGTAACACCGCCCAATGCCCTGGTATAGGCCAGGACTTCAATCCCTTCCTGTAAGAGCAACTTTCCGGCAATCGCCCCGGCCGCCACACGGGCTACAGTCTCCCGGCCGGAGGCGCGGCCTCCCCCCCTGTGATCACGGATACCGTACTTTTTAAAATAAGTGAAATCGCCCTGGCCGGGTCTGAAAACATCCCTGAGACTGTCATAGGCCCCGCTATTGGCATCCTTGTTATAGACAATCATAGAAATGGGAGTTCCTGTAGTCTTTCCCTCAAATGTACCTGAGAGAATCTCAACAACGTCCCCCTCTTTCCTGGGCGTGGCAGAAATGATTTGTCCCGGTTTTCTCCTGTCCAGATCTCTCTGTATATCCCCCTCTGAAAGTTCAATGCCTGGCGGACATCCTTCCACCACGGCACCAAGAGCTTTCCCGTGTGATTCACCCCAGGTAGTTACCTTAAAGAGAACACCTGTAGTACTTCCCGACATTTTAACCTCTCCTTTTGTCTCCCGCCCTACCCTTCCGTTTGGCCGTACTTCCCGGGAAACAGGCAGATTTGCTCGACAACCTCGTCTTTATTCTCACTTACAATCTCAATTTAACTTAAATTTATGACATACACCTGTAAAAATTGCAAAAGTTAAAACCTGTAGTAATACCAACTTCAAATCAAAGATGATTTCTACGGCTGATCCCCATTTTTCGTTTCGTGGTTTGTATGGCGAAGGGACGGAACGTTATTGCTTAACGATCAGTTTTAAGTGTCCCGATCAGATCGTTAATGTCCCTGATTTGATGTATCTTCAGATAATGGTCAATTCCTTCAATAATCTCCATTGTGGCACGGGAATTGACAAAATTTGCCGTGCCGATCTGAACAGCACTCGCACCGACAATCAGGAACTCAATGGCATCATTTGCATCCATAATGCCCCCAATCCCGATGACAGGGATGGAGACCCTGTTGACAACTTCCCAGACCATCCTCAGGGCAATCGGCTTTATTGCCGGCCCTGACAGTCCGCCGGTAATGTTTTTAAGGTGAGGTCTTCTCTGCTCAATATCAACAGACATGCCGGTTACGGTATTGATCAGGGAGACGGCATCAGCCCCTGCCGCCGCGACGCTTTCGGCAATTTCAGCAATATCCCTAACATTGGGAGTCAACTTGACAATGACGGGAAGGTCTGTGACGGATTTCACCGCCCGCGTTACTTCATGAGCAGTATCAGGATCAGCGCCAAAAGCAATACCTCCCTTTTTGACGTTGGGACAGGAAATATTGAGTTCCAGACCATGGACACCATCCGGCGTACTTAATATTTCGGCAACTTTTTTATATTCATCAATGGTTTCTCCATAGATGTTGACAATGACAGTCATGTCGAACTGTCTCAGGAAGGGGAGTTTTCTATCAATGAAGGCTCTTACACCTACATTGTTCATCCCGATAGCGTTGAGCATCCCGCACGGGGTTTCCATAATTCGCGGCGGCGGGTTTCCCTCCCTCGGTTCAAGTGACAACCCTTTGACAATCAGGCCGCCTAAGCGGTTAAGGTCTATATACGGCACGTACTCCTCGCCGTAACCGAAAGTCCCCGATGCCGCCATAACGGGATTCTTTAGGATCAGACCACCTATATCAACCGCCGTCAACGGTTCGTAATTATCCAGTTGATCAGTCCTACCTTTCATCACAGACACCAGGTCAGCTCCAGATGATATCACGTATATTAAAAACGGGCCCGTCCTTACATACGTGCTTGTATTGAGGTTCGTTGTCCTTTGTACCGCCATGCGAGACGGATGTTTTATCACCTCTATCTTTTACATGTATTGCACAACCGAGACAGGCCCCGATACCACAGGCCATACGCTCCTCTACCGATACCTGACAGGGAATGGGTTGACCATTCAGAACCTCGGCCAGCCGCCTCATCATGGGGGAAGGACCGCAGGCATAGACAACTGAATTACCGCCTGTAAACGATTCCATGTCATCCGCCAGCAGTTCTGTAATGAAACCATGATGACCACTGCTGCCGTCATCGGTACTGATTCTCATTTCAGTTGAGAGCTCTTTCATTTTATCCGCCCCTACAAGTTGATCTGTACTCTTTGCACCCAGATAACTGATTATCTCCTGCTGATTACCTGTCGGGAGTTCCCTGTAATGAGAGGCAAGAAACGACAGGGGCGCAACACCGATTCCCCCCGCAAGAAGAACAATTTTTCTCATTTCCGGAAAGATATCAAATCCATGCCCCAGAGGACCAAGAATCTCGATATATTCCCCTGCTTTCCGTCGGGAGAGAGCAAACGTGCCCTTCCCTGCGATTCTGTAGATCAGCTCAATTATCAGACTGTTTTCATTACGATCAAATGTATAGACGCTGAGGGGTCTTCTCAGGAGGAGATCTCTTCCGTCCCTCACCCTTACCATGACGAACTGACCGGGTAGAGGCGTCGCCCATGATACCGGAAGTCTTACGCGCATTAAAAAATGCTGCGCGATTAATTCCCGATTCAGGACGATTTCCCCAACTGAGGGGGACATGAGATCGCTCATGAAGGATCTTCTTTAGATATCCCTCAGACATGCCCACATGATAAGGGCATCTTCCTTGGGATCAGTGTAATAGAACGGTCTTATTCCTTTGACCGTAAAGCCAAACTTTTCGTATAATTTTATGGCACTTTCATTAGAAGGGCGCACCTCAAGAGAAGCCCAGGCAACCCCTTCTTCACGGGAAATTCTGATCATCTCTGTGACAAGCATTGAAGCAATCCCGGTCCTTCGCATTGTTTCCTTTACCGCAACATTGTGAAGGTGAACTTCCCCGGCAGCAATCCAGAGATTGATATAACCGACAATTTCTTTCCCCCGCGCTCCCCGTATCTTAGCCACCATATTATGTGACACGGGTGAATATAATTCCTGCACAAATATGCTCTTTGACCAGGGCGCAGGAAATGAAGCCCGTTCGATAGATAAAACCTCCTCCAGGTCCTCCCATGTCATGTTTGTAATCTCAATGGCTTCTAACTGTCTCTGTTTAGCTATCAATTTTTCTACTTAAATTTTTAGAAGTTTAATCTGAAGATTTATAATTAATCCGTAGCTGAAAAATCTCTGCCATCAAATGGTTTACACACCTCACCGTAAACGCTATTTACGGTGAGGTTGTTAATAAATCACTGGCCAAGTATATATTCTTCTTGCCGTATTCTTTAATATAACAGGCAAACTCATTCAGATTCATTTCTTTTTTTCTCGCATCGGAAAGCTTAAGCAGCATGGGAAGATTAACTCCGGTAACTACCTCTACCTTTCCTTCTTTAAGAAAGGAGAGAGAAATATTAGAAGGGGTACCTCCAAAAAGATCCGTCAGAATCAAAACACCCTGTCCCTGATCCAGCTTCTTTATCGAGACATTGATTTTCTTCTTCAAATCCTCCGCACTCTTCGTCTTATCAACTGAGATACAAAGCACAGACTGCTTCGGCTTGCCTTCGATTAATTCAGTCGCTAGTAACAGCTCATTTCCTAAGTCTCCATGAGTCGTAATAAGCACACCTATCATCCTTTGACCCCCCCCCGTGCCGTTTAGCATAATAAAATAATCGATCGTTGACCGGTTGTCAAGGTTTCGTTCTTTCCTTCTTGACAGATAACCTGCCTTTATCTATAAAAAAGCTAAAGTTACTCACTGTGAAACATTCACAAAAAACCGCGAAAATTAAACATGGCAAGCAAAGAACAGCAAGCAGGAACCGTCGAAATATCTTCAAAAATTTAACGGCTACGGATATCACATTATGACAGTAAAGGTCAAAAATCTCTGTCCTAACTGCGGCACAGAAATAGAATGCTATCGCAACCCTTTCCCCACCGCGGATATTATTATCGAGTTGGATGAGACAGGTATCGTTCTTATCAAACGGAAAAATCCCCCACATGGATGGGCCATTCCCGGAGGGTTTGTTGACTATGGAGAATCCCTTGAAGAAGCAGCCGTAAGAGAAGCTAAAGAGGAGACAGGCCTGGATGTTATCCTCCTTAAACAACTGCACACATACTCAAGGCCGGACAGAGACCCTCGGCATCATACAATCACCACCGTCTTTATTGCCAGGGCAAGCGGTACCCCTGCCGCCGCCGCCGATGCCGCAGAAATTGGTATATTCACAAAGGAAAACCTACCATCTCCACTTATGTTCGACCACAAACAGATATTGGCAGATTATTTTAACCAGAGGTTATAGCCCGAAAAATATTCACGTTTATTTTTAGAGGGAGTGATTTCAGCAAATTTCGGCTTAAAAGTGAGAGAGTCAAAGGCTTATCTGATGCCCGTTAACCGACTATATAAGTACCTGTCCCCACGGCAATGAGCAAATCGTCCTGATTTCTGAGTTCCATCCGGGTCACGGCTACTTTTTTTCCTGTCCGCATAATAGTGGCGGTGGACAGAAATTCAGTGCCCCTGCCGGGTCTGAGAAAATCTACACGTACGTCAATGGTACCCATTCTGGCGACCCGCCGTGCAATTTCTTTATACGAAAGCCCCAGCATCTTCCCTACGGCAGAGGCGGTTATTGTTATGCCGCCGGTGGCATCTAACGCCGCAGAGATAACACCGCCGTGCAGAATACCGTGGATGGGATTGCCGACAAATTCATCTTTCATGGGAAATCTAAACCCTGCTCCGTCGGTTCTCAGATAATCAACTTTCAACCCCAGAAATCGGTTGAAAGGCATCTTTTCATGCACTTTCGCAATGGCTTCAAGCAGGGATTTTATATCTGTCTTAGGTTCGTCCATTGGTACTTCCGGTTTTCAATTCAATCCTTTTATACCTTTTTCACTTTTTACAGGTAACGATATCACTGGTCAGCTTTCGGCGGCCAAGCCGGGAGAAACATGCCTTGTGCATAATGGCGTCATAGGAGCGGGTTCTGGGAAGGCCATGATGGATATGTGCAGGAGTGCAAACATCCTTGTGGTCTGGTACCAGGTCCCCTGCCCAAGGGATGAAGCGCAAGAGGTACCACTGATAGAGGTCATTTTTTGGTAAAAATTTCCTTTTTCATGGCGGAATTATAGGGAGAACAAATCTGCATGTCAATGAAATACTGTTCATAACATATGAGGTGCGACGAGATGACCACTGATGTCAATAGTGGACACAAAATATTTTCATGCTGCTGACTGTCTCCCATAGAAACTTTTCTCATACATAACCTGCAAGGATTGAAACGACCTTGTCAGGATCGTCTCAATCCTTATTTTGTCAGGCATCCTGTTGGTACGGTCTGATCAATTCATATTTCATTAGCTTACTTGAATTAGGACAACAGTTGCCATACGTCCCGCAAGCCTGCCGTCTCGCCGAGCTGAATGGAAGCGCTGATCCCGATACGTGCACCAACCACCCCCGGTGATTGCGGCACGCTCGACACCGGCACTTGTGAGTTGGAGCCTGGCTAACTCATAAATGTCACACAGATATCTGTCTTTCTCACCTCTAACGAACGCAGCCGAATTATTGCTGTCTTGATTAACGAATGCCTCGAAGACTTCAGGTCCAACTTCAAAACTGTCTGGTCCAATTGCAGGCCCCAACCATACTGCCACATCTGACCCTGGACGCTGTACGGCAGCCAGGGTTTTTAGCAGCACTCCAGCGTGCAGGCTCCGCCAACCAGCATGGGCAACACCGACACGGTGACCATCTGTGGCCGCAAAGACAACAGGCAAACAGTCCGCCGACCTTACAGCGCAAATCACACCCGGAGTTGATGTCACTGCAGCATCTCCCTGATGGGTTTGATCGAATGGAAGTTCCAGCACGTCGCTCATATGAACTTGATCCAGCCAGTGAATCGGTGCTACTGGCTCAAGAGACTTTTCCAGGAGAGCCCGACAATGAACTGAATCGTCAGACGTTTCTAAAAAGGAAACCAACTTATCGCCTGACCGTGCCAGAGTTGTGAAAGCACAAATCGAAGTCAGTCTGGGCCAAGATGGTGCAACTACACTGAACCCTTTGTATTCTGAGATCAATTCATTGTCTCCTCGAAAGCAGTAACGATTTTGTCAGCGTCCTTTGCATGCGAAACAAATGTTGTTTCCTCTGTATTTGAAGTCTTCAATATCCTTTTTCCGACGTACCGCCCGTCATCAGGCCGCCGTCCCGCAGTTCGCTCAGTAGATCACGCATGGCTGTCCCTTCCCATACCCGGGACGAGTGCCCTTCAGGACCTCAGGATTTCTTTCACCCGGCCGACGATGCCACCCTCCAGGCACACTTTGATGCCGTGGGGGTGGTGGGGAGATTTGGTAAGAATATCCCGGACGATGCCTTCTGTAAGCGCACCGGTTCGCTGATCCTGCTTTTGGACCACCTTCACCCGCACACCGGCTGAAATATCAGATCGGTTTTGTCCATTCATGGAGATATCTCCTCTGCTGCCGGACACGCCCCCCCAAAGAAAATTGTCCCGCATATTTCCCGGAGTTGGAGCCGGTTTTCCCGATATTACAAGTCTGAAGAGATCATCTCTTCATTGGAATGATTTCGATCCAGTAATCGTCCGGATCATTGATGAAGTAGATGCCCATAGCCTTATTCTCATAACAGATGCACCCCATTTCTTCGTGAAGATTGTGGGCGGCTGCGAAATCATCAACCTTAAAGGCCAGGTGAAATTCATTATCGCCAAGGTTGTAAGGATCTTGACGGTCTTTAAGCCAGGTTAGTTCAAGCTGGTGTGGCGTTTGGCCATCTCCGAGAAAGACTATAATGAAACTGCCGTCCGGGGCTTCAACACGCCTCTGCTCGACAAGTTGCAGGGCATCCTTGTAGAAGGCCAGACTTTTCTTCAAATCAAGGACATTGAAATTATTGTGGGCGAAAGTAAATTGCATAGTCTTTAATCCTTTACCGTTAAATATGGTTTTAACGGACCTTGAACACTACAGATCATCAGGCCGATTGGCATCATAACAGCTTTATTCCCCTGTCGCAATCGAATGAACAGGGAAGTTTTAAGGTGCTGTTTTTCTTTTCCCATGGTTCACTCGCTAGCCAGTCTCACCAGGTCTTCGATGGATTCAGGAACCTTGATCAGGTTCTCTTTCCTTGCCTTTGACAGCTTCTTGATTTTGTTTTCCACTCTGAGTGCGAGACTTCTGCTCCCCAACCTCTTCTCCAGCACCAGGGTCAGAGGGCGCCTACCTCGAAGGTATTTTGACCCGCGGCATCCTTTTTCCTGGTGCTCTGCAAACCGGCGAGCAACATTAGTTGCAATTCCCGTGTAAAGACTCCCATCGTGGCATCTGATTAAGTACACGTGCCAATTAGACATAATAGAACCCTTCACGTTAGCACTGCCGATTACCGGCACCCCTGCAGAGACCTGGACGTGCCCGATTCGCTCCATGCTAAAACTTCCCGCAAGGGATAGTCAAGCTGCCGGTTGTAACAGTTCATCTTTTTTGATACTTTTTCGAGAAGATCGGGGGATAGTATACCTGATGCCGGTTTTAAATCAAAGATGAACTCAAGGCGTCAAGGAGGGGGCGACGCAGGCGTAGATGAAACGTACGTCGAAGAGCCGACGACGATGCCAACGAAGATAGCGCTTTGATTTAGAATTGGAATAACTATATCGTTTAAAAATACCCAAACGGATAGGATTACGAACGAATGATTGCTTGAAGAGATTATGTGTTATTTATTGTAGTCAAGATTTTCGGCTGACGCGCCTGTATAGCAGCTTCCTTTTGGTAATGTGCAAGTGTGATCAAAGAAAAAATGAAGCGTTATTTACATCAATTCCAACATCTTTCTCATACCTCCCCCGCTGTAACAACCACATCAAAGTCCACGGAGAGTTCCTCAAAATGCCTGCGGCCGCACCGGATCTTTTCGGCTTCGGCATTGCGTAGTTTTTCAAAGTCTTTGGTGCCCTTGGTTTCGCGGACCAGATATAATACCGTGTCGTCATGTTTCAATATTGCCCAGTCGGGGTTGTATTCTCCTATGGGCGTCTCGACCCTAAACCATCCCGGCAACTTGACAAAGAGCTTTATGTCTTCCCTCTGGTCGAGTTCCTCCGCAAACTTTCTCTCAATTTCGGAGTCATAAATTACAGCGTCATAGACCGATTTCTTTACCTCCAGTCTGTTCGTCAGGTAGCTGATGATTTCCTTGTCCTCGAATAGCCTCATGCTCCATTCCTGATCAGCGATTTTTTCATATTTGATGCCATCGATCATCAGCCGGTGCAGTTCCCGTTTAAGAATGCCGACTGCGGCGTCCATGAACCGCTGCGGATTGACGGCGAATTCGGAAAGCCGCCCTGATTCGATCAATATTCTGGCAATGGTGGAACGTGTTAGTTCCGTTTCCTTCTGAATGTAGGCGATGATGTCGGGAAGTACGCCAGTAAAGGCGATGTCCGTAATCGAACTTCGAATTTCCGTCGTACCGATTCCTTTGTAGGCCGCATCGAGGAGCGCTTCCCGGTAGGAAATGCGGACGGGCTCGACTTTTTCCATCTTCTGTATGGCCTCAACGGAACGGTTTGCGAGCACCCCCGTAGAATATTCCACAGAATAGGTCGTCTTCGTCTTGATCCGGTTCCAGAGGCTCTCGAAATCCTTATCCAGAAAGACCTGCTTGTTGATCCTCAAGGGTCGCTCGTCTTCGTCTTTTTTGATGTGTCTGTCGATTTGATAAGACGCCATGACATCCATGATTTCGTTCTGTACGTCCTTGAATTCGTCCGGCACGGCAAAGACAAACCCCGGTGCTTTCGGGTTGAAGGCGGGCAGAATCTTTCCATCCTTATCGATATAGCCCTTTTCTTGAACGGTATTCCAGATCTTCTCGGAGGCATCCCTTCCAAGGGCAGTTTCCTCACCATCTACAACCCGCACGATCCCGGCAAACCCGCCGATGGGGATCTTTCCGAAAGTGACCCCACAATCTTCCTCGTATTCCGTCTGGAGCGACCGGGCAAAGTCCTCATAGCTTTCATTGGCCACAACGGTCAGTTTGTTGATGTTTTCGTCGAAAACCCGCTCGCCGTCCTGGTTGACGGGTAGCCGCAGTCCCCGACCGATTTCCTGCCGCTTCTTCAGAACGGAAGCCGTCTCGTTGAGTGTGCATATCTGGAAGACGTTGGGATTGTCCCATCCTTCCCGCAGGGCGGAATGGCTGAAGATGAAGCGGAGCGGTTCGTCAAGAGACAAGAGTTGCTCCTTGTTTCGCATGATCTTGGTGTAGGTGTCCTCATCCGCCTCAGAGTTCCCCCGCGTATCTTTCAGGACGCCCTTTTTATCCTGTGAGAAGTAGCCGTCATGGAGTTTCTCAACCGGATAGGAGAGAAGTCCATGGAAACGAGGCTGGGCAATCAGTTCATTATAGTAATCCTCAAACCATTGGGCAAATTTCCCCTTGGCAGGTTTGCCCCACTCATCATACGCCCGGTAGTTAGCCACCCGGTCTATAAAAAACAAGGATAGGACTTTAAGCCCCTTGTCTTTAACTTGACACTCCTTTTCAAGATGCTTCCGGATGGTGTTTCTGATCTGGACTTTCATCAGGTCTTCCCGGATGCCGCCCTGTTCTTCGCCGCGTCGCAGAAAGCGCCCGTTGCTGAACCCTACGAATTCATTGCCCGGTTCAGCGCTTATCTCCGAGATGACGTAGCCGTCCCGATAGGCCTCCCGCTCGTTGGAGAGGACGAAAAGATCGGCTCCCTGTTTCACCTTGACGGTCTTTTCCCGGATGCCGCCCGGTTTGTTTTCATGGATGGCCACTTTTGCGATGATCCCTTTGGTATTGTCCACTTCGACCAGCTTCGCATACGCGGCATTGAAGGTGTTGGCGCCCTTCGCCTCCGCCACGACAATCTGTTTCACCAGCCGCATCTCGTAGGCCTGGATGGGGTCCAGCTTGTAAACATGGTTGTAGAGATTCCGGTGTGTCGCCGAATAGCGAAGTGTGCAGAGGGGATTCAGCGTCTTGATGGCCTCCTGAGCCTTGGGCGTATTGTCAACGCTTTGAGGTTCGTCGATGATCACAATGGGATTCGTGGCCGTGACGAACTCGATGGGCTGACGGCCTGAAAGCTTGTCGTTCTCCTTGAAGATGACGTTGCTCTTCTGCTCATCGTCGGTGCCCGTGAAATTCTTGCGGAAGGCGTCGATATTGATGACCATGATTTGAATTGAATTACTCACCGCAAATTGTCGCAGGCGATTGATCTTCTGAGAGTCGTAAACAAAATACTCATATTCGATATTGTTAAAGAGGGCTTTGAAGTGGTCTTGTGTGATCTCCAGGTTTTTCAGGACGCCCTCGCGTATCGCCACGCTGGGGACGACGATGACGAATTTCTTGAAGCCGTATTTCCGGCTGAGTTCAAAGATCGTCCTGAGATAGACATACGTCTTACCCGTTCCCGTTTCCATCTCCACACTGAAGTGAAAGTCCTGTAAAATAGGTATTCGATCAATACCGTGGCGATCCTGAATGGTATTGACATTCGCGAGGAGCGTTTCATCGTTGATCAGGAGCCGATTCCCCATTCCCAGCTCCGTCTGGACCTGCCCGCTCAACACGCCCTTATAAGAGGTTTCAAAGCGGATTTCAAAATCCCCCTGGTGCAAGGGCTGACCGTCGAATATGGCCACCACGGCATTGACGGCGTCTATCTGGAATTGTTGCGAGGCGTCGAATTTAAGCTTCATAGCTATACCGTTCTGAAGGTAATGTTCCGGGTTTTCATGATCTGCACGGCATTGGTCTTGAGCTGGTCGTTGCCTTTGAAGCCTTCGTCCAGGCAGACGACGCGAACCGGTTTCATTTCGGCCATCTCTTTGATGACGTCCGGCGTCAAATCCTTTTCCAGACAGATGAGCATGGAACCATCAGCAATAGTGAAAACATCCCTTTCCGCCAAAACAGTCTTTTCGATTTTCGTGGTCAGGGAGAACCCCGATTTCAGAAGGATTTCGTATAGGATGTTTTCCTGGGAGCTTTGCGGATTGATGTGCTCGACGAAAAGGGCAATCTGTTTTTTAATGGCTTCTTCATCCTTCGCCACGTCGCCGTCCCAGAGTTTGAAATTAGAAGGCTGGAGCTTGAAGACCTTGAAACCAAGATCTGGCTGCGGCTTGGCGGCGGAGAACAGGCCTTTCTTCTTTTCCTGCTCATCTTTGATATTCTTGATAACCCGGCGGATGCGTTCCTTGCCGATGTCGGAGATGGTCTTGAATCCGGTTTTGTGGGCTTCGGAATTTTCCTCTGTTGGCTCGGGCAGTTGCACCATAATGAACTTGCGGTTGCCGCCGTCTTCCTTGTTCAGTTCGAGGACGGCGTGGGCGGTGGTGGCATAGCCAGAAAAAAAATCTAAAACAATATCACCTTCTTTGGTTGCGGTATGCAGGATCTTATTTATGAAATAGGGTGATTTAGGATAGTCTGGGTTTAAATCATTAAAAAGTCTTTTGAATTCGCGATTAGCAACATCAGTTGAGATATCGCCACCCCACCAAAAAGATTTTGTCTTCGAAGTCCTCAAGAAATCTTGATCGCCATCATCCGCTTCCTCATCTCCTAAATCAGACATAATGCCTGGCTTTAAATAAACTCTATGATCAATATCCCAGCGGCCCTTTTTTTCTGAGTAGCGTGGATGCAAATACTTCAAATTATCTGAGACCTTATCTATTCCCCATCGCCAACGACCATCACTCCCATCTCCGCGTTTAGGTAAAATTTCTACATCACCATTATTTATACGTTTCAATGAGCAGTACCCTGATTTATGATTAAAAAATATTGAGAAAAACATATTAGGCCGGTCTATACGGCGATCTGGCCGTCCTCGTTTCCGTAGGTCTCTTAAAGCAAATCTTTCTCCATTCTCATCTTTATATTTATATTCCTTTAACTGTTCCTCTGTTAACGGGAGTCCATATGATACAAAATTGCCCCTTGAATAAATAAGCAAATATTCATGACAGGTTGCAACATTTGCTTTATCATTCCTGCCTTTCATATTGTTAATTACCGTTAGGCTTGCAATGTGGTTCTCCTCGCCAAAAATCTCATTCAGTATACTTCTTAATCCAATAAATTCGTGCTCATCGATCGAAATAAATATAACCCCATCCTCCCGCAACAGATTCCTTGCCAGAAACAGGCGTGGATATATCATGTTCATCCATTTGGAATGGAATCGACCGTCCGCTTCCGTGTTCGTGGAGTATTTCCGTCCCTCGTTGTCAATCTGTCCGGTGTAGCGGAGATAGGTGTCCAGACTTTCGCTGTAATCATCAGGATAGATGAAATCGTTGCCTGTGTTGTAGGGGGGATCGATGTAGATCATCTTGACCTTGCCGAAATAGGACTTCTGAAGGAGCTTCAGGACCTCCAGGTTGTCGCCCTCGATGAAGAGATTTTCCGTCGTGTCGAAATCTACGGATTCATCGCGGGCGGGCGCCAGGGCAGCGATGCTCGGCTGCTGGATGATCTTGAAGCAGTCGGCCTTCCCTGGCCAGTTCATCCCGTAGCGTTCCTTTCCCGGATCTACCATTTCTCCAAGGGTCAGCTTGAGCCGTTCAAAGTCAATCTTTTGCCCTTCTGTAAAGGCCTCAGGAAAGAGGGCTTTGAGCTGTTCCCGTTTTTCCTCAACGATATCAATCGACTTCAGATCCAGCTTTTCAATTTCTGCCATGAAATAACCCTCCGAAAGAGGCTGTAAGATATTATGCAACCGGATTATTGTTGTTTTTCCAGATAGGGCAATCCTTCCACTCTTTGGGGAAGCCCATCGGCGCCAAGGGAATATTGGAATAATCCTCAAGCAGCTTTTCCACCCGATTCGGCCAACGGCTCAACGGCGCTACGTAAGCAATGAGATAGCGAAGCAAGGTTAATACCGCAAAAAGCCTTTCATTTCTTACTTCGACCGGGGTGTGCCATTCAGGATGCTTGTTGCGCCTTGGAATAGCCGGCTTTATGCCGAGAGCCCGGTTCCATAAGCGGCCATGATGAGCGCAAATATTACGTACCTGGTTGAGGCAATGGAGCCAGGAATCCAGGACTTCAGCCGATATTCCGTATACGGCTGCAACATTGCGCCTGATTTCGGACTCCGTTCCCCGAAATAAAGTGAAAAGCATTCCAAAAGTCATGAGTTCCACGGCCATCCATAACGGCAAGTCGGTTTCCTTTCTGTACTTTTGCCGGTAGTGCTCAACAAACCGTTCCTGGCTGTGGATGGCTTCCTCGCAGATTTTATGAATCATCTCAATCCTTTTATCATTATTAATTTTTGGAAGATTGGCAGGATTGAGATGTCCAAAGGCCCCGTATTTCAAGGTGAAGGTATTGGTCAACTGCGTCCGGACAGCTATCTCTACCCGCTCAATGGCGTCCATGACCAGCAGCCTCATTTGGCGGTCGAATGTGTACCGCCGCCAGATCATTTCAAAAGTGGTACCTGGCTTTAAAGTGTCATCATCTTGGCGGAAAGGATACCAATAGGCGCTGAGACGGTAATAACTGACGTTGCTCAGATGAATGAGAAGTGTTTTCTTGTCTGTAACTACCAGACCACGGTTGATTAGGAGGTCGGCCTGCTGATCGAAAGTGAGAGACGATTTGGTATATTTCATACGGCCCTCGTATAAATAAAAAATCCGCCAAAATTGAGCATGTTTCCGAAGAAACAGAGGCTTGGCGGATGTGCTGGTGCTACTATAGCCGTATGCTCAGAAATGTCAAGTAGATTTTGCAATAAAATTTTCCTTATCTTTTGCATATGTTAAACAATCTTCCAGCGAATCGTAAATAATTCCTGCTTAATTATGTTCTGTGATCTGCCCCCCCCAAGCTGGTCCAATTTCTTGGGGTAGTTTTGTCTTCATAATCGTCTGACCAGAAATCGTTGTCGATTGAATATTGACATCAAGAAGAACATCCAGATTTACATTAACTGAAAAACACCCTGTGTCAAGCATTTGTACCTTTCATTCGGCATTCAATAAAATGCTCCAATGACCAGAATCAATGATTTGTATTTGAAAGCTTGGACGCATCGTTTTTGCCGATGCTTACCGCTTTCAGGAAGCAATGACTTTTGATTGTCTTTATACATACTGCCAAGAATACTTTGTCTTATGGCCTATAAGCCGTAAGTATTAATTACCAACTGCATATAATACACTCATTTATCTTCGGGGCCTGATACCGTCTCACGGTGTTCAACCGTTTCTTCCATGGCACGAGTCAAGCATGCTTGTATCAGAGAGATGTAGGTTGCGGTCTCGGGTCCAATGCCTTTTATCATCAGTAGTCGTTCATAAGGCTGCTGGAGAACGTAAAAAATGGTTTTGAACTGCTTCAATAGGGCCTTTGCGGTAGGCTTTGTATCAACACGCGGGATGGCATATGTCAATAAGAGTTCGATCAATTCGTAATCGGCAAGGACCTTGCCGTAATTCACCACCAACATTTTATGATGATTGAATTTACAGCATAAATGATGATTATTGTCGTGCATTGAGGTGAATGTAAATTATCAGCAAACGCCCTTCCTTCCCGAATTTAATGAAATTAGGTGGTGGATTTGGGCGGAATCTCAAGGCTTTCAAAATTTTGCAAGATAGGATATATGATATTAAGGGTATATGCATTGTTGAAAAATAGAATAGAATTATCCATAGAAAATAGCATTCTGTATTAGAGAGTCACTCTATTGTTCTGACGCGATTTACGAATCCTGTGGTATCTTGGTAAGCTCTGCAAGGATGCCTGAAGAGAAGAAAGAGTTGCGAGGCGCAATTTGCAGGTGCGCGGGAAGAACCGAACATATGAAATAGGGGAGCTTGGAAGATTTGCAAAGGGCTGCCCGGGGAAAAGGCAAGCCCTGACCGTTGCCAAGAGTGGCGGTGCTTATGACTTTGTTTTCTTGAATAGTGTTGACTTGGTGGTGAACAAAATCCGTAGCTGAAAAGAGTATTAAGTCAGTTTCCCTTAATTATATAAGGAAGTGGAGATTATGATGTCGAAGTTGATAGATCAAAGGGGAGACGAGGAGTGCCTGCTCATGGGTAATGAGGCTTTTGCCCGTGGGGCGTTGGAGGCGGGACTGAACGTTGCCTACGGGTATCCGGGTACCCCCTCCTCAGAAATCATCGAGAACCTTTGCCATGTGGCAAAGGAGAGAAACCTCTATGTGGAGTGGTCAACCAACGAAAAAGTGGCTTTGGAATCAGCAGCAGCAGCATCCTTTGCTGGACTCAGGTCCCTCTGTATTATGAAACAAAATGGTGTCCATGTGGCGTCCGATTTCCTCCTCCATCTTGCTCCCTCTGGAATCAGAGGGGGTATGCTCCTTATCTTCTGTGAGGATCCGGGAGCATTATCCAGTGTCAACGAAGTGGAGTCCCGCTATTTTGCTCCCATGATAGAAATACCCCTCGTAGAGCCGGGAGATTTTCAGGAAGCTAAAGATATGACTAAATGGGCTTTTGAAATTTCGGAAGAAATCAAACATATCGTCATGGTGCGAAGTGTAACCCGTCTTTCCCATGGCAGTGGAAATGTTAAGTTTGGTACCCTTCCCGACAACCTTGAAAAAGGGCAGGCCGACTTCAAAATGGATGGTCCTATCCTCGATCCTGATACAGGCCTGATCTTCAGTACACCTGTTATCTATAAGCATCAGCTTCAGCAGGAAAAAATAAAAAAGGTAAGAGAGATTTTTGAACTGAGTCCATTCAATACCTACCGGGGACCGGAGAAACCGGCACTCTTGATCATCACTTCCAGTATTTGTTACCTCTACTGTAAGGAGGCTCTCAGTATATTGGGCCTTGAAGATAGGGTAGGTGTCTTGAAGTTCGGCACAACCTGGCCGTTACCGCCAAAACTTCTCAAAAAACACGCTTCCCTGACGGATAAGATCCTGATTGTGGAGGAGGTCCGGCCATTTTTGGAAGAGCACGTTAAAATCCTCGCTGCTGAGATGGCTTCGGAGATCGGGATAAAAACCTTTTACGGCAAAGAAAGCGGCCATCTTCCTTCGGTGGGAGAGATGAATCCTGATTTTGTTATATCAGCTCTGTGCAAGATTTTGGAAAGTAATAATTATGTAGGAATGCCTTCCGACTACGAGAAGAAGGTAGGAATGCTGACTTCAACCCAAACCCCCAGGAGAGACCTGACTTTCTGTCCTGGCTGCCCTCACAGGGCATCATTCTGGTCAATTCATAATGCCCTGCAACTGGATGGCCGCAGAGGTTTTGTCTGTGGTGATATTGGCTGCTATTCCCTGGCCATTCTTTCTCCATCCTGTGGTTTTGGCACCGTGAAGACATTGCATTCCATGGGTTCCGGGACAGGTATCGCTGGCGGCTTTGGAATGTTAAGGCCCTTTGGCATGGAGCAGCCGGTATTGGCCGTTTGTGGGGATTCTACGTTTTACCACTCCGTCATACCGGCCCTGATCAATGCCGTACATAACAGGGCTAATATTACTCTTCTCGTCTTGGATAACGGCGGAACAGCGATGACGGGATTCCAGCCCCATCCTGGTTTAAAGCTCAGCGCCATGGGACAGGAGACACCGGTCGTTGATATTGTACGGATATGTGAGGCCATTGGTGCCAGGGTTGAAATTAGAGACCCCTTTGAACTGGAGGAGACCAGGGAAGCGATAAATCGCTTCCTGGAGGATGAAGAGGGCGTCAAGGTTTTGGTGCTGCGACAGATATGCGCATTGAGCCCGGAGAAGAGGGCAGGGAAAAGATACGAGGTGCGAATTGATGAGACTGTTTGCCTAGGTGAAAACTGTGGATGCAATCGCCTGTGTACCCGGATATTCCGCTGTCCCGGCATTAATTGGAGCAGAGAGAAAAGGAAAGCCGTAATCGATAATGTTATATGTGCCGGATGTGGCGTTTGTTCATTTATCTGTCCTTCTGGGGCTATAAAAAAGGAGGAGGCATAATAAGTGAAAAAGATGCAGTTGTTGAGGGATCCATATAATATCATAATTACCGGTGTGGGTGGTCAGGGGAATGTTATGGCTTCAAGATTATTGGCTAACGTGCTGGTCAATAACGGCTACCATGTCACCATAGGAGAAACCTTTGGGGCATCTCAGCGAGGCGGCTCAGTTATGAGTCATCTCAGGGTTTCGGCAGAATCCTTATGGAGTCCTCAAATCCCAAAAGGAAGAGCTGATATTGTTGTCGCCCTTGAACCTGTCGAGGCAATAAGAGTCCTGATACACTATGGCAACCCGGGAGTTAAGGTGCTAACCAATAGCCGGCCTATCTATCCTGTAGGTGTCATTGCAGGGGAAATGGATTATCCCTCTCCGGAAGAGGTCAGGGAAACTCTTGGGCAACTATCAGCTTATGCGTTGTTCATAGACGCCACGGATGAGGCAATTAAACTGGGCAACCCTATTATGGGAAATATCGTAATGGTAGGTGCTATTGTCGGGTTGGATGAACTTCCCATACATAGAGAAGACTTCAAAAAAGTGATCGAGAGTTCCCTGTCGGCGGATAAGCTGGAAGTAAACCTTAAGGCTTTCGATATTGGACTGGAAAAGGTAAAGAAGCGGCATTGGGGAGACTTAAAGGACATTTCAATCAATTGATTATGAACCTAATATCTTGAAAATATTCCTTGACATAAAACGAATATTGAGATAGGGAAAACCTTGCTAATGTAGCCTCTATGGTCTCCCCGGAGGTCCGCTTTTTACCTTTTCCCCTGAGTAAGAGTAGCGGAAAAGGTTCGGTTAACCAGCCAAATAAAACGTAGTTGTTCAGCGGATTGTGATTAAACACGGCCGGTAAATAACAGTGAACGGTTAAAATAAAACTAATACTGATGTATGAGGGGGATATTAGGTAATGTTCCCGGCCCATACATCGAGAAGGAGGAAAAAGTGAATATTGTTGCATGTATAAAACAGGTCCCCGATACAGAAGCACAGATTAAGGTGAAACCCGATGGATCGGGAATTGACGAAACTGGAATCAAATGGATCATGAACCCCTATGATGAGTATGCCGTTGAAGAGTCCCTCAGATTGAAGGAAAAGCTTGGAGGGGAAGTCACCGTTGTTTCTCTGGGGCCGGCAAGGGTCATGGCAACCATCAGGACTGCCCTTGCCATGGGCGCCGACAAAGGGATACACATCTGTGATCCGGCTTTTGATGGTGCCGATGCCTATACCACAGGAGCCGCCCTTGCTGCTGCTATCGGCGGTATTCCATATGACATAATTATTTGCGGGCAACGTGCTATTGACGATGATTCCGGTCAGGTTGGTTCCGTCCTTGCTGAACTTCTCGGTATCCCACAGTTGACGATTGTTACAAAGGTTGACGTGGATGGAAAGTCCATAAAGGTTATCAAGCCTATTGAGGGGGCCCAACTGTTGATTGAAGGAACTCTGCCGTGTGTAGTTACTGCGCAGAAAGGGTTAAATGAACCCCGTTATGCATCCCTGCCCGGGATCATGAAAGCTAAAAAGAAACCTGTTGACACCAAAGATGCACAGGCATTGGGCGTAACTGTGGATGTAAAGGCAAAAGTCGCGAAATTCGTACCGCCTCCGGCCAGAGCAGCGGGGAAGATCATCGGTGGTGATGATCCGGCAGCAAAGGCGGAAGAGCTGGGCAGGCTCTTGAAAGAAGAGGCAAAAGTTCTCTAAAAATATTTGCGAATATATGAATTATCATGGAGGAAAATAGAAATGGCAAAAGGTGTATGGATAGTGGCGGAACTGAGAGATGGTGCCTTTCGCAAGATCAGTTTTGAGCTTGCCGGCACGGCAAGAAAGCTTGCTGACGAGTTGGGAGAGGAAGTTTGTGCCATCATGTTAGGATCCGGAATTGAAGGAATTGCCGGTGATTTTGCAAAATACGGTGTTGATAAAGTTTATGTGGCGGACAACCCTGCCCTGGAACCCTACACTACAGATGCACATGCCGCGGCTGTTGCCAAGGTGGTGAAGGAAAATGATCCCTCTATACTCCTGCTGGGCGCTTCCGCTCAGGGAAAAGATCTCTCTTCTCGTCTGGTGGGTAAGCTGGCGACCGGTATGGCTACAGATTGTACTGATGTGAAGATAGCAGCCGGCAAGCTTGTCGCGATAAGACCTTTGTATGCCGGTAAGTGCTACGGGGAAGTTGTCGTCTCGGGAACTCCCCAGATGGCTTCTCTAAGGCCGAATGTATTTCCCGTTGTGGAAAATGCAAAGGCAGGTGCAGTAGTGAAATTTGATCCTGCGCTTGATTCATCTCAGTTGAAGACAAAGGTCCTTGAGGTCCAGAAGGATACAAGTGGAAAGGTTGATCTGACAGAGGCTAACTCGATTGTTGCCGGTGGACGGGGAGTGAAGGGAGCCGAGGGTTATCAGATTCTCGAAGAACTGGCGGATGTCTTAGGTGCAACAGTGGGGGCCTCCAGAGCCGCAGTAGATGCGGGATGGAGACCTTTATCAGACCAGGTCGGACAGACGGGAAAGGTTGTCTCCCCCAGCCTCTACATCGCCTGTGGAATTTCCGGTGCTATTCAGCATCTGGCCGGCATGAGTTCTTCCAAATATATTGTAGCCATTAATAAGGATCCGGAGGCCCCGATCTTTGCAAAGGCCGATTACTGTATCGTAGATGATCTCTTTAAGGTCGTCCCGGAGTTGACTAAGGTATGTAAGAAACTGCTTGCGTGATAATAGATAAAAACCGGGAGTGGACTTACCGCTTCCGGTTTTTTTATGCAGGATAATATCATTAAATAGAGGTTTACATCTGAAGCAGGAGGTTAACCATGTTACCGATTGCAGGTAAGATAGTTCTCATATTGTTAATAGTTGTTACCGTTGTTGCTTTTAGTAAGAGAGCAAAATTCCTTATTGCCCTTATTAAACAGGGACAACCGGAAGACAGATCTGACAAGGCCGGTGAGCGTTTGAAATTCTTTCTCGGTCAGGTACTGCCCCAGCGTTGCGTCCTTAAGCAAGTTACAAAAGGTGACTATGCCGGCATAGGACACATGCTCTTATTCTATGGGTTTTCTCTTTTCCTTCTCAGTTACGGTGTTCATATTGCGGAAGGACTTTACGAACCATTATCACCCGCCCTTTTAGGAAGAACCGTTAATAACCTGTTTTTTCTCCTTCTCGATATTGCCGGTCTGGTCGTTATTGCAATGATCATCTGGGCGGCGATCAGGCGTTATATCGTCAGGCCTGCGCGTCTGAAGCCATCCATGGAAGCAGGAATCATTTTGATTGTGGTTTTTTCTTTAATGCTTCTGAGCTTTTGCACAGAAGCATTTCGCCTTCTTGCAGAAGGCAGTAATCCCTTTGCCGAGTGGTCTTTTGTAGGCATAGCCCTGGCAAATCTCTTCGCGGACATGGGTTTACAGGACAAGGCACATATGCTCTACATGATTTTCTGGTGGGTGCATATGATTCTTATCCTGGGCTTTGGCATTTACATTCTCTACTCCAAACATCTTCATATTCTTACTTCTCACTTCAATCTCTATTTTCATTCCACGGGTCCCAAAGGCTCTCTTCAGCCGATAACGGATATGGAAGAGGCGGAAACTTTTGGAGTCTCGAAGATTACTGAATTTTCATGGAAACAGCTCCTCGATTTGTACGCCTGCACAGAGTGCGGACGTTGTACTGAAAACTGTCCCGCCAGTAACAGCGGAAAACATTTAAAACCGGAAGAACTTATTAAGCACCTTAAGGTACACCTCTTTGCCTCGTCGGCAAAGTTGCTCGCGGAAAAGGAAGAAGGGCAAGAAAAGGAAGAAGGACAGGCCCTTATTGGTGATGTGGTGAACGAGGAAGAGATATGGGACTGCACAAATTGCATGGCCTGTATGGAGATATGCCCGGTAGCAATTGAACATATCAACAAAATTGATGATATGCGGCGCTACCTGGTTTTGATGGAGAGTAAATTCCCGGCAGCGCTGCAGACTGCATTTAGAAATATGGAAAATAACTCTAATCCCTGGGGCATAGGTGCCCATACGAGGGGTGATTGGGCCAAAGAACTGGGTATCAAGACCCTGGCGGAAGATCCAAACGTGGAATACCTGTTCTATGTAGGTTGTTCCGGATCGTTTGATGACAGGGGCAAGAAGGTAACAGTAGCCTTTGCTAAGATCCTTCAGGCGGCTGGTATCAGCTTTGGTATCCTTGGAGAAGAAGAGGGGTGCTGTGGCGATTCGGCCATGAGGGGCGGCAATGAGTATCTCTACCAGATAATCGCCCAGGGAAATGTTGAGATAATGAACGGTTATAATGTTAAGAAAATTGTTGCCATCTGCCCCCACGGATATAATGTTATAAAGAAGGATTATCCCTTTTTCGGCGGCAATTACGAAGTCTATCACCATACCGAAATTATTGCCGATCTGATTGCCAAAGGTAAGATCAAATTGAGCAAGTCTCTGGAGGGGGTATTTACCTACCACGATTCCTGTTTCCTTGGCAGGTACAATAATATCTATGATCAGCCAAGAAAAATTTTAAAGTCTGTTCCTGGTTTAAAACTGACGGAGATGGAGCGAAACCATGCGAGGAGCTTCTGCTGCGGTGCCGGTGGTGCCAGAATGTGGATGGAAGAAGATGTCGGCGAGAGGATCAACAATATGAGGACCGATCAGGCTATTGCGGCCAAAGCAGATACAATTGCCGTGGCCTGTCCTTTCTGCCTCACCATGTTGACTGACGGGATCAAGGACCGTGAAAAGGAAGAAAGCATGAACTCTCTCGATATTTCTGAAATAGTGTTGAAGGCCATGGATATTTAAAGTATTGGATTCAGAAGGGGCGTGAATTAAAACTCTCGCACACCATGTATACCGTCGCAATGAAGCGTTGGTATGCATGGTGTGCTTTTTTATGGTCTAAAAAATATTTTCAGCGGGCTTATGAATACAATTTCCAAAGCTCTCGATAAGAGAGATTATGCCCCGAATTTTGTTAATCTTTTAGCGTGTGCAAGCGCCAGACCCATGAGGTAAATCATCGGTATCCGCCCGAGGCCGCCTTGGATACAATCCCTTTCTCCGAAGCGCTCTACCCTGTCCGGTCGGCAGGTATTCGCTGACAACAGGACAGGCAAAGAATGCCAACTGTGAGAGGCCAGTGCCGCCGGTGTGGAGTGATCACCCGTAACTACCATGACATGCGGATGAAGATCGGTAATCCGTGGGAGCAAAGAATCTACCTTCTCGATTATTCTGACCTTTTCAGCAAAATTTCCGTCCTCACCCCTCGAGTCGGTATCCTTGATATGAACAAAGAAAAAGTCGAAATTATGGTAGTTTTTACAGAGGGTATCAAATTCATCTTCTATACTGTTCGTTGAGGTATTAACCGTCATACCTAGAAGCCGGGCGATTCCCCTGTACATGGGGTAGTTGGCAATAGCAAGGGGATTAAGACCATATCGTTCACTGATACTGGGAAAGTAGCGGTGTCTGGCATATCCCCTCAAAAGTATCATGTTTGCCTTTTCCTCATCCGCAAGAACATCTGTTGCTTTTTCTACAAGCTCTGTTATGGCGGCGGCGGTATTTTCTGCTTCTCGGATCAATGGTCGCGGTGGAAAAGGAAGTACCCCGGTCTTTTGGGGATCTGTTTCCTCTATTTCTTCCCGCAGTTCGTCTCCCCGGAGTACGAACAATGCCCGGTGTTCCTTTTCAGTCTCAAAGAAAACATCAATACCGGACGTGAGGCGGATCTGTTCCTTAAGCTTCCTGCAGAGCCTCCGGTTAGTTTCACTATCTATGCGACCTGCACGCCTGTCCGTGACCCTGCCCTGCTTGTCAATGGTGGCGAAGTTGACCCGCATGAACAGGTCTTTTTCCGTCATGGGGAAATCAATCCCTGCCGCTGAAAGGAGTCCACGCCCCACATTGTTTTCAATGGGATCGTATCCGAAGAGAGCGAAGTGGGCCGGGCCACTGCCTGGTGTTATCCCATATCCGATCGGATCGAGAAGTCCGCAGATCGATTTTTTTGCCAGGGCATCGAGGTGAGGAGTATCTGCTGTTTCCAGTTCCGTCTGGTTTTTCTCTCCCATGGGTAAACCGCCGAGCCCGTCCATGATAAGGAAAACAATCTTTGTCTCATTTTTTACAATTAATTTTTCAACCAGTTCCGGATTCATGATTCACCACCTCCCTTTTACAGCCATAGCTAATGTCCTTTAAAGGTAGTTTTGCTTTTTTCGAGAAAGGCCTTCATTCCTTCCTTCTGGTCATCGGTACTGAAGCACTGGGCGCAGCATTCTGCCTCAATCCGGGTAGCGTTATCGATGGCAAGGTCATAACCGAAATTGATGCTGTGTTTGGCCATCTTGATGGCGAAGCCGGGCTGGCCAGCCAATTTCATGGCGAATTTTTTGGTTTCCATGAGAAGCTGGTCGGCAGGATAAACCCTATTGGCAAGACCGATTTCATAGGCCCTTTGAGCATTGATCTGTTCCCCCCCCATGATCAGTTCCTTTGCTCTTCCCATACCGATAATACGGGGTAATCTCTGGGTGCCTCCCCATCCGGGAATCAAACCGAGTAATATTTCCGGCTGGCCGAAGACAGCCTTTTCAGAAGCGAATCTCATATCGCAGGCAAGAGCGATTTCCGTACCCCCGCCAAGGGCAAAGCCATTTACAGCCGCAATAGAGGGCTTGGGTATCGTTTCGAGGAGCCGCAATGTTTCCTGGCCTGTCTCCATGAAGGAAAGGGCCTGATACGGCTTCATGTTCTGCATCTCCGATACATCCGCACCGGCCACGAATGCCTTTTCACCGGAGCCGGTCAGGATCAGGACCTTGATCTGTTCCTCATTTTTACATTGTGTTACGGCATTGAAAAGCTCGGCTATAGTTTCAGAATTCATCGCATTCAAGGCCTTCGGCCTGTTAAAGGTGATCGTAGCAACCCCCTCCTCAACGGCAAAGAGAATATTCTTGTATTCCATCTGTACTTTTTCTCCTTTCTTCTAAAGATACAACTTCGTTCAATCAATATTATCCACAAATTCAACTTTGCGGGGAATCTTATGGGGAGAGAGATAATGTCTGCAATGTCTTACAATTGATTTTTTGTCGGTCTCTTCCCCTTTCTTTTTTACGATAAGGGCCTTTACAACTTCGCCCCTCATCAGATCAGACACGCCAATCACCCTGGATGCTTTAACAGCAGGATGCATACCAAGAACAAGCTCGACTTCCTGTGGATAGACATTAAACCCGCTGGTAATGATCATTCGCTTTTTACGGCCGGTGATAAAAATATATCCCTCTTCATCAACCTTAGCCAGATCGCCCGTGTAAAGCCACCCATTTCTGATAACCATGGCAGTTGCTTCTTCATCTTTATAGTAACCGCGCATAACATTCTCGCCTTTAACGATGAGTTCCCCGTTTTCATTTGGCGATACCTCGTTACCCTGATAGTCCACGATCTTCACTTCGACACCGGGGATAGCAACTCCTATAGAACCAGGTTTCTGCACCATATCAGGTCTGCTGAATGCACAGACCGGCGATGCCTCGGTGAGGCCATACCCTTCCATGACTTTGATGCCGAATCTCTCTTCAAAGGGGAGTATAAATTCCGGCGGCATAGCAGCACCTCCGGTAATGCAAAGCCTCAGAGAACTCACGTTATAATGCTGCTTGGTCTCTTTATAAAATAACATGCCGAGAAACACCTCTGGGATAGCGGCAATATATGTTACCTTATACCTTTCGATGGCGTTTAAGATACCACCTATACCGAACCGGTCCATCAGTACCATGCAGGCCCCGATACGGACGGCACTCAGTAGGTTGATTGCGGTACCGAAGGAATGAAAGAATGGTATCACGCAAAGCGCCCGGTCCTTTTCCGTACCACCACAAAGGTCCCTGATAAGTTTAGACTGGCCGAGGAGGTTTCGGTGGGTGAGGACGGCGCCAAGAGGCTTACCGGTAAGTCCCGCTGTATAGATAATAACGGCAGGATCATCACCGTCGATCTCCGTTATATCAAGCGTAAATGGACCTTTATCGACAATGTCTCTGAAAGGAGAGGCCGTATCCAGGCCGTTGGTAACGATAAGATGGCGGCAAAGGGGGATATCAAGGCTTATCTCTTCAAAACGCTTCGCTAGCGGAACTTCGGTAATCAATGCTTTTGCTTCGCTGTTTCCAAGCAGGTGTCTTAGTTCATAAGCTGTGGACATGATGTTGAGGGTAACGGCAACAGCACCGATCTTTTGTATCGCAAAATAGGAAATGATAAAGTCGGGACAATTGGGAAGTAATAGGGCGACTTTATCTCCCTTTTTAAGCCCTAAGCTTTTCAGATGGTTCCCGAGGGCATTTACCGCTTTGTTCAATTCGCTATAGGTTAAACTCAGCTCTTCGTAGATTATGGCTACGTTTTCTGCATATCGCTTACAGCTTTCCTGTAGCATTTGTCCCAGACTCACGATGATCTATAACCTCACTAAGTTCTTAGCTGCCTCTTAGCACAGGAGAGGCAATTTTTCAAAGGCAATCTTCTTCGGCCCTCTTCATTTTTAAATCTTCTTCTTACAAGTTACAACGGCAAAACTATGACCGGAATAACATTTTGCGATCAAGCGGGCAAATGGTTTCAGGAGAAGCTTTCTTTCATATTTCTCCTTCACATACTCCGAAAGATAGTCTTTGGTGTGTATTGTTTGGAAACCGTATTTCTCCAAGAGAGATACCAGTGTCTCCGGTGTGAAATGATAGAGGTGATAAGGTAGCTGCCAGCCTTTCCAGTAATCCCAGGTTTTTTGAGCATCCGTTCCTCTATAGTTTGGCACGTCAACCACGAAAAGACCCTCCGGTTTTAACCACAGCTTTACCTTTTCGAAATATTCCCGGGGATCAGAGCAGTGTTCCAGAGAATGCCACATCGTGATGATATCGAACGTTCCATCTTCATAGCGCACATCTCTGATGGATCCTGTCGTAACCGGTATTTTAAATTCGTTCCGTACATAGAGAGCGGTATCATCGGAAATATCCAGGCCTTCTACACAGTACCCGTAATTTCGACAGGCACATAGAAAGTAACCTCTACCGCACCCGATATCGAGAATTCGCCCCCCCTTTTTAAATTTCCGAAAGAATCTGACACGATGTGTCTCCTGCGAAAGTCGCCTTTTCATTTCCGGTGAATTTACTTTTACCCCGGCGCCGTATTGATCCTGGAAGTATTCTTCCCGGTATAGTTCGCCCAATTCATCCTGGTCAGGGCGAGGATCGAGGAAACCCAAGCCGCAATCATCACATCTATAAACGATCCAATCTTTCTGCCGGAACAGCGGTGTTCTCTTTAAACTTCTGCAGAAAATGCATTTTGAATCTGCCCGTTCGATTGTATTCAGCCCTTTCCGAAGGAAAACTCTCTCTTGTGATCACTTCACTGCCATCAAATGATGCATTGTCAATTCTATTGTCTTTTTGTGACGGGAATCCGGCATGATAGTTTCATTTTAACCTTTTGACGAGATCAAGATGATATCACAGATATCTATTTCTGCTGAAGTTCTCTTAATTTAATATATTTTGAAAACGTATAGAAAGCATATAAAACGGAAAGCATGAACCCATAATATCCCTCTAAAAAGCCTGTCCTCAGAATAAACATACTAAAGAAAGTAAATAAAGGCCGGAAGAGGATGTGATGTATACCGTAGACTTTTTTTTCCTTAAGCAACTCCCTGGCCGCCAGCGTTGAGTAAAGATCAAGTCTCTGCAAATAATCACTGATACTCCTGTATGTATAATGTTCCATCGGATGCTTCAGATAACCTTTAGAACCATCCAAATCAACTCCTTCATGAACCTCCCGATTTCTAAATAAGCCTTTTCCATTTTTGAAAAGCCGCAAATTGTAATCGGGATACCACCCGCAATATCTGACCCATCGCCCTAAAAAATAATTCTTTCGCGCAATAAAGTAGCCATCCTTCGATCCATCCTTTTGTATCAACTCTTTAATTTCTTTTTCGAGTAACGGTGTGACCCGCTCGTCGGCATCAAGGCTCAATATCCACTTCTTTGTAGCCTTTGCAATGGCGCTATTTTTTTGGGCAGGAAATCCCTTCCACGGTTCATTGTAAAAATTAACAGCGTAGCTTTTACAAATTCTTGCCGTCGCATCATCACTTTCGGAATCCACGACAATAACTTCATCAGCCCACTTCACGCTTTCCAGACAATCTTTGATATTCTCCTCTTCATTGTGGGTAATGATGACCACGGAAAGTCCGCTACGAAAGTCCTTTATATCCAATCTGTTATTGTCGTTCACTGCTACCCCGTTCAAGACTTATATACGGTTATTGCTCAATGGACTGTGATGGAGGTTTCCTTTGTCGAGATTACTCAATATATTGCTGAGCCCTTTTATATAGTTATATACAAATTAGATGAAATTAACCATACTATACTAAATAATATTTTCCTTTTTATATAAGTCCATAATAACTATGATCTTTTTATCATATTTACTAATTCATCAAAAACTTCTTCAGGTGTTATGGCAGCCATGCACTCCATACGTCCATCATTACTTATTTCACACGTTTCTTTATTACAAGGCACACAGGCCCAATCCTTTTTCATAATAGTAACCACTCCAGAGCGCTGCATGCCACCCTGGTCAGTATAAGGTGATTTTGCAGACGAATCATTCGACCACGGTCCCCAGTGTCTGGCCAGGGATGGGCCAAATAGCGCTATTGTGGAGATATCCATTGCTGCTGCTATATGAGTCACAACCGTATCTACACCTATGAATCCCATGCTGCCTTTAATAGCAGCTGCCAATTGACACATATTGTACGGTTGGTGAAAAGCAAAAAATGAGGAATGAGAAGAAGACATGATATCTTTTAAAACGCCTGCCTCAGCAGGGTTTGGAGAAACGGTGAAAACAGGTTTTAAACGCAATTTCTCCCGGATTAATGAAGCCAGGGTTGCCCACGCCTGAGGGGGCCAGTATTTATAATCTTTCCGTGAGTAGGGGTGTAAAATAATATAATCCTTTTCCCCTAAGTGTGTTCTTACAAACTCCTCATCTGCCTTATCATGGCCCATCACGACACGAGGATGTGCAGGAATACCAAGTAGTTCTAATTGTGTAAGAATAAGGGGGACTATATGCATCTGATCATTATAGAACCGGCATTGGCTCAAAATAATCTTTTTCCACCAATCCTTATGCGGAGTAAAATATGAAAATCCTATGGAGGTACGTCCAGTACCGGCACAGTGAATGTTGGTCCGATCAGATGGATTCGTCCCGATGGAATAATCGTACCGTTTCCAAATAGAAGCAAAAAAACGGATATCTTTGCTCTCTGGAGGGACAGTAAGAACAGTTCGGACATGAGGATTCTTACATAAAACGCCTTGTGTACCTTCAAAGACCAGATAATCTATGGTAGCTTCCGGTAGTCGTTTTTTGATAGATGATGACAGAGGCGTAGAAAGCAGCACGTCACCGCTGTACCTCAAAGAAACGATCAAAAAGGAAGGGCCTTTTGCTGTCTTGGTTTGTTTCATTTTAGTAGTAACGTATCCTTTATTCCCTGCCATTATTCTTTGAGGGGATGGATGTAAAGCATCTCTTTCACAATACGCCAAACAAACTTATGCCATTTATCCCATTTTCTGATAAAGAATCGCCTCCACTATGTTATGATGGTATGCTAAGGTGCTTTTTACATCTGCCTTTTCGGATTCCATTCAGCTCTTTCGGTTTTTGTAACTGTCCGAAGATTTAATCGTCTCATAAATTGTCCGATATTTGATAAGTTTCCCCTGTGCCCTGTTTTTATTTTTCATGAAGGGCATGAAAAGATTCAGCGTAATGATTCTCCAGCAGGCCTTGATTAAATTCCCACGCAGATTGCGTCTGATGGTCTCCGGCAGGTAATGCTTCTGATAGAAGAGAAGTTCTGCCTGCATTTTTTTCTTCCATACTTCTCCTGACGTAAAACGACGCTCACTCTGCCCGCCCAGATGCACCACTACGGCGGAAGATATATAACCGATCTCGTATCCTGCGGTTCGCATTCTCAGGCAGAGATCCTGATCTTCACCGTACAGGAAAAAGTCCTCATCAAAACCTCCAATTTTCTTTATGACATCAGTACGGGCAATCATACCTGCACCCAGGACAAAGGCAATATGGCCTTTAAGTCCGGCCAGTTCGCCGGCAGCGTGTTGCTGACCGGGGTACCGGTAAGCAATTGATTCTTGCAATGTTCCGTCCGGGTTGATTATTCTTGTACCAGCCAGACCGCAACGGGGATTTTCTTCCATAAAGGAAAGGGCTTCTCTGAATGTATCCGGCATTACTTCTGTATCCGGGTTAAGGAAAAAAAGATACTGTCCCCGACAATGGGGCAATACCTGATTGTTAGCCGCGGCAAATCCCCTATTGCAAGAATTCACCATAAGGTCAACGGAAGGAAACATCTCTTTTATGATAGCAGCACTGTCATCTAATGATGCATTATCAACGACGAATATCTCCTTTTCCAGTCTGTTGGCCGCCGTAATGGAATGAAGGCACTTTTCGATCAGATCGGCCGTGTTATAAGAAACGACGATAATGGATAGGTCCATAGTGAATCAAAATCCTCTTTTGTCGGAAAGAATAGAGCGCGGTGCAGACAGAATCTGTTCATAGATCGCCTCCACCTTTTTTGCCACTACGTCCCATGTATTTGCAATAGCTGTTTGGTGTGCTTTCTGTCCCATCCCGGTGTTTAATTTTGAGTCCAGCAATAAACCTATCAGACCGGCGATCCCGTCGGCATCCATTTCATCCTCTACAACGAAACCATTGCCGCCGGGTATAACAAGGTCCTTAGCCCCTACTTTAGAGCTCACGATAACAGGCAAAGATGCAGCCATCGCCTCCAGTACGGACATGCCGAAGGTATCGAACTTTGAGAGCATAACGTAGATATCGGAGGCAAGGTAGATCTGGACAAGCTTCTCTTTTCCTAAGACTCCGGCAAACAGGATATTTCCTTCTATACCCGTCTTCTTTGCCATACGGGTATATTTTTTCACATCACCCTTGCCGATGACCAGTAGTTTATGCTGGGCTGAATGATTTATTGCCTTTAGCCTGGCCATTGCCTTTATCAACCTGTCCAGACCCTTAATCTCAAAGTTCATGGCGACAAATAAAATAACCGTATCCAAAGGATCAATCCCGAAATGTCTCCTTACTTCAAGGCGGCAGAACTGCCTGTCAAAGGTATTAAACATCTCGATGTCAACACCCGGATGCATAACCATGATTTGTTGTGGAGAGAGATTATACTCTTTAAGAAACATCTCTCTTGCCATGTTTGAAACGGGCAGGAGCATAGCGCACCTTCCGTTGTTGATCAACCTTCTTTCGACCCAGTTTGTACCGTAGTCGAAAAGACTCATATGTTTCTTCCGAACGTCGTGCACCCAAATACGATGGGGAGTGCAGTGCATTGTAAAAATGTCGGCATGGAATATCCTGTCGTGTGCGTGAATCAGGTCAAACTTTAGCGCTGCTGTCTGTCGTCCGGCAAAATAGGCAAAGCTAATGGTGGTGAGAAATCTGGGGAAAATAATAAGGGGAACTTTATGAAAGGTAATCCGGGCAGAGTGTACCAGCCACTGATTGGCAAAGACATGGACATCGTATCGCGGATTGCGGGCGATACGCTCGGTTAATTCGAGAGTGAATTGTTCCGCTCCCCCCACAAGGCCGTATTTGGGGATAACAACCGCTATTTTGCGCATATTCGACATGGAAGGTTGCCTGTGATAACTATCCTTTACAGGAGCTTGAGAAGAATAACTCTTCCTGTATCCGGATGGCTCCATTCTCCTAATATTATGAAATCCTTACCATTGAGTAGATCAACAAAATCAAAACTACATGGTGGCCATTTTGTTTCTTCCAAGACGACATACTGTATACCCCTTGTCCTCAGATTCCGGACAAACTGTTCGTAGCTTTTCCCGACAATCTCACCGTAATTATTATATTTGTCGGGACATGGCGCACCTTTAAAGTGTAAGTTTGCATAAAAAGCTATCCACCTTGCCGAATTTCCAAGTGTCAACACCTTTATTTCCTGACTATTTCCCTCTATCCGGGCCATAGATTCCCCTATTTCTTTAAAGATAAGTTTGTCCACTTCTTTGGGACTTAAATTTTTCGGCAGGGCAGATACCATGATCGCCAGAACGACCAGAGACAGCACCAAATGCTCTTTTAAACGGAATTTTGACTTCAGAAACGGGATTATCTTTTCCAGTCCAAACCCGGTGAAGATGAAAGAGGGGAAGATTAAAAGTGCGAACCAGCGATTTTGCATCTCCCAATAGGCAAAGACATACAGATATAACAAGACCACGGCAGAGGCAGCAATAATAGCAAAATAGCGAACGTTTTTTTCTTCCCTTATTTTTACCCACGTATCTCTTCCCATGAGACCGATGATAAAAATCAGGAAAAAGGGGTAAAAAAAAGCTTCTATAGCGTTCTGCATAATTGTACCCAGGGCAACAAACCAAAAAAGAGTATAGGTATTATCGAAAAATCCCGAGGGGATACCTTCCGGGGGGTGGCTTATCAATTCCTGCAGATGCACTCGCACCCCTTGGTACTGAGACGTGAGAGTATGTAATCTGGAAGGTATATCCTCTAGACGATACAAGTTAATATCGCAGGGATTAAAGATCATTTGTCCGACAATAAAGAAAAACAGCAGAAAAGCTGGCGGTAGGAGGAAGATTGCGAGTCTTTTAAATTTTTTTTCCTCTTTTATCAAAAGAAGATATAGACAGGATACGACGATATAGAGGATACCTTCGATCCTGGCCCATGTTGCCAGAATAAAACAAATACTGCTGAGGAAAAGACCCCGAAAGTTTTTCTGACCAGTTTGACCTGTAAAAAGGTACAGACCAAGGACTAAAAAAAACCAGTAGACAGGATCTCTTGCAACATAAACACTCACCGTGACAAAAATAGGGGTGAGGGCAAAAATTAACGTGATCAGTATACTGATCTTTGCCTCAAAAAAACGTTTCGCCAGAAGATAGAGCGGGATTAGGACAATGGTACCAAAAAAGATGGAGACTGTCTCGGCTGAAGCAACCCAATTCCCCAGGACAGGGTATATGGCAGCAATTAAGATGGGATAAATAGATAGATAATTAACGCTGCTGCAGGAATTAACGGCAGGCCACAGGCCGTAATAAATAGCCCTCGCCTGATGGATATATATAGTCCCATCAGAATTGATAATATAGGTATACTGGCAGACAAATAATCTTAGGGCAAAACCGAAAATAATGATCAGGATAATCGGACGAATGCAGGTATTAGGGGGATTATCGGCGTTCTCTTCTGAAAAGATGTCCCACAATGATTTGAATTTCATCTGGCCTTTTCTTCAACTTGACAATTTTATGCCATAAATAACTTGTTAATGCAATGCGAAATGTTGCTCCTTAAGTTACTTATTCCTGTAGCCCTGCTATAGAATACCCGCAGAAAAGACGTTTTACACCTTCGTCTGCATTGTCTCTCAATTATTTCACCTCGTTGTTGAATTGACACTGTACTTGTGATAAATATCTTTTCTAAGATAGGGATTTGCCTGAATTTTAGCTGTACCGTAATTCCGTATATGCTGGAATATCATAACTGAATAAAAAATGGAGGGGAAATATGTCGGATAAAAAAGATTATTTTATGGCTTGTATTGAGGATGATTCCCTCACGATGAAACCTTATTGTGGGTTATGTGAAATTCAATTGAATGAGGACTACTATTGTGAAAAATGTAAGCGACAATGCCGTTGCTGTCACATCCAATGTGAGGATGAAAAGGCCTCTGCTTTAATTGATGCTCTTATCAAAGGAAATGAAAGCTTCCAAAACTTTACCAAGGAAATAATAAAAAGGGGAGAAACGTCAAAGTAATCCATCATAAGAATACTTCTGGATGTGGTCTGGGTACACCCTCTCCGTGGACCATTAAAGCGGCCTGTCTTCAGGTAAAGGTATCCGTTGCTCTCAGGAAAAGAGGGGGAGGGATGGGTGCTTTGCGAAAATGATCCATGAATCGGCAGAATCTGAGCGTTAAAACACACAAAGGGAAAAGTTTTTAAAAAGGATCATCGAGCAGATCCGGTTCGCAAAAATATTACAACGGGAGCACTTTGACTTCGTCTTTAATCTCCGTGCCGATGAACGGAGGGTGATCATGGTGTATCTGGCCGGGGCACCCGCAAGAATCGCCCAGAGTTACTTTAGCCTCACCTTCTGGCGTAAAAAGATGTTTACACACCTCTTTTTATTCTGTCAGCACCGGAAATACACATGAATTAACTTACCTGAGCGATTTTAGCTGCTTTTATTCACGGTGGTCGACGCTTTGAAAAATCGGTCCTGGCAAAAGAACAGCCTTTGGCAGGGCTATTTTATAGGTGTTTGAAAAAGGAAAGGATTTGAAAATGGGTGGTGAATGTAAGAGTTTTTTTGAAAGGCTGAAAACAGGACTTACCAAGACGAGAGAAGTACTTGTCAAAAGCATTGATAACATTGTTGGAGGGGGGAAGGTTATTGATCAGAAACTCTTTGAAGAATTGGAAGAAGTACTGATAATGGCCGATGTAGGACCGGCTTTTACCTACGATCTGATAGAAAGAATGAAAGAGCAGGCCAAGAGAGGGGAGCTTAATAGTCAGGAATTAATGAGAAATACCTTAAAGGGTCAGATGATGGACATCCTGATGAAAAGTGAAGCCCCTTTACTTATTCCCCGGAATGAACTCTTTACCATTATGGTAGTAGGTGTCAATGGAACCGGTAAGACCACCACTATCGGGAAGATGGCGTATAGTTTTAAAGAAAATGGACACTCTGTTCTGCTGGCCGCAGCTGATACCTTCAGGGCCGCAGCAATCGAGCAGCTTGAAGTATGGAGTCAGAGAGTTGGAGTCCCTCTGGTTAAACAGAAGACCGGTTCTGATCCCTCCGCTGTTGCTTTTGATGCATTGCATATGGCAAAATCTAATAAGACAGATGTAGCCATTATTGATACAGCGGGCAGGCTTCACACAAAGATTAACCTGATGGAGGAGTTAAAAAAGATGAAGCGCATCATGGGGCGAGAGCTCCCCGGTGCTCCACACGAAATACTCCTTGTCCTTGATGCCACAACCGGTCAGAATGCCATTACCCAGGCAAAGATGTTCCACGAGGATATTGGTGTGACTGGAATTGCCCTGACTAAACTGGACGGGACAGCAAGGGGAGGGGTAATTATCCGGATTGCCGGGGAATTTAATATCCCGATACGGTATATAGGTATCGGTGAGGGTCTGGATGATTTGAGGAGATTTGACAGTAAAGAATTTACCAACGCTATTTTTGGAGATTGATAAAAAAAGTCACTGCTCAAAAAGTAATCGTTTACCACCGGCCTTGCATCGAGGGAAAGATTATGAAGAGGAAATATGGGGAAGATATTCGCCATTGGTGATATCCATGGTTGTCTGTTCAAACTGAAGAAGATCATGAAAAAAATAGACGTTGATCCGGTGCATGATACCCTTATCTTTATCGGAGATTACATTGACAGGGGGCCGGATGTCCGGGGAGTTGTCGATATGGTTCTGGACATCGGCAGGACTATTAACAACGTTATCTGTCTTATGGGAAATCATGAACAGATGTTCCTCAATTATCATCTCCATAAAATGGACAAACAACTCTTTCTGCTAAATGGTGGAACGAGTACTATTATGTCGTATGGTTTTACGGGAAAGGCTGAAAAAAATAAGATAAAAGTTCCGGAAAAGCATATGCAATTTTTCACCAGCCTTTATCCGTACTATGAGACAGATAATTACATCTTTGTCCATGCCGGTTTAAGGCCCTGCATTCCTCTCGAACAGCAGGACAGAGAAGATATGTTATGGATAAGGAAGGAATTTATAGATTCTACCTATGATTTTGGAAAGGTTGTGGTCTTCGGCCATACGTCCTTTTCCGAGCCGCTGGTGGGTACAAACAAGATAGGAATTGACACCGGAGCTGTCTATGGTGGAAAGCTGACCTGTCTGGAGCTGCCCGAGATGAAGATACATCAGGCCTGAAGAAAAGCCATCCTCAACAAAGTGACGGGATTATAACACACTGATGCGGATGGTTCCCTCTCAGAGTTTTGTGCCGCTGTATTTACAGGCATTTTTTGATATCTACGAAGAGAATATCCAATTTGAGGGAAAGGCGTTTTTGGATTGGTAACGAACATCTATAGTGACCCCTGTCGTCAATAGTGTACACTAATTTGTTTTTCATGCCGCTTGTTTCAATGTGTAAAATTGCTTCTCAAAAGTAACCGGAGACAGATAGCCAAGTCTGGCCTGCCGCCTTTGCCGGTTA
>Ga0265296_1000121_pt1 | contig 153323 bp, 237 predicted proteins | sample MunlanPumphouse1_FD_189073 | JGI IMG/M metagenome (GOLD analysis project Ga0265296, IMG submission 189073) | Groundwater microbial communities from a municipal landfill in Southern Ontario, Canada - Pumphouse #1 | ecosystem: Environmental > Aquatic > Deep subsurface > Groundwater | place...
AGTTGTGTTTCCAATGTGCATTTCGTACCATCCCATATTTGTCCCGTTTGGCATGGTGTTGGTGGTGTAGATGTGGGTGTTGGAGTTGAAAATGATAGTCTGGATGTTATTTGTTTCAAATCACGTGAATCGAATTCCTCTGTTATATTCCATATATTGCTTATGAAGGTATAGTTTTGTTTCACGCTAGTGAGAGCAATGTAATAAGTCGTTTCATACATGGGGTTAAAACCAAAATCTATTGTTTTATTTGTGTATGGTTCTGTGAATTGAATCCAATTATGGTCTTTTATCGGATTCATGAATGAATCAAATATCGTGATCTTATACCATCCAATGGTCATGCTGCCATCACTGGACATGGTATCTTGTGGAAACATTTTTAATGTTAGTGGAATATTTATCGGAACGTTAGTGATCGCATTGATGTTAGTGCTTCCTACTGGCGAAACATCTGTTGTGTATGATTGGGTGGGTAGGTCGGGATTATATTGTGGTGACTGATGCAAAATATTGTTGAAATATATTGTGTCATATATAGTACCCGCCGCATATCCCAATACTGCATCTTTCAGATATTTGAGTCCATCTGGTGCGGAGCATGGGACTTGTATGGTGCCATATTTAGGATCACCGTCATTAATTGTATAATAAATAGTATTTGATGTTCCACTGCCACATTTTCCGTTATAATTGGCAAATGTGTCTATTCTATTTCCGAATTGAATTAAGCTTCCTGTTGTGAGATTGGTAATAACTGAACCAAATAACATGAAAAGTATAGTGGCGGATAATAAAATTCCGACCACTATTAATGCATAGTTATTTTTAGCAGATGTTTTTTTCATTTATTTCCTTTTTTGGGTTTCCTGATTGTGAAATAGACAACTGTGCCAAGTCCTATTATTCCTGCTGCCCAGACTAGCCAGATATTGTCGCTAGGTGGGGGTTCGACTACACACTGAGTTCCATCCCAAGATAAGCCATCCGGGCATGGTGGAATTGGAGTATTGGTTGGTGTGGGAGTGGGTGGTGGTGTATATGTCGGTGGTGGAGTCGGTGGTGGTGTCCAGGGTGGTGTGGGAGATGATGTCGGTGGTGGAGTAGTTGGAGTTACTATAGGGTCAACACTGAATGATTTGAAAGCTTTTATTGTTCCGGATGTGTCTGTAGCATAAGCAATCCAATTTCCGTGTTCAATTGAATACAAGTAAGATTTTGATTCAGTATATGACCTGCACATATTGGATTCAAGAAAATTACTTCTTAAAATTGTATTGGATGCTGATTTTAGTTTGTAATAACCTCCCCCGGAACCTATACATGCTCCAATTTGTACTAAATCATTTGACACTGAAACATCTACACTCCAAACATCTGGTGGTGGAGTGGTAGGTGTAGGTGTTACACTAATCGGAACAAATGTGGCGGTTACTGTATAAATCGACAAACCTTGATACAGTCCTCCCCAGTAAGATCCTGTTATACATTCGAACACATCACATAGACCTTGTAATCGCCATCCAGCATTTGGTCTTGGGACTAATCCAATTTGATCAGATGTGTCGAATTGAAAAGAACCAGTGGTAGTTACAGTATCCATGTAACCCTGATTTTTAAATACTTGAACATCTCCGCCACCATGTACAACTACACTAACTGTTTGTGGTGAAGCCGACGCAGTTACGGTTACTAGTGCTATAATTAGCAAGATTTTGAAACATGTATTAAGTTTATTCATTGTTTTCTCCTATAATATAGTAAGAATATCAGAGTGATGACTGTAAACAGTAATAAAACTGCTTGTGGGGTATCATACCAGTTTATGAATTCCGCATTTATTGTATTGGGTACTGGTGTGGTTCCCGAAGTCGGGGTGGGATTTGCCACGTTATTGATTGTACCGTATACTGTTTTCGTATCATCTCCACCTGATAGAGCTGTTCCATCTGCCAATACAGTGCATGGAACACGAGTGGTAGTCGTGGTTTCAAGAGCGGTCAGAGTGAAGGGGAAAGTCTTTTCTTCATTTTCGTTGAATAGGACGCGGGTATTTCCATTCACATTGTAATTATTACAGGACATACTGACACCAATATAGTCTGAACTTCCTACATTTTTGACACGGACAGAGTAGCCCACGGGGTGATTTTCATCAATTGTTGGAATATCTGGTGCAGATGTGATTACTCCTTTGCTCTGCTGCTTAATGATGATTATGCCATCCGCGACTGATTGAGGTACATAGATGAGTATTTCACCTGAATATGACCCTGTTGGAAGGGTTAGTGTAACCTTATTTGGCTCAGTGCCTAGATATGATATTGATACTGTACCTTGTGTTGTTTCTGGGTTGAATTGATAACCCAGCGATGACATTTTATCTATAACATTCTGCCAGGTGACAACAGGAGACCAGAGTCCCCATTCGGATAAACCATGAATATCGACATAGTCATTGAACCTTGAGACTATTGTATTCAGTGAGTCCCATCTATAGAATTTGTACGTAGATGATTTGTCTTGCGCTACCACATAGTCTCCTGATGGAACACTTAGGCCATTCGGAAGAATGCCGAGGTTCTCAACATAGATATTACCAAGGTTGATTTCCTGTGGAGATTGATAATTCACGTTGACATCCTGAGATGACATCAATGCATTGTTATTATATGTGGAAATCGCATAGCGTGCTGTTGTGAGCCAGTTTGCGCCATTAACATCAAAATAGTTAGGTGTTGTTTTCTGATATCCGTACCAAATGTCATAGCTACTAGTATATTTTAGCAGTGTGCCCTTTGTTAATGTTGTTGTCTGTGTTGGATTACGGGGGTCTATTTTAACTACCACTTCATTGGAATTTTTGATGAGCTGATTGTTGCCGAGGTCGATAACTGTGTCTTTCGGGAGGATTACCTGGAATGCATCTCGTCGGGAACCTACAATTGCATGAATGAGGTAATATTTTTCAGTTGAAGAACCATGTGAACCGAAATTGAGGGTTATGGGCACGTAGTCCACACCTATTATTGATGCGGTGTTGGGTGCGAGTTCAGATGATGCAAATAGAACTGCTACGATTAGCAGGGTTGCGATGATTACTATGTGTTCTGTCTTCATGGTATGATTACCTCTTTTGTGGATGTGACAACATTATTTTCAAAGAGTTTGAGAGTGACTGTTTTTTCAGTGAGTGGAACTTTCTTGAGGACTATACGTGTTGAAACCGACGATGTGATGTAGATAGGGTCAAGGTTTTTTGTGGTCGTAACTGATGGAGTGGATGCAGTTAATTTTATGGTTCCTGAACATCCGATTAGACATCCGAGATTTGGAGATTCGAGAAATGTACTGCGCTTTACGGTTGCAGTGACATCAGAGAACTCAAGAGGTTGAGGGATTACGACGTTTATTGGTTTGGTGATGGTCATGTCAAGATAGACATCGTTGGTTTTATCACTGATTGGGATTGTGATTAATGCGAGGTAGATTGTGGCTATTATTGCTATAAACATAATCCATATAGGTTGTTTTGGTTCCATTTTATTATCTCCGTTTCTTCTTATTTCCCATTCCGTTTACATATACTATTCCAAGCACTGATAATAATACTATCAATGCATATATATCATTATTTAATTGTGTTGGTGTGATACCGGTATTGTATTCAATAATCAGTAATGGCCGAAGACTTTCTGACGCTTCGGAACTATGGAATGTCAAGTATGAACTTTCAATCTCGTTTGCTTTGAGGAAAAATCCAGTATTTGGATATGTACCATCTGTATAAGATTGGACAAGTGCGGTTACATCTAAGTTTATATCTGCATTTGAACCGAGTGGATGGATTACTTGAGAATATGGAGTTGTACCAAAAGATACTCCGTTCTTGTCATACCATGAACCTCCTGCTGGCGTGAATGAATTCCATGTAGAGGCCGAGTTCCAGGAAGAAGATGGACGATATACTCCTACTGTAGTCGGTGTATTTCTATTATCTCCCTCGTATTTCAGACGAAGTGTAGCTGACTTGATGGTAGTGTTTGCCGGTGTTCCTAGAATATCGAACATTAAAAGACCTCTGTAATTGCCATATCCAGATCCGGCCAGAGTTCCAACATCTATCCAGGGTATTCCACCTCTATTTAGACTTGGCTGACCACTTTTTATACTTGTGTCTGCGATTGGGAAAATCCCAGTTGTTGGAATTGGTGTTTGTGACCCGGTGGGCTGGATTGTTGGAGAAATTGTTGGGGAAACAGTATAAGTAGGAATAACAGTGGGTGGGGGTGTTGGTGTTCCTGGATTATTATATGTATTTCCAGTACCGAGTTGAACATAACCACACACATTGGCTTTATTGTTCCAAAAATTATTATTATCTACATGCCATATGTAATTTGAATTTCCTCTTACTGTAGTTATTCCACATTCAAGAGCATTATTAATCTCACTATTTTTTATAGTGATGCTAGATGGAGTAGGCATATAATTTACTGCCCTAATTCCATATCTTCTTCCAATCGTTGTTACATCATCAAAGGTAACACTTTCAACGTTTTGTAAACGTATTGCTCCAGCTTTATCAGCACCACCTACTAGAGAATCTGATGAACCAGATTCCGTATTACATGGATTTGTACTCCATTGTGTAGGCGTACAATCTATATATATATTTTTAAATGTTAAATTACGAAATATCGATGTCATTATCGTAGGATCCTGTACTACTATTATACCTTGATACGATGGATTCTTTACGACAACATTTTCAACATATACGTTTTGCATTTTTCCAGTATCATATTCTTGCCACAGTTCTATACCATCTTGATTATAATACGGCTTACCATTTGGTAACGTTGCGGATTTTGGTAAAGGCTCACCACCATAATAATCAGAATATATATTCCGAACTATAGCACCGTCAATTACTCTAAATCGTACACACGCATTTAAAATATCATGACAATATATATTTTCAATTAAAAGATTTGTATTTGGCGACCATCCCCTAATATCTATACCAGAGTGTCCTATATGAACATTTCTAATATTACGTACTACAATATTACGTGCTGTCCCATAAATAGTATCGCTTGGAGTATCATATGCTGAAATATCTTCTATAATTATATTTGATACTGATAATGGGTTTGCCGATTCAGTTTGTCTCCATATACCAACGTAAATTACTTCATAACCTCTATAATTATTCAACCCTTCCCAAAAACCATTAAACCCATAATTAGGAGTTACATTCCCATTAAAGTGAAGGTTTCTAACCTCAATGTTATTTGTTTCAATTGCTATAAATCCTGGATAGAACCCTAGATTTGGTGCATCTCTCGACATCCTCAATGTCACTTTTTGATTCCCATCTGCTTGGGTAATTGTTGTTTCACCTTTCAAGATGACATTTTCTTTATTCAAACGAATAGGATTCGTAAATTCATAAGGTCTTATTGTTTCTTTCAATATCACAATTCCTTTATTTTGTGTAGTTGCACCAATTGCAACTTGCTGAACTGCCTGATTAATCTCCATTTCATCTTGGCTGTGATCAATTAAATAATTAACATCTCCATTATCTCCAACTGTACAAACATTTGTACATGGTGATACTAAACCTGCTGATCCAATTAATGTAAATAAGATTAACAATAGTATAAGAATGGTGATTCTTTTTATTGTTTTGGGAATTGGTTCCATTGTGATTACCTATTATCCGGTGATTTTTAACTCGTCAATCAAACCATTGTAGAATTCTCCCATGGCTCCGTTTGCGTCCCATGCACCAATGTATGCATTATGATTTGACTGGAATATTGCGTATGGAGCAGAGCGACTGTTCGGATCGATAACGTTATTTATTTTGATTTTCATAGTATTTCCGTCATTTTCTGCTTCTACAAGTGTCCATACACCACTTTGTAAGATAGTACTTGATGTAAGCCAATATGCGTTATTGGATGTTCCATCCGGGGACAGTGCAAATGAAACGGCACCATTTGGTTCGATTACCAGTACATATGATCGTTGATTTGTGTTGCTTGCATATTGGTAATACCAATTGGAAATGATAGCACCTCTTGTTCCCAAAACTGGTTTGACCCATGCGCTTATTTTAATCTTGTTCCCACCACTCAGAGATCCGGAAGCAGGGATTTCTACATATCCGTTACCATTAAGTGATATAGCAGATGAACTTTCCACACCGACCGAATAAACACCGTTAATTATTGTTCCTGAATGACCATTTCCTGACGAGTCGGTAGCTATTGTTCCATTGTTCTCGTTAAATTTCCAGAATGCTTTTACAGTTTCTACAGGTGGTGTATTGGTTGGTGTTGGGGTTGATGTAAAGGTGGGAGTGGGTGTAGGTGTTGGAGTAGTATTATTAGTGGGTGGAATGTAGGGAGCGGAAAACTGCCAAAAAGCTACAACTGCAACCACGAATAATACTCCGAGAAGCGTATTTCTAAATAAACCATTATTTTTACTGGGCGGCATGTTGTATCACTTCTTCCTATCTTCTACTACGTGTTATTTTTCGTGGTTCATTCCATTTGTATGATTTACATGATGCACATTCTGTTGGTGGGACTCCTTTTGTTGCAAGTTTAAGGGAATACCACTTAAATCCGCATTTTTGACAGTAACAATTTGTTTTCTCATTCAATTTAATTCACGTCCTTTATAATAAACTAATAATCAATTATTATTCAAAGTTGTATATATAGGTTTGTATTTATAAAATCGGTATAATCGGAAAGAATTTTTAAAAAATAAAGAAGTGTAAACACTTTACTTTTTTCTTGTGAAAATAACCGTGGATATTATTATTACCAGTATAACGATTGCCCATTTAGATGGTGTTATTGGTGGTGGCGGTGGTGGTGTATTGGTTGGTGTGGGTGGTGGAGTCGGTGGTGGGGTATTTGTTGATGAACTCAATGGGAAATAATCAATGTTTTGCGTTCCTACAGTGTATGGAATGTTACAAATACCATCAGAATCGGAATCATCACAGATTTGACTGTATCCATTTCCTGATGGAGATGCCCAGAAGTTGCCGCCGAGGTAAAGACCGCTGATGATGTTGGTGCCTGGTGTTTTGGCAATGTTCCAGTTATTGAAATATACTATTCCATTACCAAAGAAATCCGGTATGCCCCATTCTATGTTTTGAGTATTGTTAAAATATGAGTTATAGATTGTGTTTGCCCCATTCTTGCCCATGGTATTGATGTATATACCCACTGCATTGTTGTAGAAACGAGAATTTCGAATTATATTACTTGACGATTCGCCGTAAATACGCACGGCTCGACCACTCATATTGTATATGGTAGCATTGTTGTAATTTATGTTACGCGTTCCGGTTGAATAAGAAATACCATTCCATCCGTCTCTCATAACAATGTTTATAACTTCGTTGTCTTCGGAATTCTTGAAGAAAATCGCTTCTCTTAATCCAATTGTTGTTATGTTTCTGTAAACGGAATTTTCAACATAGTAATTTGAAATACTATTTTGTTCGTTTGTAGAGTCCACGATAACATTTTCAATCAGGGAATTGTCTGCGTTACAGAGGTATAAAGATCCAACTACTTCATTTCGCAGGGTTACGGAACTGTTGTAATAATGTAATTGGTGTTTTGTAAGTGAAACATTTGATACTACATTGTCACAGGATGCAATTCCTCCAGTAATGTAAATATCGAAATCTTCCCATGGATTATGCTGAAATAAAGAATTGCTTAGTCTATTCCCATATGAACTATCGAAAGTAAATCCGACGTGACCACTTCCAACCACTGTAATGTTCCGAAGTGTGTTATTATTTGATGTTTTCAGGTAGAATCCATCAAAGTCTCCACCGCTTATTGTAATGTTCTCGAAAAAACCACTATTAGAACTGATTATGTTAATAGAACGCGTATTCCAATCACGAAGATTCACATTTTTTATAACGGTACCAACAATACCATTGGTTAATATTCCATAGTTTGTTTGTCCGTCTCCATCAATTATGTGACCTGCACCGTCGAAAACTACATCGTTTGCGGCTATTGTAATACAATTTGGAATGTCACTATTTAATATATCTTGAATAAGTATATATTCGCCAGGTACGGATATTCTGGTGCATGTATTTATTGGTGTTGCCGATACTGTAAATGTTGTGAGTAATATCATAACAATACAAAATAAATATGATTTAATTTTTTTCATAACCAAATTAGTATTGGATTAATATATTAAGTTATTGTTCGATAGGTTTAAACCATATTAGGTACTACGGAATAATATGGTCAAACATACAAAAATATTGATTGTAGTTTTATCATTGACGTTATTAGCATCGTTAGTGGTGGCATCGATAGGAAACACACCGGCTTCATTGGCTCCGAACCCAAGTTTTGAAACCAATCCTACAACGAGTTATTACACAAATGGTAACAGTGTTTTTCTCTGGGATTTGGCGACAGCGCATTTTGGAACTCACTCATTAAAAATATCATCTAAACAAACATCTGGTGCTTTCTCACGTTGGATGAGTAAAACAAATGTTATATCTGCGCAGGCCGGACAAACTTATTCCGGGTCTGTATGGATGAAGGATACTGGTACGGGTTCATACGGGAAATTTGTCATTACTTTCTGGAATTCGGGACAGGGTTATCTAGGAAGTTATGAATCTATATCTGTATTACCCACTTCAGTATGGACACAGGTTACAGCTCAGGGTGTTGCACCCGCAAATACTGCCTTTGTAAGAGTCGAATTTAGGCTATATGGTCCTGGCACATTATGGGTGGATGATGTAATATTAAATTTGAAAAGCGCAGTAACTCCTACACCTACACCATCGGGGTGGACTTTGTTATGTGGAGAGGAATTTAATGCTCCTATAGATCCGGCAAAATGGAAAGTCTATAGTTCTTATGATCAGAATGGTGCAACATCAGACACAAGATTCATGTCAAGTATGACAACAGTAAGTAATGGAATCTTACATCTTGGTATTGCTATGAATCCATTAACGGGTAAAAAGTATATCGGTGGAGGGCTTGATAATGAACCGGACACAAAGTGTTCAACTCTAACACAAGGAAGATGGGAAGTTAGAGCCAAAATGCCTAAAGGATTCGGAACTGATGGTTATATTGGATTATATGGAAACCCACATAAATGGCCACCAGAAATTATAATCACTGAAAATATTGGAAAACGACGAACAATAAATTATATCCAACAAATATACGGAACTTCAACCGATCCAAAATATGATGTAACACAAGTAATTGGTGATACTTGGGATACGAGTTTTCATACTTATGTATTTGAGTGGGAAGGAACAACACTTAGATGGTATATTGATGGTGTATTAAAGAAGACCGCAAATCAATTATATTCATCATATCCAATGAAAATTGGCGCGGGTGCATGGAGTGGAACTTGTGGTTCTACTTGGCCTGATTGTGCTAGTAGTAGTGTATTGCCCGCTTATATGGATATAGATTATGTAAGGATTTATCAGAAAAATTAGAGGGGAATTTTCCCTTCTAAAATTATTTTTCTGAATAAAAATTAAGCAATAGGTTGAATTTTTTTATGATTTTCTGTTAATCGTTGACATTCTGACAATGTTTTATCCATAAATTGTTTCATCCATTCTGTGTTTTCATTTGTTCCGATATCAAAACGATAGTAATCTTCGAGTACGAGAGTGTGATACGCATCTGGTTTTATGTCACGGGATAATTTTGCGATACGGTCTTTTGTCTTATATAACTCTGTAGATATTTGATGAAATTTTGGATCTGATGTGGTCAATGCACTAAGGCGAGATTCAAGAACAGTATCCTTATCTTTTTCTCTCTGTAGTTCCGTTAAATCACGTTCGTATCGATGTTCTGTAATTGTACCATGTCGTGGGTTAAGTTCTGCACTTACTGTTATGACAGTGGTCTGGAATGGTGTGTTGTTGCGGTGAATTTCCTGGTCAAAAACATATTGGTTATCTGATTTCTTGACCCATCCTCTTGGTAAAGATGTAATTTGTTCACGTGGTTTAGTTGCAGATATTGGAATAGGCATTGCCTGCGGATTTGCTTTTTGTATTTTATCACGCATTGCAGCAAGTGAATGTTCAAGAGCTTTTAACTCCGGTTTCCCCTTATCGGTGATTGTCATTTGCTGTGCTTCCGGATATCCACCTCGATGATACATCTGTGTATGCTGGTCTAAAAGAAATTGATTTGGGAACGGTGGCAATCGTGGGCAATATTGACAAGTGAACATAGATATAGTATTAGATGTTTGGATATTTATATCTGGTTATACTAATTGTCAAAAATTGGGAAAGGAAGTATCTTATAAAAATTAAACCATGCGATAGCTTGATAAGCCATGGAACTCTTCCATGCCTATTTTGACATTTATTAATCCCATCCAGTAGACTTTAACCCCTTCTTTCTTTTTGCGTTTGCTCTTTTTCCCGCACACTCTTGTCTTTCTGTCTGAGTCATTTTTTTCTTGCTTTTTCTACAATCTGTCATATTATTTTTCCTCTTTATTTATTGTATCTTACAATATTTGCACCTACGTGTTATGAATATAAATAGTTAAACCATGCGATAGCTTGATAAGCCATGGGACATTTGTCCTATCGCATGGGATTTGTATTCAATTTATGTGCGAATGAGATTACCCCCTTGATCTAGGAATATTCCCATGCTAATAAGAAGTACGTTCTTATATTTAAATTATCCTCCGTTCCAGTTTAATTTTCCAAGTAGAATGCAATGTGAATCCTTCTCCGACTAGGCAGATAGCCTGTAAGACATACCCTTGATTATATTCTCATTGGTTTTGTAAATTTTAGTTACTGCTTCTTTAATAGCATCGGGTGAAGCAAAATCACTGAAGTTTATTAAGCATATTCCAGATACTATTATTCCTCCGCTTCCTCTTCCATTTCCGGTTTGATAATCTCATCAACCAAATCCGATAAGATGTTTATTGCTTCTTCTTGGCATTTGTCGGACTGTTGCATCATTTCGCCGCAATCTACATCAAGTTCTTTGAGTTTTGTATCAAGATACTTACATACAGCGTCTTTCTTTTCAGGTGTCCATGTTATGATCATTCTTCCTCCATTTCCACTAACGATTTCCAAGATGCGTATTTATCCCCAAGAAATGGGCATATTTTGTTTTTGATCTTAATGTTATCCTCAGATTCTATAGATATTACGCAGTGCGCTCCGCATTCAGTACAATTGTATGAGTTCATTTATCTCATCCCTGCAATTGCGATCAATACGCTCTGGGTATCCCTTCGCCGCTGGTGCTCTATTCTCGCAAGTTCAAGTTGTTTTGCTTTGTCTTTCTGGTCTTTCAGCTTTTGAGTGTAATCATTGTTCTAACTGAGCATGTCCTGAATTGCACCCCTGCGAGCAGTATCGTTCTTCAGGTTTATGTCTGTTCCTACCTGGAACTTCACAGCAGTTTCGATCTCTGCAATCTGTACGTCAAGTACGCTCTTATCCGTCTGTAATTCCAGTATTTTTGTAGCCATCTCTGCGATATTGTCTGGCAATGCCAGCAATGTTGATTTTAGTTCTTCGCTCATGGTTATTCACTCTCTTCTGCGCAGGATTCACATGCCCCACCATCGTTCACTTCATCAACTTTTCTTCCACAAAAATCACATTTATATTTCACGCTCATTTATACCTCCGCAACGTGTGCCATGAATCCTTTCTCTATCAGCTTATTCCTCAGTTCAAATGCCTGTTCTTTTGTATAATATCCATCCAATTCAACCACAAAAACAATTCCCTTCGTGGTGTCATAGTCATGTCCTTCGCTCATTTCGCTTTCTCCTTTCGTGTTCGCGCAATCTCTGCTGCACATTTCTCATTTCCACTGTTATGACTTAAACTAAGCATTTCTTGTATCTCCACCTTTTGTTTTCTCCAGCAATTCGGGCTTATTGCACCCCTCAGGTATTGCTTCGGACATTTCAAAGAAGTCTTACCGTAAGTGTTCAGTTCAACCTGATACTTACAAATGCAACTTCCTTTTTGAGTAGTGTCTAAATTATCACATACCATACTACACTATACGCAATCAACGTATATAAACGTATGCTATGCTTTTATTGTTATATTAGTATTCTTAGAAAATGAGTTGGAATCGCAGGGGGAAACCTGTTCGATTACAGGTGTGTCGATAAATTTAAACAACCACATAATACCACTTTTTTTCGATATTGGCAAGGACAGCATCATTTTTAAGTTTGGTAAGAAGGTTCATGATTTGTGTGTCGGGATATATGAGTTTTCTTTTTTGGAGTTCTGTCATGAGTTCATCGAACTTTGCGCCACGTGTGAATTGTGGATCGTTATTTGGAAGTAAGTTGATGCTTCGGATGATATCGGATACTTTTGGTGCGAGTTCAAGTTCCAATGATGTGTATTTGATTTTGGTGATTTTATCAAGCGTTTTCAAATAATTTCCTTCCTTTTTCGGTGATTATAAAAGTTTTTCCGGATTGTATCAATACAGGGTTCATTGTTTTTATATCAGATGAGATTATCTGTTTGGTGAGTTTTGAGTCAATTCTTTTGAAGATTGTGTCAATGGTTATTATTTCATTTGAATTTTCAATGTCGATACATGTTTTGAGAATGAGTTGTTTGCGTTTAAAGGATTCCATGGTATGAAAAAAAAATAAAATCGGAGTTTTAAATTACTTCAACTCCGAGTTTTTTCACGTGTGGTTTTTTGATCGTCGCGGTCTTGATGAATTTTGCGAGAGCCGGAGGAGTCTTGATTTCCTCTACATATCCAGTGAATTTGTGGAGTTTGTGTTTGACACCACGTTCACGGAGACTGAATTCTATTGGTTTTTCTTTTGTTCCACCAAGTGTTCTCGCAACTTTCATAGCGGCTTGTCTGGGTTGTTTTCCCTTGTACGATCCGGATTCGTTACCATCTTTATCAACGATAACGAAATTTCGCCATTCATCATTTGTTTCTGGTTCGATTTCTGCCATTTTATCACATTCTTGTTACTGATTTTCGATTAACCAGTACGCCAAACATGATAGTACATCACTTGTTTAAAAGAGTTTCGGTTTCCGTGATGTAAAAATCACATTTCCTTCGTGTGATTTTCCATCCGGCCGGATAGTGATGATATAAGAATTTGAGATGTTAGTAATGTTGATTATTATACTGGCTAGGTCGCCAGTCATTTTTGTGTAAATTATTTTTGTTGTATCCAGGCCGAACTTTAAATCTTCGATTACACCGACATCCTTGCCATTCACAAAGACTTCTCCGGATTCCTTGATAGATACATGGAATTCTTTATGGAATGGTCTTAGAAGGAAAAATAAGAGTTCTACAAGAAGAAATAAAATAATTGGGATTAAGTATTTATTATCATATTCTACTTGTTCAGGAATAAATGATACTTCCTGCGCTACTGTAACTATTGATGGAATAAAGGAAGATGTTGGAATAGGTGTTGGTGTGGATAACGAATCAAAATTATATATTGTCGGATGCGAAGGATAAATACGCAAAGTATTGTCTTTAAATGATGTAAATTGTGTAGATGAAATAGTTTTATTGGTACCATAAGATCGAAAAACACCACTCAGTACGTATATTCCATTCGGCGCGGAAGTATGTCTCAAAGCATATTGAAGCGTGATATTTTTATATTTGGTATTATTACTGCTAAATATGATTGTGTTTCCGGATGTGGTTATATTCAGACCGGAGTTAATTGGAACAACGGCACTAAAACCATGTGGAATTGTTTCAATAAGTGTCCAGTTTGAAAATGTTCCAATCATTTTCAAGGTAACTACGAACCGGCTCGAATAATCAGTTACATTGAATGTGTCAGTATCTACTGAACGTGTAATGTTAAATGGAGGCAGGACTGTCAGGGATGCAGATGTCGAAGATGTTGTATTAAGTGCCGATGCTATGGGAAGTAGTAAAAAAAGAAATAAAATAAAAAATTTTCTCATCAATAAGTCGCTGTTACTGTGATGGTCTGTGTGTAAGATGCTGGGACTACATCTGCACCGACATTGGCCGTGAGCGTGAATGTGCTACTTCCTGTGGTATTAACTGTGATAGTAGGAGATGTTGGTGAAACACTGGTTGTAATGCCAGTATTTGAATTACCACCAATCACCGTGAGCCATGGTGAAGGTACTACTGATATTAAAACAGATATATCTTGATTGGTGCAAGTACCATCGGTGAATTCGGTAGCATTTACTGTTAATGTCTGTTGTGTACTGGATCCCGGATACAATAATCCAAAGTTAATTGTGGTTGGTGCTGTGATACCAATGAATGGTCTACCGCATACCTGAAGACTAGCGATGGTAGTATCCACGGCAAAGTTTCCACTATCTGCACTCGCAAACGGTACTGTCATTATCATGACAAGTAATAATATTGCTATTAATTTTTTCATATTTTTACCTTGTTTATTTTATATTTCTTATTTTTTGGTTTTCTGTTTTTTAATATCAACATAAGAATTGTTATTAATCCAATTCCAATTATGATGTATGTATAACGTGGTGTGTTTATGATACTTATCTCTTTTCCTAGTTGGATATTGACTTTTACCTGTCCGTTGTCACCTTCCGTAAGTGCATAAATCGTGCCTGATTTGTCACCAGCATAATAATACCATGGAACTGAGATGACGACATATCTGGACTCACTGGCATTTAACGTAATCCCCGGTTCATATTTTAGGTATTTTGCAGTGTCCCCTGTTGTTGTAAATGTTACGGTTACAGTTTTGTTCAGGTCATTCCTGATACCATAATATGCCATGTGAGTTTTTGATATATCAATGGTCAGCGAACCGACCGATTGTTGTAACGCAGAAGACGATGGGATCAGTAAAAATAAAAGACACAGTAATAGTATAGTTTTGGACATATCTCAGTCTTCTTTCATGATCTCTTCACAGAGCAGGAGAGCACCGATTGCGGGAGCGATATGATTGTTTGTTCCAGATGATTTGAATTCTATTCTACATTTTGTTCTTTCCGAAAGCTTTTCAATTATAAGCTCCGGAAGACCTTCGATGTTTGCCATACCACCTGATATGATTATTGGTTCATCGAGCGCAAGTTTTCGTACACGCGGCTGTACATTACTGTAAATTTCATCTGCTACGAATGATGCTACTCCATTTGCGTATTCTTGCAACGGGATGATAATTTCTTCACAGACATCTTTCTCAATCTTACCATGTCGAGAGAAACCTGGTACTTTGAAGGTCTTTGGTGACTTCAGGGATGATGATTCTTTCATGATTTGTATGTCATGAAGGGAAAACATACTGTCTCCGACTGACCGCTCTATCCTGCTCCTGATAGCATGATCTACGCGATTTCCTGATGTTTCAGAATGTGCAGATAGGTGCTCTTTTGTTCCTGAATTGAAACACCCGAATTCGGTTGTTGATGATCCGAGATTAATACTGAAGAATGCAGAGTCGAGAATTAGTTTTGGGTCATTTAAGACCGCAACTGCGGATGCCAGACACTCGCTGAACATCCGAATTTTTGTCGGTAAGCAGACTTCTTTCACTGCCTGTGCAAGACGTTTTTCTCCTTTTGCTATCTCGACAGCCGGTGCCGCAAGAATAATATTCATACCCTGCGGAATATCAAACGATGCAAGGATGTCTTTTGTGTGCCGAATGCCCTCATCTGTTTCAACCAGACCAAGGTTCAGTGGAAATTGGGCATCTGCAAATAAGGATGCTGGTTCTCCAACAACTGGTGAAAGTTCTTTCCCTGATAGGTCTTTTGGATATCGGACGCATGTTCGTGTTGTCTTTGTTTCGATCCCGTCTCCATTACGGAGAGCTATGGCAGTATTCATACTGCCAACTTTGATACCTGCACATTCACTCATAGTTCATATCCTAATTCTTTTAATTTTGGTTTTGTTTTTTTCTGTATATTTGTAGTTGTGTCTGTTGGTTCGTCCCAAAATTTTCCACTCATTGAACAAGGTATCAATTCCTGAAAAGTTTCGAGATCAGTACTTATTTTTCCATGTGTACTTCCCATTCTTACTGTTATTCCACATGTCGGACACGGTGTTCTGGGTAGAACTATAATCATTATTTTACCACAATCTTTACATTTGATTCTGGTTTTTTTGCCTTTTGACGTGCGTTCTATTCCAGTTTTGACCAGGTTCAATGACCTACACTTGTTACATCTCATGATTACTTACGTGTATAAGTAATTACTGGAATAGATTTCTTAATAGATAAAGCTTTTCTTGGTGCTTATGGTCTGTATTCAAATGCCCCCATGTCATATCCTAAACCATAAGGTCTTGTTCTACCATCGAAATCTACGGCTGGTGCATTAACGGGTGACCCTTTGTTTATAGCCGGTGATAATGCCTGAAGATGGAAATTCGCGGTATTAAGATTCATAAATAATGGGTTTCCTTCTACATAAGATATACCACGAACTTCTGAAGTATAACCTTTATAACCATCGATTAGATTATTTTCGAATATGGCATTAACACCACGATTTGATAACTGGTACTGGTTATTCTGGCTAACGATATTATTTCTTACTACAATGTTTGTTGCGGGTGGGTAATCTAGCGTTATTCCGCCTCTGTGTGACCATCCTATACCATTGTTAACAAACGTATTGCTTGATATCAATACATTGTCTATCGTTCCCGTACTATACCATGGGATTATAAAAGCTATCCCAGGATTGTTATAAACTATATTATTATAGAACCTAATGTTCCTAACTCCTCCACCCTGCTCAGAGGCAACGGAAAATCCGTTACTTACATCATCTACATTTTGACTTTTCATATCATGTACAACATTTTCATATATATCAATATCGGATGTTCCTCCACCATATCCATCAATATAGACACAACTATATGTGGTTGTGGTACACGTATTTCTATAGATTTTACCATTATGCGCACCGTCTTTTGCATCTATAGCTCCATGAAGACTATCTCTAATTATGTTATTTTTTACTTCAAACCCATCTAAATCTCCACCAATTGATATACCTTCATGTGCTATGGCATCATCACTATAATGTGATTGAACCAGTGTATTACCATCAACGATAAAATTCCTTGCTGGTACATTACCCAGTCCCATCATAACGATGGCTGCTCCCCATGTTTTCTCTATATAATTATTACTGAATATAATATTTGAAGATGGTTTAAGTCCACCTCCTATACTTGTTACAAGAAAAGCTGCCCAGTCAGAATTAATTAATCGTAAGTTACTGATCCTAATATAATCTTTTCCATAAATCTGGATCAATGCAGACCGTCCACTGGCACGATCCATTGATATCCCTACACCATCAATCGTAGCTGTCTGTCCAGGATAAGAAGTAAAAGTAATCCAATTATCAGCACTGCCTGAATTCTGTATAGTTACTTGTTCATTGTATGTTCCTGTCTTAACATATACTGTCTGTCCCGCTGTCAATGTGTCAGCAGCTTTCTGAATAGTTCTCCATGGTTGTGCTTCTGTACCAAGATTGGCATCGTTTCCGTTAGTTGCTACGTAGAATGCACCACTAACAGGTGTTGGAGTAGGCACTGGAGTTGTATTATTATGATTAATCGGTGGCATTTGAATATCAATACTTGCTGCAACAAATAATACCAATATTGATATCACAACTATATACCAATTTTTAATTTTATATTTACTTTGTTTTGTCATATTGTATCAAATGAACATTAGAGATATAAAGTTAATTATGTGACTGTCACATCGCCTGTCACCTATCCCGTCACTATGATAAAAACAATATGTGTATACTTAATTATATGTATAAAAGTGACGGAGTGACGACAAAACTACACCTATACGATTAAGTTTTTTATTTTTAGTCTTGTGGAATAACTATATAAATAAGAAAAACCATTAAGAAATTGGGAGTAACCTTAGTGTAGGCTATTTTTTTATATATATAATATATACACACAGAATAATGCTTCTTAATACAATAGATTTAGTCAAAAGTATATGTCTTACAACAAGGTAAAAAATCCGTCACTCCGTCACTTTCGAGGAGTTTTTTATTGAAAATTGTGGGTTAGCATATTGAAAAGTGAAAAGTGACGGGATAGGTGACGGGGTGGTGACGGGGTGTTCGCTGTCACACCTGTCACTACCATAAAATGCATTCAGTGGTATTGATTTTGAGTTTGTAGGCGTTTTTGGGGTAGGGTGCGTACAAAAGGTAGGAAACATAAGAAAATTCAACCTGATGCAAAATTGGCGGTTCTTTGAGATGAAAAAATTAAAAAAGTAAGGATAAAGTTGAACAATTGAACAGTTGAACACGCAAAAGTTCAATTGTTAATCAGTTTCCTCATCTTTTGGCGCATATTTTTCATGGTGTTTGGTGAATTCGGGGTCTTGATCTTGATCTTCCATGTCAGGTTCAAAAACAACGAATTCTTCTTGTCCTTCTTCAGCCTTTTCCCGCGCCATCATAGCTGATTTCTCAAGCATGATTGAATAGTCTTTCAATTGTATGAGCTTCTGAACATTGTCTTTATTGTGAAGTCTTTCACGCATCCCTGAAATATCCCTGCCTTCATCCTCAAACCTGTCAAATATCTCTTCAATCTCATCTTCCATGGAGTCTGGTCTGTATTGTTTTTTGAGTTTTTCGAGAACGTCAAGATTTTTAGGATCTCCTATATTGTAGATATTGCCCTGGTTACTATGTTTAAGTTTCTTGAATCCCATCTGGCTGATCAATGTGCCGATTCTTGATGGTGTAACAGGTGGTTTAGCGTTGATTACTAATTCGGGGTAGTTTTCTTTCAGGTTATCATACACGATTTTTGACGTTATGTATAATTTTTCTCCTTCACCTTGTGAATATACGCCATACGTTCCTTCTATTGCTACAAGAATACGTGAAGGAAGAGTTATTGAGGATTCATCAGCCTTCTCATATTTCATCTCAAATGCATATTTCATCAGTTTCCCGATTGCTTCTTCTTCTAAGTTCAACATTCGAGCTGTGAAAATCAATGGGTCAATAATCTCCGCAATGCGACCTTCAAGAATAGTCTCGCCATTAAATTCAATCTCCTGGTTCTTGAACCAGTAAAGTTGTTTCCTGATTTCTTTTGCACGTTCACGATCTAGTTTTTTTCGCCGTGGTGTACCTTTCTGCATTTTAATATTGAATGTCCTGGCTTTGATCGGGTTATCCGTTTTGGCATCTTCCTGCATTGATGTGGCTTTTGCTCCGAACGTGTCGCGAATATCATATGAGACCTTGTCTGCCGCACTGAGCTTTCCCATACATATCCCGCGTTTATATCCAGACGTCCAGACATCATATACGTCTGTTCTGTAATCTCGTTCATAGAATGTATTTTCAGCCTGGTCAATCATAATAGTGGCACCATCGGTAAGTGCTTTTGTTATGAATGCAACAGTCGGTCTTGTGGCAAGTACGGCACGATATGATAATTCTTTACCTATCTCTAATGCTCGTGTTTTGCCTTTTTCATTACCAGCAGCTTCAAAATTCATATATCCAGTAGTATCAAAATGCTTCATTTTATAAGTGCTGATGCACCATAAAGTATACAGATGATAGTGAATTGGTTCTGGAAAAATTACATGATCCTTGATGTAATCCGATACTATTGAATATAGGTCTTTTCCAGCAGTCGCAATCCACTCTGATTCATTTGGCTCATCATACCATGGATATTTTATGTATTCACCCTGTTCATTGAACTGGTGTTTACACGCCGCGCAAATGTATGTTTCTCCATCCGGATTGAGATAACCCACGCCGCCGCATGCAGTACATGGCATAGTCTTGGGTTTTTTGGATTTCTTGGGTTCTTCTTTTTTTGATTTCGCGTTGCTCCTTGCTGCTTCAAATTCTGTTCTAACATCTATCATCGCCGATTCGAGTTTTGCCTGAAATGTTGGCGAATACGTAATTTCGGGTTCATCATGTTCTTTTCGGACTTCGTTAATTTGTTCTACTCCGAGTTGGAATTTTTTCCATGCAATAGAAGCATTCGGTGTATCCAGAATTGATATCGGATAGTTCTGGCCACAGTACTCGATTGAAAACGTGATATCACGTGATGATATCTTGAATATTGGTTTAATTTCGGTTGGTTTCATTTTTTATCTTAGCTCATTAATGGTATGGTATGGTTTAGGAAAAGTAGTATCTACTATTAATTTTAGGATTCTATCAAGTATCATGTTATCACCAACACCAATTTATGCAATACATAGTATTTATGACTTTTGGCACAAAACTAGAATGTGTAATTGGAAATTACTTTCATCAAGGTTATGTAAGATATTTCATGGCGGTAGTATTTTCTGACTGCACGGTTAACTTCGGATTTGTCTATTTTTTCGTCACAATTGGTATCAGATTCACGCCACTCAGTATCTATTACACAAATGTAAGTATCAGGAATGTAATCAAAACCATGATCTGCGTCTACAAATATCCCGGAAATCCTTTTTAGGCCAATTAGAGATGATGTAGTTAATAGGTACTGTTTAGGGTATGATGTTTCTGAAGCCATGTATTTTGTATCATTTCCAAATACTACGGTGAAGTTATTGGGGTATGAAGAATTAGTCAAATTGAAGTTACTTGGCAAAATCTCTTTGATTGCAAAAATACTAAAATTCGCACCATCAGGAGTAAATGTAATAGAAACAGTATCGGTACTATTATTATAAAAATAATATTTACTTGCAGTGCGGGTCATATTGCTAGTCGATAGCCGACCGTATAGATAGATTTTAGTATTATCTAAAAGATTTACGGGTGTATGATTAACCGGTAAAATATAGGCATTATTGTCAACAATGACAGTTGCTGTGTCATTGCGGATATCGTAATACGTGTAGAGTAGTGTGAGTGAGTTCCAGTTTAATGAAGTGTTATTAATCAGAATCAGTGATGTGTTATCCTGCTGGTTTCCGATAAATACATTTATTCGGTCAGGTGTCGAATTTGCCGGTATCGATAAAAATAAAATTGATAAAATTAATAATGTTTTCGGGTGCATGCTAACCTTACCCGATATAACTCTGCGATGGTTCTTTTCCTTTTGCGTGCGAACCAAATTGAATCCGTGGCATCTGGAACATGGGTGGGAGTCCCATTCTATGAACAAGCGGCATTGTAACCGGTATTATGTTATCCATGATAGAGTTTGCCACTTCGGTCTTGATATTGTTTATGTTGGTATCCTCTGGGTTATTCCATTGAGAAATATCCAGTGGATTTCCATCGTCACGATATCCGATTGATCCTTCAACAAGTACATATCCACGGTTTGGATTTGTGAATACAGTATGTAATTTGAAATTTATTTGGAAATTTATGACCCCATCGGGTTTATTGACCAATGGTATTCCCAGGCTAAAATCATGATTTATCATTACTGTGTTTCCTATTTCCTGATATGATTTCGCTTCTACTTTTGTTATGGTTATAGATGTTATCATTTTGGTATCTCCTTATGTTGTTCCAAGAAGAACATTATTGCTTTTCGAATCGAGTTTGAGGTATTCAATCCTGTTATGTGTCTTAGTCTTTCCATGTCTTTCATTGGCATTACTGTCTGTGCATGTTTATATATTTCCATATCTATCTCCTGTTTTATATGTCGTTGTGGTTCAATAACATGTCGTTGTGGATGTCTTTTTTCGCGTTCTTTTTCTTTGATCTTGGCTAATGCAAGTTTGAGATTGATTATTGGCATGTTACAAAATCCACTCCGTTAAAGTCATAGGGTTTGTCAGATACAAAATACATGGCATTTTTAGAACGAGTTGTTGACACGTAATAGATACGTTTCTCCTCGTTTATTTGATGTTCCTGTGTTGCGTGGCGACTGGGCAGACTATTAAAATTTTTAACATTGTTATCAATTTTATTCAAAAGATATCAACTCAGTAATTCTAAGATGCTTAATCTTTTAGGCACAAGTCCTTGTACCACTATTCCGTCAGCGAAAGCATTCGGAAATACTTTTTTAATTATGTTTAAGGAACCTTGAACATCAGCATTTATGAGAGTTCCATTAGAAGATTGAAATAAACCACGTTTTATGCGTTTTCCAAGATATTTTTCTTGATGACAAATTGGTTCGTTGTCAAGAAAAGAACATTTTGATGTATGAGCTTCATTAATTTCGATTATTTTTATCCCTTCTTCTTCAGCTTTATATTTAAATAGATTTGTTAGAAGATAATACGGAATAGAAACAAAGTTTTGATTATTATGTTTACCAATATTAATATTTTGTTTCCAGCTTTTATTGTGTCCTATTACTATGGTTCCAATATTGTTTTCTAGACAATAATTTATCACATAATGACTTATTTTGTGCATGATATCTTTTACTCTTGCATTACGATTGATAGTCAATATTGATAACGCTAACCCAGATTTATTGTTTTGTCTGTCATAAATGCTTTGTAATTCTGCTCTGCGTTTATTATACCATTGATTTTCTGATTTAATAATACTACCTTTAATAACTATAGATTGTAATCCTATGTTATTTGACATAGTTATAATATTATCTACACCGTAATCAATTCCTAATATATTATTGTTTTTTGAATACCATCTCCTGTTTATTATAGACTTTTCAGATGTTCTTTTCTCGTATACGATTTCACAAATATAATATGTTACTTTGGGAATAATTCGGACTTGCTTTAACTTAGTATTATCTGGAAGACGAGTCTTTAAAGATAATGGGAGTTTTTTTGTGAAGGTTAAATATCCATTTCGTATATGCGCACCTCTATTTGTAAATATGATAATCGATTCGCCATCTTTTGGTTTATAATGTGGTAGTCCAACTTTTCCTTTAAATTTACTTGGATTCTTAGTTCGTTCTTTTATTCCTTTAAAGGTTGCAACCCAATTTTTATCTAATAACATTAGTGCTTGCTGAGAAGATGCACTACCTAATTTTTTATAGTTATTTGATGACTGCATCATCTTATCAAGTTCATTGTAACGAATCCATTTACCCGTTAAAAAGAATTGTTGTCTAATAATGTAATTGGCTTCATTCCATAGATTCTTAGATAAATGACATAAAGTAGAGAGTTCAGGTGTTCCATTGATTCTAATCTGTTCTGTTCTAATCATGTTCATGTCTAAGCAAAACGTTATATGTGTTTGAAGTTTATATATCTATGCTCTCTCTAAAAGTGTCTAAGCAATGCTTTTCTTAAAGAGAGAGTATTTTAATGATGTTTGTTTAATGGGTTGAAATGTGTGTTATTGATTTAAGGATGATATTTATTCTTGGCATGTTTCAAAGCCCACATTGTTGAAATCGTATGGTTTTTCGGATACAAAATACAGTGCGTTTTTAGATCGTGTTATAGCTACATAGAAGATGTGTTTTTCTTCGTCTATCTGGTGTTGTTGATTCGCGTGCCGGCTAGGCATAAGTTGAGGCTCTAAAATAAAGACGGTATCCGCTTCCAGACCCTTTGCGCGGTGAACACTTGAAAATGTTATTGCCGTGAATTTATCTGAAAATATTGTTTTTATCTTGTTAATGATGCAGTCAATGTTTTCACATCCATCGGATATAATATTTATTACGTTGTATTTATCTGTTACGATATCAATAGGTGTGTTATTTCTTTCGCATTTTTTGACTTCGATAGATTTCCAATTGTCGAGTTCCATATAAAATTCTTTCATGGTACGGGATTTGAATTTCTTAATGATAGTGATTAGGTTTTCTCCGATGTCTTTACCTTTGATAGCAACATTCATGCCTCGTGAGAGTAATTCGAGTGCTGGTTTTATGAGTGGTGCATTGTTACGGCACAAGATCATGTCGTTGGGTTTGATCATGGTATAGAAGTCCGAATAACCAATGCTTTTAATTATGCCTTCCGGAGCATTTGGTCTTGCCTTGAGTTCGGGAACTATCTTGTTTGCAAGATTGACATGGGATAATGGAAGTCTATAGGACGTATTCAGTGGTAATACTGTTGCGTCGAGTTCATCAATGATATTTTGCATTGCCTCTGAATCTGCGCCTCTCCATGAATAGATTGCCTGATTTGGATCTCCTACGAATATTATTCTACCATTTGGATTGACTGATTTTAAGATTAATTCCATATTCGCTGGTGAAGTATCTTGTGATTCATCACATATTACGATATCGTATTTCTTACATGAAATATCGAGTACGGCCGGGAAATATATCTGGTCGTTGTAATCGACTAATTTTTTATTTGTTAGTGATGTATCGATTGCCAATTTTGTGGAAAATGTCAGCATATCGATATCGATTGGGTCAATCAATTCAATGTTATAATGTTCGATAAGTGGTTCTATTGTCATCTTATCCACTTCGATGAGATTTGTTTTGCACAATGAAACAACTCTATTTATGAGTGTAATAGCTTCCTGTTTAACATTGTCTGGTATTTCACTATTGGAGTAAACGATATCCTGAATGATATTTCTCTGCTTATACTCATCAAATTTTACGGCATTATAGCCATAGTGCCTTAAAATGTTTGAGTGTCCAAGTGAATTGTATGTCTTGACATCAACATTTTTCGGTAGCTTGGTCTTGAGATGTTCCACGATATCGCGGTTAAAAGCAAGAAATAGTACGCTGAAATGTGGTGGGATAAACTTGGTCGCCCAGACTATTGTGGTGCTTTTTGCACATCCGGCACCAGCCACTATTCCAACATGTGATTTTCCTGTTTTTATTTCCTCAAAAATATGTTCTTGGTCTTCGTTGGGTATTAGAATAAGAGGAGGTGAGGAACCAAGTGATTCCTCACTCTTTGGGGGTGGTATTATGGGTGACTCGCCCAATTCTATTGGTTGAGACACTTCAACATTGTCTTTGGTTGTATTTATAGCTTTGGATGTATTGTTTTTGCAGTTTTTGAAATTCATACATCCCCAAAATTTCTCATGTGTTTTTGAATTTTCTCTTTCCACAAGGAATGCGCCACATCTTGGGCATTTCTTGATTGTCAGAAGTTCTGCTCGTACTTTGTTTATATGATTAATGAGATTTTTTGACCATGTATCAATAAGGTAAACACGGGATTCCGATGATCTAAGAGGCATGTTGGCAACCGAATCCCATATCATCACACGTATTGCATCATCTCCAACCGGACGAGATGAACCGTTAACTATTGACGAAAATATTTTAATATTATCATCAACCAGATAAACATTTTCTTTTGTATAGTCTGTGTTTTTTACCAATAACCATTTTCCAAGACCGGTCAAAATAGATTCAAAATCAGACTGTAAAATTGTTGCGTAAATTGTCATCACCTGTTGTTCTTTAGTGTTTGAAAAGTATATATACTTACCTCTTTAATATGAAACCGTAGTCTCCACCATGATTTATTTGAGTTATTACACCAACAGTTTCATTTGGATATTCTTGTTTGAAGATTTGAGTATCTAATGTGCTTGGTAGAATTATGTATGACGCTGCTGAATAGTTTGTTGTGACTTCGGTATTGCATAGATTGCGGATGCATAGGTAGTCATGGAAGAAATCTTCGTTGATTTGCATTCCTCCATATTTTTGGCGGGTAGCATCTGGGAGATAGAATACTGGTTCGTTTTCAGGTAGGGTTTTTATGGATTCTACTGTTTCGAAGAATGTTTTCTGGTTGTCCGAGATCATGTGATTGTATTTTTGCATGTTTGAGATTTGACCAGGAACTATGGTAACTTGTGCCAATATTCCGATTATGACAAGTCCAAGGATTATGTTATTCTTTTTGACGGACTCGGATATGATTATCCCGATAAGAAGTACCATGCCTAAGTTTGCTTCGGCAAGATATGTTGGCTGCACGGGTTGCTGTGTAATCAGTAACGGTAAAAAACCAAACGCGGATATTGCACCACATAGTAATATTTCGGTTCTTAGTTTGTTGATGTACATGTAATACCACGAAACTACAGTTACGATAAGTAGTAGTATTCCAGTTTTGAATTGTGTCTCAAACTCGGTTGTGAAGTAGAAATTCATTCTTTCTGTAAGTGATGCGTTCCCGGCTCCGATGTCGGGTGTAATGAAAAAATAGAGTATTGATAAGTAAATAAACGGTACAATATTTATCAATAGACGTTTTTTGGTTGATGTTTTCGAAAAAAATAAGTATGTCAGGTTTACGGCTGGTATTATGAGTAGTGATGGTTCTTTGGATAGGAAAGCGAAACCACTCATAGTAATGCCTAACCACATTGATGTTTTCGAATTTGTTTTGAAATATTGTATTGAAAAATAGATTGCTAATAAGAGGAAAAATAGTTCTCCGGTTGTAGCGATGAAATTTATTTTCGAGACAAGGATAAAAGATGCATCTAAGATTAGATATGTTAACACTGCGATGAATCCGGCTGATTTGGAGTGTAGAGTTTTGCCGAGTAGGTACAGAAATACCATGGATCCGGAGAATAACAGGCCACTCAGTAGGTAGTAGTACATTGGAGTCGAACCCCATAGTGCATACCCGATAGCGTACCAGATAGACATCATTGGTCGGAAACCTGTGCCAAGTTTTGCCGTGAGGATATCGATTATATTGGTTCCATGCTCACGCGCCCAGTTTATCCAGACGATATCGTCAGCATATCCAACAATGTAATATTGTGAAAGCGATGCGATTATGGGCACTATCATTGAAATAGCGAAAACTATTGGAATGATGATGTCGATTTGGGTTTTTTGTTTAATTTTTTGTTTCATTGTTATCACCGAAAATGAATTTTACAGACACTGCGTAATTGTATAATAGAACTACCAATGCGGCAATTATTTTTGTCGTGAATATTCCAAACGGTACTAGCAAAGCAAAGACCACGATGGTATTTATCAATATGGCAAACAGTGACGATGCATAGCACTTGTAAAAACGATTAGTTGTTAACGGTAATTTGAAAGTTATTTTTGAGTTCAGGTAGAAACTTGATGCTACACCAACAGAATATGATATTATATTTAGGGATGCGTTTTGCCCGAAAATTGCAACGAGAACAAAAAGTATACAAATATCAAGTATCGTGTTAAAAATACCAATACCTGTATACGTTAGAAATCTATTTCTCATCTTTCTTTATTCCATTGTTCTTTTTGTCGTTGACAATGATGGTCCCGGATGGTGCCTGGAATGCGTCAAGTTTACCAGCTTTAAACCAATTCCATGCAGTGCGGTACGATATTCCCAGCTTGGTCGCGTAGTCCGAAAGTTTCATAATGTTTCTACATATGTCCAAGAATTTAAATAGTTTTCTACAAAAAACTTTAAATATGTTGAATGTGTTTGTGTGTTATTTATGGTCGTTGAATTCTGTTACATAATACCGAAAAAACTATGTCAGGAATTTAATTGTTCAACATGTCAGATTTACGAAGACAATAATGGTGATAACAAAAATGAAAACTACACAAACATGGAAAATAGGTAATTGTTTAGACCTTCTACCAGAAATACAAGATAAATCAATCGACCTAATCCTTTCAGACCTGCCGTATGGTAATACCAAATGTGTGTGGGATACTCAAATCGCTTTAGAGAAATTGTGGCTGGAATGGTTACGTATCTCTAAAGACAATTCGTGTATTGTTCTAACGTCTACTATGCCATACGCTATTGATTTAATAAATAGTAACCGAAGCATGTTTCGATATGATATAATATGGGAAAAGAATAATTGCACAGGACAAATGAATGCAAAAAAGATGCCACTTAGACAACATGAATATGTTTTAATTTTTTATAAATCATTGCCCACATATAATCCCCAGGAACTTATTCCATGCAATATAAAAAAGAAAAGTGCGAAGACTGAGTTTCTTGGACAAAGGCCTAATAGCCGTCCATTAGGATTAGAATATACACAGGAATTTAAAAACTATCCAAAATCAATAATACATTTCGATATTGAACGAGGATTACATCCAACTCAAAAACCTGTTGCACTTTTCGAATACCTCATTAAAACCTACACAAATGAAGGTGATACCGTCCATGATTCCTGTTTAGGTTCCGGCACAACTTTAGAAGCCTGCAAGAACACGAATAGGAATTGTATTGGATTTGAATTAAGCAACGAATGGGAAAAATATTATCCTGAAAGAATTAAATCTGATTTTGGGATGACAAACAATCAACAGGAATTTTTAACTTCTTATAACTTGGCAGAAATATGAACATATATACATTCAAAATACTAAATAAATATAGGTGATAACAATGATAAAAACAATATCCGTAGTAGTACTTACAAAAAACAGTAAAAGACATCTGATAGAATGTATTGAGTCAATACTGAAACAGGATTATAAATTTGATGTTATTGTGATTGATGCATCAAGCAATGACGGAACAACCGATATCTTATATGAATACAAAAACGGAACAGAGATACCGTTTACAATTGAAAATGTACCGGAATTCGTAACGATTGGGAAAGCAAGATCCATAGGTCTGGAAAAAGCTACTGGTAATATTATTGCGTGGATAGATTCCGATGTTGAATTACCGGATGAAAAATGGCTTGGGAATATGGTCAAAGAGTTTGATGACATGGGAGTTGGTGGTGTAGTCACGCTGGCGAAGTGTCGAGACAGTGATCCGGCGATACTGAAGAAGATACATGGGAGATTTGAGTACTCGAATAGGATTATTGACATTAATAATTATTTTGTGGTTGGGACAGGAAGTACACTTATCAGGAAGGATTTGATTAATAAGGTAGGTGGGTTCCGTGATGTCTGGTCTATGGAAGATGTTGCTGTTACCAGGTCAATAATGGAACTTGGGTACAAGTTTGTGTATCGGTCAGACCAGAAAGTATATCATTATTATGTTGATAGTTACTGGGGATACCTGAGAAAACGTGAAAGGGCTTTCCGGAAATATATCTGGGAAAAGACATTTGAAAGGTTTTTCAGATGAAATCCGACTGGAAATATAATCCGGATGAATTACTGGATTTAGATACGCAATCACCTGAGAACCTGATTGACTGGCTCAAAATGGAACACATACGAAAATATCTACCGAAAGGCAGGAATGTGTTGGAAGTCGGTGCAGGGAGCGGACGATTGCTCACAAGAATTGGTATGGAAGGTAATTATAGAGTAGTTGGTATTGATTATGTTAAGGATTCCGTCAGGCAGATAAAAGGTAACATTGTGAAGTTCGGTCTTAATGGAGATGTAATACTGGCAGATGCCAGGTACTTGCCCATTAAAGATGGAATATTTAGTGTGGTTTCATCCGGTGGGTTACTTGAGCATTTTGATGTCGATGGAGCACGGATATTAATTAAAGAAATGGTTCGTGTACTCAGGGAAGATGGGCTATTCTATGCTGATATTGCACCGAAGAAATCAAGTTTATTGAGACCGGTTATTCTAAAAGATGCCGGAGGATTCGAAAATAATTTCAGCGCAGACTTATGGATTATGCTGTTCCGTCAATGTGGATTGAAAAATGTAGAGTTATTTCCGGGTCTGATATTACCACCGAATTTTTATGAGTGGTTCCAGAAAGGGATAGTATTGAAAATGATGTATAAATATAGGAACTTTATACATGGTCTTGATAATACGATCTGGGCAGCAATGCTTGGATTTGAATATTTAGTTTTTGCTAAAAAAGGTAATGATTATGAAGAAAAATAATAATAAACAAAAAATAAAAGAAGAAAATAAGATTCCAGCATTTGTTCACTCAAACTGGGTCGTGTGTATCATATTGACGAGTATAATGGCATTGTCCTTTTACATCCGCGGGATCATACCGATGGATGAGGTATTCCGTGGTGCAACTGGATTTGCGATGGATGATGCAGTATTTCATATGAGACTTATTGAAAATACGATTGTGAATTATCCACACAGACTAACATATGACGCATTTACAAATTTCCCGTATGGTAGTGTATTATCATGGGGCATCCTATTTGACTTCATCATTGCAACTTTGGCATTAATGTTTGGCGTAGAAAACCTGAATACAATTGCGGCTTTTGTGCCTGCTGTGATGGGTGCGCTGGTGGTTATTCCAGTTTATGTTATTGGGAAAGAATTGTATAATAAGAAAGCCGGAATCATTGCTGGGTTTATTATTGCGATATTACCCGGACAGTTTTTGTCGAGGTCTGTCCTGGGATTTACTGACCATCATGTAGCTGAAGTATTGTTCAGTACTGCGTTTATGGCATGCCTTATTGTTGCATTGAACCGGGCGAAAGATACATCAGTTACGGATTTTCTAAGGAAACCGTTATCGATTACTAAATCACCGTTATGTTATGCAGTTTTAGCAGGTGTATTTCTCAGTGCATACATATTGACGTGGACAACAGGGATATTGTTTGCTGGAATTGTTGCATTGTTTGTGTTCCTACAAATCATCGTTAATAAGTGGATTGGAAAACCGAGTGATTATCTTGTTCTGGTAACGATAATTGTTTATGGAATAACCGCGCTTGCAGTATTGCCATTTGTAGAACTAAAAAATGGATTCATGGTCGTGTATTATTCTCCGACGCATGTCATATCGATGATTGCGGTAATAGTCATAGCAATGAGTCTGGCCTTTATGGAAAAAAGAATAAAAGACAGAGTGGCGTTTACATCTCTTTCTCTGGGAATGTTTATATTAATATTGATTGCTATGGGTATAACTGTTCCAGGAGTCATTAGTAATACTGTCGGATCGTTGGACGTGTTGTTCGTGCCAAAAACTGGCGGGAGCCTGACAATTGCTGAGGCAGCACCGACAAGCACTGGTATGATTATCGGACAGTTTGGATATAATTATATCCTAGCATTGCTTGGATTATTGGTAATTGGTGGACAGTTCTGGAAAGACAGGAAAAGTAAAGCATTATTGATGGTCGTATGGAGTATCATCATGCTGTCGATCTTGATGGTTCAGAACAGATGGTCATACTACGTCGCTGTAAATATCGCTGTTCTATCCGGATTCTTTTGTGCGTTCGTGTTAGAATATATTGGATGGAAAAACGTGATGAATATCAAGGCTAATCATGTGATTTCACTGGCGGTAGTTATTGCAATTATTGGATTAACACCTTTTGATATAGCGGTTCATTCCACTAAATATGGTGCATTGAGCAGTGGATTTTATGAATGGAATAGTGCGCTTACATGGATGAGAAACAATACACCTGACACGGGATTGGATTATTACGGACAGTATGAAAGACCGGCTGGTGGAGATAAATATGATTATCCAGACACCGCTTATGGTGTGATGAGCTGGTGGGACTACGGACATATTATTACCTACTGGGCGCACAGAATACCGAACGCTAATCCTTTCCAATCGGGCATTGGCGGCGGTTCGGAACATTTACCGGGTGCATCGACTTTCTTGACCGCACAGAGCGAGGAAGAAGCCAATCGGGTACTTGATAATCTGAGTGTGAACAGCGCAAAGACAAGATACGTCGTAAGTAACGCATATATGGCATATTCAATTCAGCCAGTGTTTGCAGAGTGGAATAAAGATAATACTGGATATTTCCAAAAGATCCGTACATCTAAAGGCGATCAGATATTACCAAGCCTAAAATTATACGGGACGATGGAGTCGAAATTGCATATTTTTGATGGTAATGGATTGAAGAACTACAGATTGATACATGAATCGGCGGTGAATCCAAATACAGAAGGCGGAAACGATGAAATCACCTATAAGCAAATATATAATTTCATAGCGAAACAAAATCTACCGACTGAAAATTCAGGATATGTTAAGATTTTTGAGAAGGTACCGGGCGCAAGGATTGTTGGGAAAACCGAACCAAATAGTACAGTTACGATATCGAATACCATTAGGACAAATATTGGTCGTGAATTTCAATATAGTCAGAGTGTGATGTCTGACGCTGATGGAAATTATAAATTTGTAGTACCATATTCGACACCTGTGTGCGACGTGCAAGGATGTGGAATCGAGTTAATAGAAACAAAATTCGATACTTATCCAATTGGAGATTATAAAATTGGAGATAAAAGCGTACATGTAAGTGAGAAGGATGTAATATATGGAGAAATAGTATATGTGTAATATAAAAGGAGTTGATATGTGAAGATCTTTATAAGTAAGTATACGAGTTAATGATCTTCACAAATTTTAATAAAATATTCGTGAAAGTAAATAAGAAATTGTAACACAGAATAACTAATGATGAAATATTAATATTGACTGTTACAGTAATTAAGTGATTAAGATAAGAAATGAAAGATGTTTCTATAGCGCAGATACTTTTGGTATAGCGTTGGTTACAGTGATTAAGTGATTAAGATAAGAAATGAAAGATAGGTGGATACAGAATATCCGATTCCCGTTTCATGTGTTACAGTGATTAAGTGATTAAGATGAAAAATAAAACCAAGAAAACAGCGAACTCAAATCACAAATGGATGAGCTATTACAGTGACTAAGTAATTAAAATAAAAAATGAAACAGACAAATATTATAATTAGGAGTTGATATATATTAAAATAGGAATATTCCATTGGAATTCGGATAAAAAAATAGGCGGCGGAGAAGTCTTGGCAGCCGAAATTGGGAAAGCATTAGGAGAACCAGTCTATAGCGTAGTAAGTGGAAAAAACCCACTTGGGTTTGTGGATATCAGTGACAGATTGTCGCCAATGGTGAAAACAGTCCGAGGTATCCGAAGCCTCGATTATCTTACATGGAGCAGTTTTGATCCGAGTGACGTAGGAGACTTTGACTTGATACTTACATTGGGTAGCACTACACGAGCTATGATTGTTCCCGAAGGCGTGCCGATGGTGAATATTTGTTTTTCAACTCCGCGTTGGCTTTATGATATTTACCACTATCGTAAAGATAAATTTGGTTCACTGAAAGATTTAATTGTTCCTGTTGCGGAAGTATTGAGAACATGGGATCAGGCAGTGGATAAACGATGTGATTATTACATTTCAATATCTCCAGTAATCCAGCGACGGCTATGGAAATACATGAAACGGGAATCGGATATCCTGTATCCACCGATTTATTGTTCGAAATATCAAAATAAGTCGTCCGCTGGATATTTTCTATTTTTGAGCAGGTTGGAGATGGAAAAACGACCGGAAGAAGCAATACAGGCATGTATTAATGCTAATGTAGAATTGGTAGTAGCTGGTGTGGGTTCCATGGAGAAAAAATTACGGAAGAAATATGGAAACTATGAAAATATTAGATTTACCGGATATGTTACAGAATCACGAAAAATTGACTTATTGGCAAGATGTAATGGTTTGATATTTCCTGCGTTGGCTGAAGATTTCGGGATTGTGCCAATAGAAGCACTCGCAAGCGGTAAACCAGTGATATGTTCAGGTGGATTTCCAAAAATTCTTATTAGTGATAAATATGGAATAGATACCGATGGCACAACATCAGGTATTGAAAATGCAATAATACAGTTATCTACTAAGGAATATGACCCAGATGAGTTGATGGCATGCGCAAAACAATTTGATTTTCCAATGTTTAAAAAACGACTGGTGGATTTACTAGAAATGTATAAACAAGAATTTGATACAAAATTTAATGGATGCTGTATTGCAGCGAAAGGAGGAAAATAAAATGGCAAATAAATTACTTAATTTTTTTACTGGTGGATTAGCACAAGCAAATGAAGATTATTATATGGTGTGTAAATTAGCTGATGATATTTCATTTTACAGACGAGAATTAATATATTTACTTGAAATTGGTTATGAAAACAGAACAAAAGAGCAAAATGAAAGGATGGAAGAATTAGAAAAAATAATCGAACCTAAAGAAATAATATATGATAAATATATTAAAGAACATCCAGCACAAATTTAAGAGGAATAAATAATGAAAATGAAATATCGTGATGTACTTGAAGTTGCACCACCATGTAGAGGTGGGTTAGGCAAAGGCAAAGCAAAAGAAAAAAGGTTGAATATTGCACGTATGCTACTTGACGCATGGGATCAGAAAATATGAGCGAAAAATATAAAGTTCCAATCAAAGAAAAAATTATGTTCATCGGTGAACAGATACTTGACCAGTTCATTAAAATACCTGCGTTTCAGAGATATGTTAATCGCAGGGCAAACAATAAATATGGCATGCGATTCGTGAAATTTACGACAGAGATTGATGACGTGTTCTATGATTATCGATTTTTTGATATCAGAAAAAATGATGTTGTCCTGGATATTGGCGCAAATGTCGGCGCATTTTCGTTATTCGTCTCGAAATTCGTGAAAAAAGTAGTTGCAGTAGAACCATTTGCAGACCAGCTACGACAGAATATTGAACTTAATGATGCCAAGAATATTACTGTGATAGATGATGCACTCGGCAAGCACGGGATGATACAACTCAAGTGGCTTGGACAAACAAAGACTGTACAAAGCAGGAGACTATGTGACTTAATTAATATGACCGGTGGACATGTTGATTTCATAAAAATGGACTGTGAGGGTGGAGAATGGAATATTGAGGCGCATGAACTTACCGGTGTCAGGAGGATAGAAGCGGAAATCCATAATCTTGACGGTGATCACGACCCACGTAAGTTTTTGGCTATGTTAGATGGATGTGGATTTGTTTACGATTTTGAAGTTCCGAGGTCTGGGATTGTTATTGTACATGCGTGGAGAATATGGTGAAGAAATGGTCTGTTTTAATAACAAAAACAAATAATTATTAGGTATCTGTTTCTTTTTTAAAAAACCGTAACCGTAAAATGTATGTAAGTGGTAAGTGGTAAGTATGGTACACATGAAATGTACACGATCCGATTGTCCCAAAAGTGTTGACGGATGGGATTACACTGGATTAAAAAAATACCCAGGGCAGGTATCTTGCCCGTACTGCAAACGACAAATAACAATACCAAAAAATTTGGAATGAAAACATAACCGAGGAAATATGGAAAAATTTGATATAGTCTTATACACGGACAAAGAAATAGTTCTTGCAAACATTTCTCAAGTAGATAAACTCTATAGAGATTTGCACAATGAAGATGCTATTCAACTGTGTTGGACAAAAGACGGAAAGAAACAATCACAAGTTATTATAACTGCAACGATTGTTGGAAAAGTAAAGAATAATGAAATGATAATAAGATCAGAAGAAATAATATCAGAAACGAGGTCGATTTAAAATGGTACTATGGTACACGATTGTTCCACCATCACAAGCACATTGTGTTGTGTCAGGAAAAGGAAAAACAGTATATTCTTCAGATGAGAAGATTGGTAAAGGTAATAGAGCATATTTTGCAATTCCAGCAGGAATTCCCTATCTTGGAAAACAGGTAAGAAAAGTCGATTTAATAATACAAGAACTTGCAATTGAGCAAGAAACATATGAAAAGAATCAGGCAAGATATATTGTTACTTCAAGTACAAAATTCAGAGTGGTTGATGTATTACGAGCCGCAGAAACTTTCATAGATGAGAATGATCTCAAGAAACAGCTTGAAGAAATTATTAAAGCGGCAACGAGAGCAATCACTGTTAAGTATGATGTAACAGAGGTCAGATCATCAAAACAGACGATGCAAGATGAGATTCGTAAGGAAATTTCAGATGATTTCCAGGCGTGGGGACTCGAACTTGTAAATTTCCAGTTAGGAGATTTCTTTGATACAAAAGAGTCAAAAATCATATTAAATATCTCACTGAGAAGAGAAGTGGAAATTGAAACTACAACCACAGAACAGAATGCAGATAAGCATCGTCAGGCAAGAATGAAAGTTGCTGATGCAGAAGAAGCAGCTAAAACAAGAGAAATTAGCAAAGACAAAGTTATCAAAGAGCGCGAACAAAACATGGCTCGTGATATTGCAGAACAAGAAAAGCTTACTGCGGAAAAACAACTTGAAGTTACAAGAACAAAAACAATTGTTCAAGCTGAGATTGACAAACAACAAGCATCAATCAAAGCAGAACAAGAAAAAGCGATTGCTCTTATTGAAGCAGCAAAAGAGAAAGAGGTTGCGGTAATTAATAGAGATATGGCAAATATCAATAAAGAAAAACTCAGACTTGAAGGTGAGGGTGAGAAACTTAAAGAACAGGAATTAGCAATAGGAAAGGCCGCAACAAAGCTACAAGAATTGCTTGCAGAAGCGGAAGGCAAACAAAAACTACAAGAAGCTCTAAGTCAATTCGGAGATAATGCGATCCGTGCATTGACTGCCGAAAAAATTGTAGAGGCAAACAAAGTTGTTGGTATTGCAACAGCTGAAGCATTAGGAAAGGCAGATGTTAAGTTATTCGCGGGGAATGGTGGAAAAGAAGCATTTGACCTTGGACAGATTATAACAAGTGCATCTCTTGCCAACGAAAATCTTGGAAAATCACTTCTTAACAAGATTGCCAGACCAAATGACATTGGTGTAAACATAAATCAAGAGAAGAGTTAAAAACTCTTCTTATTTCTTTTTATAATAGTATTGAATATAAAATTAAACAAGACCATGCTAAAAAAAATATATAACATAGTCATGAAACAATACCAAATCGATAACGGCGAGCTTGGTGGATTGTTTAACGTAACACTTACCGGAATGGCAATATTGGGTCTATTGACATTTATTAATACCTTTATTAGTACGTATCAGACTTTTTGGTATAAATTCGTATCTCCAGTTCAATTAATTATTATTGTGATTATCTTGGTTCCGATGGGATTATGGGTAGTGCATGCATTTTTACAACCATCTGCGGCAAAATATGCGGTGCGACAATCGTATACGTTGCATAATAATGAAATGAAGAAGGACATGGATGAAATAAAGAAGATGATTATGGAGTTGAGAAAAGAAAAATGAACATTGGTATAATTTGCCCGAAATATGTGAATAAAGGCCAGACTTATGTTTTTAATCTTGCGCTGGCTACGACTTCGGCATGGATAAAACAGCATGGATATAATGTGGTTTGCTTAAATCCAAATCATTATGATGAGGATATTGTTGTTCAGGTTACGAGATTTGTGAAAGAAAATGGAATTGACATTGTATATGTTGAAGATACTTTCGTGTGGCACAGGCAGATTCGGGAAATATTTGACACTGTTAAGAAAATTGATTCACGAATAGTAACGATTGCTGGTGGCACTATTGTTACCAGAAAACCCGATATTGGATTTTGGGGAATTAAAACAATTGATTTGGGGATTATTGGAGAAGTGGAAGAAACCATTATTGAGTTATTGGAAATGATAGAAGGAAAAAATACAAATCCAGTAAATGGTACTTCGTGCTATGATCCTTCTACCAATAAATATATATTAATGGAACCAAGGCGTGCATTGCCAAATTTGGACACGCTTCCGATACCGGATTATGAAGGATTTAAATATGGGAAATATATGGAATTGTTTTATCCATCGGAAAATCATTTTTATTCGGTGCTTGACGAGGTGCGGGTTGGAAATATTATGGGGTCTCGGTCATGTCCGTTCAAATGTAATTTTTGTTATTTGCATGGGACGGCAATCGGGAATAGGTATAGACAAAGGTCAATGGATCATATTTTCAGGGAAATTGATTATCTGGTTGAGAAATACAATATTAATTTTTTGAATACATATGACCTGTTATTTTCGGTTGGTAAAGACCGTCTATATGAATTTGCGAAGCGGATCAAGAAATATAACATTAAATGGTGGGCGCAGATACGCGTACCGGATGTTGACGAGGATTTACTAAAGACATTGAAAGATGCAGGGATGTTCCAGGCAAGTTATGGAATAGAAAGTATTGATGAAAATATTTTACACAGTATGGGTAAGCATATCACTGTAGAACAGATAGAACACGCATTGGAATTGACATATCGAACCAAAATAAACATCCAGGGCAATATCATAATCGGGGATATGGAAGATACTAAGGAGAGCGTGGAAAAGTCTCTGGAATGGCTTAAAAAGAACTGGAAATATGGTTTAAACTTGGTCATGATCCGGACACATCCATTCTCTCCACAGTACATGTACGCAGTTGAGAAAGGAATCATTACGGATCAGTTTGAACATTTGAATAATGTATTTCCACTGGTTAATTGTTCAAAAATGAGCAATAAGGATTATGAATCAGTGAGTGTGTACAGTGAAAACTATTCCGATGACCCAAGATATTTCTATCACGGAGAAGTCATGGAATCATGTGTTGACCACGGGTACACATTAAAAATAAAATGCCAAAACTGTGGTACTATAAATGAATATAGACATATGCATAGAAAATCATTCAAGACATTTTTCAAAGTGATTTGCCGTGATTGTCATGTTCATCTAAGGGTTGAGAATCTGAAGGCATACGGTATCGAATATTCGATATTGGATCGCGTTATGAGTATTGTAATACGGGAATTGAAAACCAGAGTGAACTCGAACCGGGTATTGCATCAGATGTATTGTATGGTGAAAAAAATGAAAAATAATGGAATAATTAAAGTTTCGGAGAAGTATGTATAAAAATAACAAGAATAACATGTGGAAAGATAAAGGAACTAAAATAAGTATTATAAATTGTATAATCATAATGATAGTACTTTTAATAATCTCAATAGTCGTGATGGTGTATGAACATCCAAAATAAAGTAGCTATCGTAACTGGTGGAGGAAGTGGAATTGGTAGAGCCACGGCACTGGCACTGGCAGAACGTGGAGCCAAGGTAGTAGTGTGTGGACGACGCACTGAAAAAGTGATGGAAACAGTAGAGATGATTGAAAAGAATGGAGGAGATGCGCACTGGATTGGTATGGATATTTCGTATGCGTCAAATGTTTCCATGCTACGAAATAGGACATTGGATTGGTATAAGAAAATTGATATCCTTATTAATTGTGCGGGAATTCCGTTGCAGAAGAAGATTTGGGAAACGAAAAATGCAGAATGGGATGAAGTATTGAATACGAACCTGAAAGGAACTTTTTTGTGTTGTAAAGAGTTATTACAGGATGTTAAAGTAATTGTTAATGTATCATCGATAATGGGACTTACAGGCGGCGCAAATGCCAGTGCATACTCAGCATCGAAATTTGGGATAATCGGACTTACACAATCGATTGTGGCAGAATGTCCAGATGTGAAAACTTATGTAATTTGTCCTTGTACTGTTATCACTGATATGAATCCAACTGGAATCGGGATGACACCGGATTATGTTGCCGGAGAGATACTAAAAATAATTGAGAGTAATAGAAAGGCTGATGGAAAACCAATAATTATCGATAATTTAAAAAATAGATTCCTATGGTTCGGGCACCGGCTGAGGTCATTGTTATGATGAAAATTTTAAAGAAAATATACTACAGGATTCCATTACCGGATTGGATATCCGAGAAGATTTCAGGACGAATATTCACGAAGAAATTTTACAGGGAAGTGAGATTATTAAAATATTGAACTATATTCCAACATTGGATTCCGGAAAGGCCGGATTATGTGACTGCCTGCCACGATATCTGAAAATGTATTCACGACATGATATGGTATTATGCGGTGCGGCCACGTTCCACAATTATAATTGTGATGATTTTGATATTGTTCATGTACATGGTGGTGTAGAACCTGAATTTTTCGAGTTAGGGTCTAAGTTCATTTACGATATCCATGCATATAACTTGGTCTGCCCTGTTGGAAATTATTGTTGCCAGATTTTAAACAGGTTTTTAGATAAGCCGTTGACATGTCTTAATTGTCTGGGTAATGTTGGTATCAGGACAGGAATGGCAAATATGGAAAAATATTTTACACTGGCAAGAAAAGCTGACATGGTAGCAGTACACAGCAAGTATATGTGTGAGTTTTACCATACCTGGAATCCAACAATGCTGCCGGTGCCCATGGAAACAGATGAACTACTACCATGCGACGATAAGAAAGATTATTTGTTCTATACAGGAAGGATGTCATATGAAAAAAACCCATATGGGTTTGTTGAAATAGTAAAGCGAAGTGGCATGAAAGGTGTGATGTGTCTTTATGACTTGTCAGTGGATGAAACAAAGACAAGACAACACTATGAGGATCTTCTTAACTGCAAGGATGTTGAGATTGTATTGAATCCCACAAAACAAGAAATGATAAGCCTGGTGCAGCATGCAAAGATGACTGTGTTACCATATTTCTTCGCCGAGCCATTGGGAATCGCGGCCATTAATTCGATACTGTGCGGAACTCCAGTTGTGGCATTTGGATATGGGAACTATCGAAACTTGACATGTTTGTTACCGAAAAATCTGAACGATATGGTCAGTATGGTACAGATGGACGATAGCCGTTATCGGGATGCAATATGTGCAGTGAAAACAATGGGTGACAAGTTACGTATTGAACATGATCCGAAACGCGCAGTTGAAGTGTGGGATAGTGTATATGATACATTAAAGTAATCCTTATACGTGTACAGGTAATTTTATATTTAATGGAATTATCTGAACTCACTTTTGTAATACCGGTACACAAAGATCAACAAATTATTCAAACACTTAATTCTATCCCGCCAGAATGTAAAGTTATTGTTAGGCGGGATAGAACAAGAGGTATGGCAAGAAATGAAGGTGTGAGGTTGTCCGATACTGAATATATTGTACTTGCCGATTCGGACATTAAGTTCAGTAGACAGTTTTTAGATTTTGCAATATCACTAGTTGGAGATAAAAAAATTGTTGGTCTTGAAGCTTTCTGGCCATCACCATTGTTGTTAAGCAGATTTTGTATAATGAAACGAAGTGATTGGCATGCGTTAGGTGGTATGGAGGACTATTTACAACATGGAGAAGAAAGTGATATTTGTATATCTGCAATAGAAAAAGGATATTTGTTGGTCAAATTACCGAGGACATCTATATATCATTACCCACATCCTAAATCCAAATTCAAAAATGAATATATAAATTTATTCAGACTTATCAGGCTGCATCCAAAATTCCCGTTTATGGTATTGAGAAATTTTTTGTGGAAAATGAAAGTATCCGATTTTGATTAATAGTTTTTGGATAACCTGAACTTTTTGATTTTTATTCTTGACAGTCCTGATAAGATATAATCAATGCCGAACTGCCAGCCGTGTTCTTTCATGATTGATGACAGTTCTTTGATAGTTCTGGAAATACCGATTTGCCTGAACCACTGCATTTGGACTTGTAAGCTGTATTTTCGGAGTGTTGACAGGTCATTTTCGATAGTGTAAAATGGTGTCGGACTGGGAGAAAGCCATATGTCATCATTGATTTGATTATAGAGTTTCAAACGTCGATAAAGCGGTGTGTCCGGGTATAGCATGAGAATAAATTTTCCAATGGCATCCGGCCGGATTTCGTTCAGGTTGCGGATAGTTTCTTTAATTGTGGTTTCTGTTTCATTGGGGCATCCAATAATTATGTTTGCCTGTACTGGAATCCTGACTTCATGAGCAGTTTTGAATATATCTTTTATTTGTTCTATAGTGAATTGTTTATGAATACTCTTCAGGATTGTTGGGGATAATGTTTCTACACCGAAAGCAATTAATCGGCAATTGGAATCCCGGCATGCAATAAGAAGTTCACGATCTATTCTATCAACCCGGCATTGCATAGACCATGAGATATTATATTTTTTTAGGATTTTGCAGATTTCCAGGGCACGATCTTTTTTAAAGGTGAAATGGTCATCCACGAAGGTTACGTGAGTTATGCCATTTGATACCAAAAACTGTATCTCGGCTTCTACCAGTTTTGGGTTCTTACCACGCCATTTATGTTCCCAGAAGCCAGAAAGTGAGCAATAATCGCATCCATACGGACAACCGCGTGAGGTACCAATCGTCGCGTCATGAGGATTATCAGGGTCAAAACGAAGGGTATTGGTGGGATATGGTATATCATCGAGGTTCATTAATGGTCGACGGTCGGTGATGTGTATATTACCTGAATCACGGTAAGCAATGCCTAGCACTTTGCTTATATCACCATTGTTTTGGAGTACATGGATAAGGTCGAGGCATGTTTCTTCACCTTCACCGAGTACCACAAAATCCACATCAGAATAGTGAGTCAGTATTTGTTCACACATTGCTGTTGCATGGGCATTTCCGACCACGTTTATGATAGCGGGGTTTATTTGCTTGGCAATAGACGCAAGTTTGAATGAACTTAACCGATTATCGGTGAGGCATGAACTGAAGATTATATCCGGATTGATTTTTTGTATCGTGGATCTGATTTCATCCCAGGACATGTTCCACATATCCGAGTATTCTGGTGACACGCCTTTTGATTCGAGATATGCACCAATGCTTAATAGTCCGGTGGGAAATATTTGTTTTCCACGAAGAGCAGTTGCACGACTGCGTTTTGATTTGATTATATCATCAAGGTCGTGCGGCGGTGTGTTTACAAGGAGGACTTTCATGTTACCACATTGTCTTTTTTTCCAAATTCATATGCAATGACTGTTGCAGCACATAGTGTAAATAGAAGCGAATAATACCACATATCACTTACATTACTAAAATACATGTGCCCCAGTATATTTAACATTTGTGTCCATGCTCCAAGAACATGCCAACTCCCGATTATTATGGAAACAACACCAGTAAGAATATTACTGAATATTAACATCAATGATAGATAAAATAAACCAAGTAAAGAAAATCCAATTATCCCATAATTCATTATAAAATAATTTGCTATCGGATTCATTTCTGAACCACCAAATGAAAATATTGATACGGATGTTGCTATCCAATCAATAATTGATACAAAAACCAGAAACAAAAATGCTTTATTTGTCTGCGGGATTTTATGAATCATGGTTTTATTTTATAGGGTACGGTTATTTCATTCATCGTGGTTACTGTTCATGACATAGCCATAAGTTCTTAAGAGGATTATGATTACTATAGCAAATAGCACTAAACCAACAACTATTAAAGTATTCATATCCTGTACCCTGCATTTACCGCATCGTTACGGAACATCTTGACTGTATCGAGTGAATATTCAGTGAGGTCTTTACCGAGCAGGTGGAGTTTCTTTAGTAGGTCAGGTGTTACTGTGATGATGTCGCAGTCACATTCTTCCGCCTGGACAATATTCAAGAGTTCACGCGGGCTTGCCCATAGAAGTTCGGTATGTCTGTTATATTTGGTAATGGCTACGGCATGTCGCATGATTGGCACCGGATCTATTCCGGTATCTGCAATTCGACCGGCAAAGACTGAGACAATACTTGGAGTATCGTATGACAGTTCGTCTACTACACGTTTGACCTGTTCAAGTGTGGTTATGGCTGTTATATTGAGTTTTATTCCTTCGTTGGATAGTTTTTGTATGACCGGAGTTGTTGGGTGCCCTGCCGTGTTCGTTACGGGAATTTTGACGTAAACATTGGATCCCCAAGATGCAATTTCTCGTGCTTCCCGTTCCATGCCCACAATATCATCTGCGAATACTTCGAACGATATTGGCATGTCGGGAATTTCTTTCAGTATTGACTGAGCAAATTCTTTGTAATTGTACACACCACATTGACGCATTAGAGTCGTGTTAGTCGTAAATCCCCGAATAATATTTTGTCTGTATGCATTTATCATTTCTTCTTTTTTTGCGCCATCTGCAAATATTTTAATTTTTAGTTTTCTCATAATGATTTCCTTGTTATGATTTCCACTACTTCTTTTAAATCTCTTACGGTATGTTCCGGTTTACTATTTCCACGCCTATGTATCGATGTTGGTTCATCTATCATGATGGTATGTACACCGGCGGATTGTCCACATTCAATATCAATGTCACTATCCCCGATCATCCATGATTGTTGAAGGTCAATGTTATGGTTTTTTTGTGCTTCGAAAAGGAAATATGGTTTTGGTTTTCTGCATTGACATTGTTGGAATGATGAATGGGCGCACCAATAATATTCCCTTAGCGTAATACCTTCACGGATCAACATGTGTAATATGAATTGACGGACAGATAAAAGTGAAACCATATCAGTTTTGCCTTTAGCATAATCAGGCTGGTTTGTGACAATGAACAGGTCAAAACCGTTATCTTGCAATGTTTTTAACGATTCAAATACCAGTGGATAAAATTCAATTTCATCGAATTTCCATGGTGGACGACACTCTTCTGTTTGTTTATCAAAAACTATTTTGTTCAGTGTGCCATCCCTATCAAGAAATACGGCCTTTGTCATTGTTCTGTTTCCCATTTCATTTTATACTGCTGTATTTCTGGCATTGTTATGATAAGGTGCAGTAATATTGACTGAAATTCTTCACTATGCGCAGTCACGGTTTCCGGGTTGACAGTCGGGATTATAACACTTATATTACTATGTTCGGCGACATAACCACCATCACGGCCAACGATACCAATCACACATGCACCAACACTTTTTGCGTATTCTGTTGCACGTATCAGGTTTACAGATATGTTTTTTTCTATGTTTCCACCGCCAACAGACAAAACCAGAATACCATCATCCGAGTCCAGATGACTTCCTTTGAGCCAATCCCTGAACACATTTTCCCATCCGTTATCATTTATACGGGCAGTGAGTTCGGATATGTTATCCGATGGTGAATATGCTTCAATACATGCAATTTTACGTAAGTCGTTGACTGCATGAGATGCGTTTGCGGCACTTCCACCGACTCCGATAACAAATATACGACCATGCCTAGATCTGATATTCTTGAGATGTTGTCCAATTTTGACAATGTTTTGTGTATCGAGTAGTTTAATAATTTGAATACTCTCACTTAAGTAATTTGTAATATGGTTTTTCAAGTTATCACTTAGATGTGATAGGATTTTCCGTACATATAAGCGTTATTGTTTTAAAAACAATTCAAACTCTTGTATTCCTGCAAATGACCCAATTTCGTGAAAAGTCGTTACTGATTCAAAAATGGATACTTCGTTGTTGTTTATATAATCCGACATAACATCTGACAGGTTAAATCTCCACGTGTAATTATCAAATATGGTTTTCTTTACAATGGTCAGTCCATAGTCGATATATTCCATATCCGGAGTTGGATTTTTCTTGTCGTATATGATATTACCATTCTGAAATGAGATATTGCTCCTGTCGCCAACATTGTTATTGTGGTAGATTGTCATTAACATTGGCTTGTTATGGGCATGAAATTGATTTATTAAAGGTATTATTGGGGTGTCCAGATAAGAATCTCCATAGATAATCATAAACTCGTCCTGGAGCAAATTTGAGGCTTTTTTGATTGAGCCACCAGTACCTAAGAGAACGTCACCGTCATAAGAGTATCTTATTTTCATGTCGGGAAAGTGTTTTTTGACATAATCTTCAATCATGTGGCCGAACTTTCCGAGACACAAGACAATGTCGGTGATGCCTTGCTGTCTGAGAAGAGTAAGTTGATGGTGAATAAATGGTATGTGATTAATTTCGATAAGTGATTTGGGTATGGTTTCAGTGATTGGGTATAGGCGTGTTCCGAGACCGCCACATAGGATTATTGTTTGCATGGAATTATTACATTAATTCTGTTGTGTTTTCCATTGGTGTAATTTTGTGATAGTTGACGCATTCAAAATATATAACCCATACATGTTCTTCAGGATTCCATGACCCATTTATTTTTGTCCATACTACTTGGAAACATGTTTTATAATGTGAACAAGATTGACATGTTTGAAGAGTTTCTTTATTTACAGGGGTGATTTTGCAGTCATGGATAGTATATCCACCCTCCGCATTGGCATCATTGATAGTCATGAACTTTAATTGTTGTTGATAAACTTTGAAAATTCGTAGATGTGCAAAACAAGAGTCAGATGTGTATTTTGTTTTTGCTTCATGGATTGATCCTACATTCCATCGTTTAAATCCAAGACGACGTGTGCATGTCTTCAATCCATGAAGAATAGAATTGACGTGGTATGGTTTGAAGAGAATCATTCAATACCTTATTCAACCATTATTTTAGTACCTTGAAAGTCGAACTTAAATCTTATCTCGTTTAAACCTTCCTTCGCCATTGCGTGACGAAGTCTTTGATTTTCATTTGTATAAAACATAAGATATCCACCGCCTCCAGAACCAATTAATTTGCCCCCGATTGCTCCATTTTTTAATGCAATATCATACCACTTATCTATGTTGGTATTGCTCATGGATTTAGAACGTTGTTTTTTAATTTGCCAATGTGTATTCATAATTTCAGCAAAGTCCTCAATATTTCCCGATTCAAATGCTTTTTTACTATCATATCCCATTTGTTTAACATGATGTAAATTTTGAATCATTGATTCATCATGTTCTTTGCTTCGAATATCTTGTTCTTTTAGGATTGATGATGTATTTCGTGAGTATCCTGTAAAGAATAATAATAAATTGTCCTCTAATGAATATAAAGTTTCATCGGATATTTTTAAGGGCTTTACGTCAACTCTTCCATCTTTACAAAATTTAAAAATGTTGATGCCACCATATGCAGAAATAAATTGATCTTGCTTCCCGATTGGTTCTCCACATAGGTCTATTTCAACATGACATGCTTCTTCTGCAAGTTCATGTGGATGGATAAATTCTTTTTTGTATGTATGAAGTGTTTTTAACAATGCACATGTAAATGATGAACTTGAACCAAGTCCAGTTCCGGCTGGAATATCTGCCATACTTACCAATTCTAAATTTAAATTATTTATTTCAATAAGTCTTAAGGATTCTCGTATTATAGGATGTTTTATATCATTAATAGATTTAGGATGTTCCATTTCAGAATATTTTATAATCATATAATCGTGAGGAGTTACATTTAGAGCTGTATAAACATATTTGTCTATTGCAGCAGATATACAAAATCCTTCGTGTTCTTGATAATAACTTTTTATATCAGTAGATCCTCCTCCCAGCGAGATACGAAGAGGGCTACGTGTGATTATCATTTATTTTCTCCATTGGCATCAGTCCCAGATATTGAAAAACGGGAACGTACCAATAATAACTTTTTTCATTACATATATTTAAGGATGTAATATAACGATTTCGATAATTGATATCTCCATCGTTATAAAAATATTCTTCGTCGAACCAAACAGTTTCTTTTCCAGTCCGAATATCATATTTATAGATTTCAATCATGAAGAACACCCATATTTTCTAATTTATGGAAATAACTTTTAGACATATCTTTTAGTCTGCCATTTTTAGCTACATTTAACATCATGGTAAGCTCATCGATTCTTCCTTCAAACCTCTTTTGAATTAATCCACGCCTATCCAAAGGTTCTTTCATTATTTCCTTGTGTCTGATATTTTTCAAAAATTCAATACGGAATTTCAAATAAAGTTCTACATCTTTCTTTTCTAAAAGCTGATCCAATACTGACATAGTATTACCTCTTTTCGGGAGTATCTGAGGGGATTTTTACACAGAATCCCTTAACTGTTCCGTAGCATAGTGGACATACGGAAATTGACGCTTTGCTGCTAACAGATATAGATAAACTTATAAGATATTATAGTTTACGTATCGTTTTTTTAATTAGTTCAGTTTCCATTATTTATTTTCTCCACGATTTTTAAGATTTCGTATGCATCTGATATGTCTGGGAATGCTCCGCCGCCGTTCTCGATTGAGTCTACGAAATGCAAAAATTCGGTTTCCATAGAACGGTCTGGTTGTGGGTATTCCCAGATTGTTGTGTCGGGCATGGACATTGATGGATGCATCTGGTAAAGCGTGACACGTTCAGTGCCATACGAACCACCGAGACCATCGATTTGGATTTTTCCATGTTTGCAATAAATTTCAAATGAAAACATATTTCTCCATTCGGTACAGGAAACATGGAGCCATGCGATATTACCATTTTCGTTTTCAAGATGTATGAAAGCATTATCATCTTTCATGTTCCAGAAATATGCATGAGTTGACCCGTAGATTTTGGAAATGCTACCAAGGAACCACCGTGATAGGTCAATCAGGTGCACGCCTTGATCCATGAGCTCGCCGACTGATGCGCGCCATTCTTTATCGTATCCGATGCGCCCACCGTGCCCATATCGACCGCGCGCTAATATGATATCACCAAGGGGTTCGGTTGCGAGGAGATATTGTGCTTTTATAAATGATGGATGATAACGAAGATTGTATCCCACGTGGACTCTGACCTGGTATTGTGCAGATAGTCCGATAAGCGGTTCGAGTTCATGGCTGTTTAATCCTGCCGGTTTTTCAACAAGGACATGCTTTCCTGCTTCTATTGCACCACGTGTTATTTCAGCAAGATATTCATTGGTCGTGCATACAATTACAATATCGACTTCCGGTCGTTTGACAAGGTCTTTCCAGTTTTTGAAAACAAGTACACCTGTATGCTGAGAAGCTAAATGAAGTGCTTTTTCGAGTTGTATATCTGCAACAGCTTTAAGTGTATGCGACCCGATAGATTGGGAACGCTTTACACCAATGTTTCCACAGCCGATTATTCCAATATTCATATTTCACACTCATAGGACGTGTTTGTTTCTGGTTCTTCCGGTTCTTCTTCCCGTTCAACGATTTTACATATCTTTGCATCAGTTACGATATCGGCAAATTCCTTATTTGCCCAATCCGACATACAGATAATATCTTTTGCAGTTAACTCTGGTAGAGATGGAATAAGTTGTCGCTTTATTGATACTATTTTTCCATCTAGTGTGAACCCGATCCTGTAAGGTTTATCTGGTACATTGAAATGGAATATAATTTTGGATTGCCACATATCTGAAATGGGAATCGGGAGGTCAAGGTAATTTTGATATAGTTGACGCATTGGTATATCGAATATTCTTTTTATTTCTTTAATTTTAAATTCATATCTAGTTGCTGTATATTTATCGACTTCATATTCATCGGTTTTTTCTATGGTTTCTTTGTTTGAATAACTATCTTGAAAACGATTACGTAGATTTCTTTTGGATATTACTTCATGAAGACGACACCATTCGATGGGTAGGTGTACGATTACATCTGGATATTTCTTTACTATTTTTGAAAAAACCGAGTGCAATGTTAAATTTCTGAGTTTTTCATATCCGTCTTCTGGTTCTGGATATTTATCATAGTCGAAGAGTTTTATATCTCCAAAATAAATAAGACGATTTGCTTGATGTGTGGATATTGTATCATGTGGGCATGCTGTTGCTAGTTTGGTACTTTCGATGTCGTCTGTATAAATTGCCATTACAAATCCCCCCATGACATTCCTCTGTCTTTTGGTGTAATCCGGCGTAATGTGTATAGGTCAGTGTCGAGTTCTTTTAGATGATTGGGTAGGGATTTCCAATTGTCCCAAACACTTGCAATTAATTTTCCTGTTATACCATTGGATTCTTGGGATGCAAGGAATACCGCTAGTTCTGCGCCTTTGATTAATTGGGTTCCACCGTCGCGTTTCTGGTTGAGTAGTTTATGATAGAGTGGTGATCCGATTTTTTTACTGCCTGCTTCTATCATCTCATCAAGCATACGGGTATTCATTGCACCTGGAGCGATGCAGTTCACGTCGATACTGCCTTTGAGTTCTTCAGCAAGAGTTTCGCTAAACCGGACTATACCGACTTTGGAAACCGCATAGGATGACATATATGGGAATGCAGATGTTGAACCACCACCGGATAGATTAATGATCTTGCCATGGTTCCGGTTCATTGATGGAAGGAATGTCTTGCACATCATGACAGTTCCAAGTAGATTTGTGTTTATCGCCTGCATCCAGTCACCGAAATCAGTTTCTTCGAATAAACCTTTTGTGCCCTGTATTCCGGCATTGTTTACAAGAATATCTATTGTGGGATAGGCATCTGTTGTTAGAGTGTTATGTAGGTGCCGGATGCTCTCGCGACAGGAAATATCCACACAACAATAAAATAATTCTTGTCCCGGCGAGGTAAGATACTGATTTAATTCATGACATGTTTGAGAAAGTGTTTTCTGGTCTTTTGCACAAAGTATTACGCTTGCGCCTTCTTTGATAAATTGTGTTGCGATTTCTTTTCCGAGGCCGCGAGATGCACCGGTTATAACTGCTGTTTTTCCTTCGAGTTTCATGATTTTCTCCCTACTGTAATGTATTTGATTCTAGGATCGTGTCCGAGAGTATCTTCAAGGAACCCATTTGGGTCGATTACTACGTGATGCTCGGTATAACGAACTAAATTATCCGGTGTGATATCTCGATATTCAGGATGATCTGTACCGATAATAATTACATCTGCACCTATAGTAGCATGGACAATATCTTCGAGTTCTGGGTCAAATGGGTCATGACAGGTGACTCGTACTCCAAGATTCATCAAGGTATCTCGTAATTCGAGAGGAAATGAACGCCGGTGTGTATTCGTGCCTGTTTTGTATGTTGTTCCAAGCATGGCTACGTGGAGTTTGGTTGGGTCGGGAAATAAGGTTTGTAACTTGTTAATGATCCAGTTTTTATGGTTCTTGTTGCTTTTGATTATTGATGGTATCAGGATTGTGTCATCCTTGAGATATTTCAGGAATTCCACATCGCGTGCGAGTGTTCCACCATCGAATGCTTTTCCTGCATGTAGATATGCACCATCTCCGATTCGGTGATCGGTTTTCAGACCGCGTTCTACTGATCGGATATCTGCCCCAGTTTTTTCGCAAATGGATGCGATTTCATTAATGAAAGTGATGGACATTGCAAGATATGCGTTTAATGCATGTTTGGTCATTTCAGCAGATTCAGGCGACATCCAGATAATGTTATCGGAAAATGGACTCAGGAGTTCAGCAACGCGTTCACGTTCATCAATTCTATCCATCCCGACAATAATACGGTCAGGACTCATGAAAGTATCTATTGCTTTACCGAGTCGCAGGTTTTCGGGTGAATATGCGAATATAGTAGTTTTGTTGGGGCAAAGGTCAATAAGTTTCCGCGTGGTTCCGACTGGAAGTTGTGACGATATCAAGACAATGGTATTATCTTTCAGGTAAGGGAATATGTTTACAATTTGTTTTTCCACATATTCCACATCTGCAATGTCGTCATTGTTGATCGGTGTGTCGAAAGTGACCCAGACAATATCGGAATCTTTGACCGACGATATGTCAGATGTGAATTCGATATGTTCCGAATGTTTTTCCATAAGTGAAGTAAGTCGCGGCTCAAAAATCGGGAGCCTATTGTTTTTGAGTTCTTCGATCAGTTCGGGGTTGGGGTCAATCGCAGTTATGTGATAACGATGGCGACGAGCTAGGCATGTTGTTGTTACACAGCCGAGATGATACAGTCCATAAGTTGATATTTTCATATTTTTATCACTCTAAATTTTCCACCATTTTCAATCCATTCCTTCAAAATAAATTCCGATAAGCTATCGTAATAAGTTTCCCTAATACAGATGATTTCAGAAATACCAGCCTCTATCAATTCCAATAAGCAATCTTTACAGGGCACACCCATATAAGAATAAAGTATTGCATCATCTGTAGAAAATCCTCTATTAGCTGCTTTTAATATTGCCTGTCGTTCTGCATGGACAGCACGGCACTTATCGAGATTTGTTCCACTATGATCATTTAAACGAGGACATCGTGTACATGGTTGTAATGGTTTTGGTGCACCATTTGTTCCTTGGATATAACTACCATCTGTGAATTTCAAGACACACCCAAGTTGTTTCTTTTTACATGTTGAATCTATCGCTGCTGCTTTTGCTTCCAGCATATAATCTTTATCATTCATTTTTAATATCTCTCACTGTATATGTTTTGGATTCAAGTACACCAATCTTAGATTTCAAGCGATGAATTTCTTCTTTATATACATTTATTTCTGATGCAATACAATCATCTATTGATAAAAATAGCTCTTTTTCTTGTTTTAGTTGTACAGACATTTTTGTTATGTCATTCCATGATTTATCAACATATTTAATTCTGTAACGATTTGATTTTTCAAGTACAGTTTCAACAATACAAGCGATATACTCGTTTGTATATCCTTTATAATATAATTTTTGTCCCCTTGTGTATTTCATATTTTCCTCCATGACTTTTATGTATTACAAAAATCGCCACTTGGCGTGTCGAAATCTGCATTTTCAGTTAAGATATCCAATAATTTTTTTGCTTGTTCTTCTGTTAAATCTTCAATGTTGGGGTAAATATTAATATTGTTACTTTGCAAAACATCTTTCACATCGCCCATTGCTTGGAGAATTTCCAATTGCTCACTGTGGCTTAAATTCTTTAAATGACACATCGGTATTTTGCTGTTCTTTTCTACTAGCGCAATCACTACATTTTCAATGGTGTATTTTTTTATTTCTTCACTGAGCTGTTCACTTGTAAGTTCAGTAAGAGCTATATTGACATCTCGTTCAAGTCCTGCTTCTTGCATGGCTTCGTCTAATTCATCCCATTCTCCAAGTAGTAAAGCACATTTTGAAGAACATGTGAAATCTGCTATGCCATCATCAATATTCATTAAAAGAGTATCTAAATCCGTATAGCATACACAAGTTGATATTACTTGTTTACAGTTCGGACAATGCATTTTGTACCTATAAACTCGTTCTTCACTATCATAATATATATTATCTTGTATTTTGATTAACCACTGTTTATTCATATGTTCTCCTGTGAAATATAATAGAGTTTTTGCCCTCTAAATTGAGCAAATCCAGTTCGGAAACTAACTGTTCCTATTTTGCGATTGTATCGTATTTTTTCATATAATTGTATATCAGGATATACCGATTCTAAAAATGAAAATTCATACTCATTGTTAAGTCTATAGTTTTTGAGATATTGTTTCGCATGTAGAGTTCTGCCTCTCGCTTTATCTGAAATTTTAGCTAATATATCCGAAGGAATATTACATCTACCTTCTCGTCTCAATCTATTATGAAGTGCTCGATGTGCTCCTTTTGTTAATAACACGATTTCATCTTTGCCATGAATTTCTTTATATTTTACATGATGTTGGACTATTTCACTCATCTTTAACCCTCCAGCATCTTTCACTTACATGACCTCGCAATCTCTGTTTAGGGCAGAATTGTTTTTTAGCTACACAGAAAACGGCTATGTTCTGGTTTTCATCTTCTTTGAATTTGAGATATTTACATGCCATAATACACTTTAATACGCTTTAAGTGTACATATACTTTTTCGATGCTATCATAAAAGATATCTTTTTCGTCTGTTAATCTGATGAGTCCTTCTTTCATTGTTTCCTCTTTGCACACGTGGTCAAGTGTGCCGGATATACGGTTCTGGTTTCATAGCCGATGTTATCAAATAATATTTCGAGTATTTCAAAACTCTGTACGTTGCCGCATTTATGGTAACTTGCTATTGCGAAATCAATATCCATGGATTTTATAAAATCAGCCGAGCCTGAGATAACATCGACCTCTGCACCTTCGATATCCATCTTTACGAAGTCTACTTTGTCAAGGTTAAGAGTTTTGCAGGCATCTTCAAATGATAAGACGTCGATTGTATCTGTGGTGGATACATATGGCATATCCGATAGTGATGATGATGGTGTACCTTCATTACTGAAAGCAAGAGATTTTGTTTCAGACCACAGACCTTTTTTGATTGGAATAACATTGGTGAGGCTGTGGAGATCGATATTTTTCAAAAGCATCTGATAATTCAGGTTATCCGGTTCGAATACATACACTTTACCTGTTTTACCCACGACTTTTGATAAATAGTAGGATGAGAGACCACAATACGCACCTACATCAAATACTATGTCGCCAGGTTTGGGTACACGGCAATTGAAATATCCTTCCATTGGCGTGTCCACGGCAAAGGACGAGAACCAGAAATTTATCATGTTATGTTTAAGTGTGTGAACATTGGGTTTTGAGTGATCAACGATTTTTATTCCGTTGATATCTCTTGGGAATACGTCATTGAAATGGAAATCAAAATCGTTGATTACTGACTGTGCATATCGGCGGATCTGTGATTCCGATAGAATTATTTTTTTGTCCTGGTTTATGATTTCGAACTGACCATTGTTCATGGAGAGAACAAGGTTCTGCTTCTGTGCTTGTTGTTTTAACTGGTGCATTAGATATTTATCATAAATTTCCAGTGCCGGTTTACGAAGTCCAATCATGGAAAGGACTTTAAAAAGTGCAGTTTTAGTAGACATTGTTATCACCTTATTTGTTTCTCCATTTCTTTTTCTTCTGTATTATTATAATATGTATCCATAGATATAACCACATTCTTTTTCTGGGCAAATGAAAACTCCGACAGTATATCCATCTTTGAATAAATATTCTTTTTTTAGTGAACTGTTACACTTTGGGCATTTTCGAGCAAATCCAAAATTCCATTTTGGTGCAAGTCTACTATCTCTAATACATGATGCTGATCGATATATCTCTTCTATTCGATGCTGTTTTTTGTCTTCGTTTTCTATTTGCGCTTTACGAATTTCACAATCACTTTTGTTGTTCATATTTGTTATCACCTTTTTATCGAATATTAAATACTTTGGTATCTTGCATTTGTATAGTCTTGGTATTTTTGAATCGTGGTTTTATTTTCATCGAATCAATGATTCAGTAGCAGCTAAAAATATACAACCAAAGAATGCTAGTAATAAAATAAACATAACAAAAACTTCAACGAATGATATTAAGCTTGCGAATATGTCTATTATTAATTTAGCAAACGATGTTGGATTTAGCAAATTAAGTACATTATATTCTGATATGTAATATATAAGAATCGCAAATAGTATTATTACTAAAGCATCCCGAAGTTTCATGAATTGTTTCATGATATTACCTTGAAATAACACTGTTATTTTCCATGTTTATTTTACCTTATATCAAATAACCATTTATTATTTTTTAAATATTCTGTTGTCTGGATTATACTTTCCCTGATGGTGTATTTTGGTTTCCATCCAAGCTTCCTGATTTTGTTCGTATCAAGATAGATATATGGATTATCTCCGACCCAGCCATGTTTTCCACCGGAATAGTTTAATTCGGGTGAAGCATTCAGGGTTTTACATATAGCATCGATTGATTCATTTACGGTGCAGAATCCTTTGCTTCCGAGATTGAATATGTTGATCTTATCGTGGGAATTTTCGGTAGTAAAAATCATTGCATCGATGCAGTCCTGAACATGGAGATATGATTTTGTCTGTGTTCCGTCTCCAAGTACATTGAGATAGTCAGGATGTGTAAGTAGTTGTTTTGTGAAATCCCATACATGCCCGTGAGTATATCGGTTGCCAAGGATAGAGACGAATCGGAATATCCATGACTGCATTCCGTATCCTTCACAATAAGCCTGTATCAAGCCCTCACATGCGAGCTTGGATGCGCCGTATAGTGATGTCTGAATTGGGAAAGCAGCATCTTCAGGTGTCGGTATCACGGGATGTTCCCCATAGATTGAACCGGTCGATGGAAAAACAATCTTTTTGATATCATTAGCTCGCATTGCTTCAAGAATGTTGAATGTTGCAATAGTATTTTGTTGTAGGTCTTTGAATGGATATTCAAGTCCATGTCGTACATCGGCATTTGCAGCCATATGAAACACGAAATCGCATCCTCTCATTGACTTACCAAGCAGTTGTGTATCCAGAACATTGTTATTGATGCATTTAAATTTGCTTGATTTACGAGCATCTTTAAGGAATTCCGGGATACCTGTACTGAAATTATCGTATCCGACTACTTCATGACCATCATTCAGTAATCTATCGACAAGATTTGACCCAATAAATCCGGCACATCCGGTAACAAAGATTTTCATGAATGTTCACCACAGTTGCATGGTTCTGATGACATGAACTTGAACATCATTTTTCCTACTGCTTCTTTCAGTGCAACACTTATGCCTTTGTGTTTATCGTATATTTCACCTGGGTGTAACGCCGTCAACCCGAAGAAGTGATGTTTGTAACCTCTGTGTTCACATATGATTTCTGCGATTGTGAATCTATTATCTTCTGTTGTAGCTATTTTGACACACGTGGGTTGTAATATAAAACCCAGTGGATATCTTTTTATCTCTCTGTATAACATTTTTCCTATTATTTCTTCATTTATTATCATTGTTTTTCCTCTTTGGTCTTTGTGTTCCGGCCTTAAAGCCGTTTGGTTCTCCGATTTCGGAAATTACGAGTTTCATTTCTTCTACTGAAAGCGAACGACTTACGTCTGGCTTTTGTAGATGGTCGTGCACAGTTTTGGTTGTCGTACCAATGAAATCAGCTATTTGATAATAACTAAAATCTTTTTTCCGAAGTGATTGTATCATTTCGGTTATATTGTCTTTAAATTCTGGTTTCATTTTCAAGCTTCCTGATTTGTTATCACCGAATGTTAATTGGTTTGAAGGTATATATACCTTATTGTATTGGGTTACAAGGTTGTGATATTTGTCATTTGTGATATCGGAACATTGGGGTTTTGTACATGTGGTGTGGGAGTTGGTTCTTTGTTTTTGACGAAATCAAAAAATCCACGTACTGAGATATCGTCTGGCGGTGTGTTAAGTAGAAGAGCAATGATATTAGTTACTTCAGATGTGGGGTTTCCTTCGGAATCGGTATCATAAAGATAGGTTTGGTATAGGGATTTTAGCCAATTTTCGTCTTTAGCATGACGTTGTAGTACTGGTAGGATGTCGCACTCGAATTTTTTGAAAGTATGGAATGGGAGTTTTTTGGCAAGGGTAGTGATGAGTGCATGGCGAGAGTTAGAAATACGGATTTTTTCATAATACGATGGACTCATGGTTTTTATCCACTCATTTATATGGAACATGCTGAGAAGTTCGGTATTCTGCACAAGGAGCATTTTTGCCATACTGGAATCTTTCCGGAGCAGGCGCGATGCATTACACAGGTTCTGGTAATTCTGGAGAAATGATATTCCAACACTGCGATACTGAATATTTTCCTCAAGCCAGAGAAGGAGTTTTTCGTTATCAATATCGAATGTTCCATCTACTGGTTTTCCATTCAGGAGCGAGTCTACTACGAAGAATATTTCTTTTTCGGAATATACCTTAGTGGCCTGTGATGTCAACATGTTTAGTGCAGCTCGAATATCACCATCACAACAATCAATTATCTTATCGATGTGTTCCTGGTTATTTGTATGCTGTCGAAGAATATTACCAATAGTTGTTGGTCTATGCTTATGAAATTTGATATCTTTTACATGATTTTTAAGGGATAATAACGGGTAGTTATCATTTGCTGTCAGTATAATTGGGTGAAGAGTGCGTTTGAATATTTCAGGCAAGAGTTTTATCGCTTCCTTATTAAGACCATCCGCTTCATCGATAAGGATAAGCCGGTATTTCGTCACATTATCCATTGCGTATTCTGAAGGGATGGTTGATATAGCAGTATCTATAGCCTCTGCAAGTGCTGATTTTGTGCTGACTTCAGACCCATTTATTTCCACAATCGGAAACCCATATTCTTCCGCAACAGCATGTGCAAGTGTAGTTTTTCCAGTTCCCTGATGCCCATGTAACAGGCAGGCTTTTTTATATCCGATTGTATGGTTCTGGAAATCGTAAAGGAATTCCTTTACGACATCGATATTTTTATCTATTCCGCGAAGTTCCGATAGTTTCATAACCATCCTCTTGTTTTTGGTTCATATAGTATGTCCATGTTTTTTTGAATCCTGACTTTGTTCAGGTGCCGGTATTGCCGATGTTGTCTGACCCGTTCCCATTTCGGATCGTGCCGATAAGAAAGTGGGTTTTTCTGTTTCCATATTGGGTCGGAGTATAGTCCTATTCTATTCGGGTTGTTGTACCATCTTTTTGTATGACTCATGAGTGAACTACCCCACCCTTTCGGGCTGGGGCTTCCTACGAATATCATCCGGTACAGTTATTGGTACTGGAAGACCTGTTTGTCGTAGATTATCAACAAATTGCTGATAGCCCGTCCACTTGGCGTTCTGTGATAGGAATCGTAACATGATATTGATAGAACTGTTTCTATCTCGGTCAAGCATATTCCCGCAATCACATTCCATAGTACGCTCCCATAATGGCATGATATGTTGTTTTCCACAAACATAACATGTCTTGGAAGTGTATCGTTCATCGATTTCTATTACTTTTTTACCTGCAAGAGATGCCTTGTAGGTTAGAAACCCGACAAACTGTGATAAGTAACCGTTATTCTGGGTTGATCTATTGAGTCCTTTTGTGGCTTTTTTGGATTGAGCCATTTCTTTTACATCAAGATCGCCAACGATAATTGTATTGGCTCTTGTATTGTCGATCATCCTTCTCGAAAGCTTGTGTTGAATATCTTTTATCTGATTACTTCTTTTTTTATGTCGCTTTGTCATGGATTGATGAATGTGAGTATGTTTCCTGCTCTTTTTCTTACAGTGATCTCTTCTTGATTGTAGGGCGTCTATGATTGGATTCCAGTATTTATCCGGTCTTGGGTTTTTGGCTTCAAAGAACTTACCCGTTGTATTCACAGCAGATACCGTTTTTGTTATCCCAGGGTCTATTGCCTGATATAATCCATTATCTTCATATGGTTTTTCTGATACTTCATGGACGATTGACAGGAAGTATTTGTTCCCGTCTTTGAATACTGAGACCTGATATACTCGTCCGAATTGTTCTGATGATGGGATATCAAATGTCAGAGAAATATCTTTTTTATAATACTGTGTCAGTGTGATCGTGTTGGAATTTATCTTGAATCCACTCTGGTTATGGATCATTGTTGTGAAATAATTCTTGCCTTTGAATCCTGGTGGATGTGCTTTGGTATCACCGTTTTTTCGTTGTTCAAAAAATGAATTGTAATCTGCATTCAAAGTTCGAATTGCCATTTGCAAAACTTTTGAATATACAGCCTTATATTTTGGGTACTTTTCTTTTATGCTCGGAAGATCGTTTTGTTGTTTTTTGTAATCAACCGAATAAGATGTTTTTCCCCAGGGAAAAACATCAAAATCGTCTCTGATGTTATTCAATTCCCATTCTTTCCTTCGTTCAGATAGAGCAAAGTTATAGAGTAGCCTGCACTGCTCTGATAGGTAGCATAATACCTCTTCTTGATCAAGTGTGGGAAAAATTCTAACCTTTTTTGTTAGCTGCATACTATTTCTTACTCTGATTTTCAACGTATCTGAAACAATATAGTTGTTTCGGTGTCTGTGACTCATGTTCAAGGGGTACGATTCATCCCCCACCTCTCGGAAGGGGAATTCTCTACCCCTTGACCCCACAAGTTAAAATCTGCTAGTGTTGACTGTGGTAGATATTTATCCATACATTCTGTGCACAGTAGATTATAAAATTTCTTTTCTGCGCCACAACGACAAGTGTTTGAGAGCATTTTTTTTTATTTTTGGTTCTCCGTATGATTATTTATATTGGATATTATATGTGGGTTGTGCATGCAAGTGGAGCATGGCGGTTCTACATATTTTGTGTGCATGTTGCCGCAAGTGGCGCATTTTGTGTTCAAATTGTATTCCTCCCGTATCCTTCTTTATCCCATTTTATTCTGGATTTTAGGGATGTAAATGAACTTGGATATATACCTTTGAATTCGAAGTATTTTGAGAATTTTTGTATGTAATATCCGAGACTGGACGGTGCGACATATGTCCACGCATAGTCTTCAGGTGTTCGGATACTGCGGCCGCTTGCCTGTGCAAGTTTGCGGAACATATCTATTTCGTATCTGGACACAAATGGTTCCCCGCGTTCTTTTGCAGATGTTTCGAGAACAGTATCCATATCATTTTTCTTTTTTATACGCGGGTCATTCAAGCTACTAAATGGTAGTACAGGGAAATACTGGAATCTGCTAAGATCGTCGCGTAGGTCAAGTCCTTCTGTGTCGGAAATACTCATTAATACAGCATTGTCCATTTTGGACATTCTTTCCAGTACGACTTTTTTGTTACTGGCCATTGGAACAAGTAGACGTGATCGGTATTTTTCTCCGATATTGTTGAGGATCAATGATCTGATTGCTCTGGATGTACAGTGAACAATACCACGCTGATGTTCATGGATATCAAGCACGTTTTCAAGTGCTTTTATGCTGACATCTATTTTTTCCTCAAAATTACGACTGTTGATTTTCCCAATGTTAAGCGGGTATATTGGTGCCCGTTCCGGTGGGAATGATGATGGCACATTGATATAATGTACCTGGTCAAGTGGTATACCAAGTTCCTGACAAAATATTACCGGGTCAAGAATTGTGGCAGACATCATCAATACTGTGTTGCCTAGACGGAATAATAAACTTTCTGCATAGTCTCCTATGTATGTTGGTTTGAGTTCGATTTTGTCGATGGTATTTCCATCGTAATTTAACATAACAGTCCAGTTCTCCGGATGTTCAGTGTATCCGTAAAAAAACTTTTCGAGTTTATTGAAACATTCTTCGAGTTTGGATACTATTATTTCTTTCTTTTCAATAGTATCTTCGTTGGTCTCGAACTGATATACTTTTCCATTTTTGACAGGGTACTCAATGGTTTTTCCATCATCGGAGACTAGGCTCACCTTGGTCTTGTCACTAGTAAGTTTCAGTAAGATGTATTTGTCACTGGCAGAGAACTGAATTGTGTCACTGGTTGATTCAACATCGGCATGATGTATCCAATCAATTCCGAATCGCAGACTTAGAAATTCTGTAATTTTTTCAGTGTCGCCCCAATTAAATATGGATATATTTCCGAATTCTTTAAGTGTTTCTAAGTCACCGGTTTCGTCTAATAGTTTTTTGTAGATTTTTGTTTTCATGTCCTTGAGAAATGGTATCCAATCTACTATTTCCTTACCATGGTTAAGAAATGTGATGTTTACGAGATCGAGATCGTTTTGTGTGACGGTTATTTTTACGAAATCCGATATTACTTTGTCTAGATTATGTGCTTCGTCACATCCTAAAAGTGTCCTGTTGCCAAAATCACCGACAAAATTTGCCTCACCGATAAGGTATGGATAGTTATGTACTACGATTGGTGATGATATTGCTTCACATTTCTGTTGCCAGTAATTACAGTGAATGGATGATTGCCAAAATAATTCTCCACGTCCCGAAGTACAAGCGAAGTTATTATCTGTTCGGATTTGAGCAACTACAGATGGTGATTGAAGATTTGCTGATGCTATCTCGAAATTGTCTTTGTCTTTGATGAATTCCTCTGGGTCTCCTCCCGTGTCCGGATGATGCTGTAAAACAAGTTTACGGAATGCATCCTTTAATTGCTGTTCGGTTGCGTCCGTTGTTAGTTTGAAACGCTCAAATGCCTTGAATACTTCTGGCCTGACACGAGATGAGTAATGGGAGTTGATGAAGTCATTTACAATGGCCGATATTTTGACCACTGGTTTGAATTCGCATCTGAATTTCTTATCAGTAATACATTTTCCGGCGTCGCAATGTACTTCTTGATTCTGGTATTGGAAATATTTACATAGTGATGTACCGCGTCCTTTCTGTTCGGGAAGATGAAGTGTCCTTACATATTGCTCTTGTAATACATGTTGCATAACAACAATATGTCCTGTTCCGAGCATACGGGAAGTAGTATACATGATTACTGATTTACCGCCACCTGTGCCCATTTCAAGAAGAATAAATCGTTTCCCTAATTTGATACCATTTTCAATTTCGATAAGAGCTTCTCGCTGGTTCGGGTAGAAGATTTTTTCCGGGAAGTGTTGAAGAATTGTCATGGAATATACTCTATTATTTCTCTCGAATTTCATTTCCGTTTTTGTCACAAAGCACACCGAGATATTTCTTTATCTCATATCCTCGGTCAGACATTTGATAGACTTTATTATCTTCTTCGATAAATGGAATACCACATTCTCTGTAGACATCATAATATGTCGCATTTGAGATCATAAAAACTTCTTTTGGTGTCATTGCTTGAAGCCGTTTTCGTATATTACCATCAGTGCAATTAGGATAAAATATTATGTATTCGTGATATGTCGTGCGCACTGCTAATTTTGTTTCTTTGATTGTAGTGCCAAATAACCCAAAATATGGCTTGTGGATATAGTATATTGTATCTCCACTATCAATTTTATACCGATGGTCAAATATGACGAAGTCTTTATGTGATAATATCGATACTATTTCAGTATCTGTGATATCTGGATATTTTTCCCGTAGTACTGATACTATGTCTGTATATTTACATAATTTGCCCGTACACAATTCACGAGCAGTTTCTCTTGCCGATATGAATTCTTTCTGAATATTCGAAATGCTGATACAATTTTTCATTTTATACGCCACCTTGACGGATCAATTGGTTTCATAATCAGAGGAAATTCGCCACAATCACAAGATTGGAGGCGTGTTATTGAGTTCCAGATGACTTCCTCGCTGCATTTGGAACATGGATATGTCCGAGTAAAGATTGTCATATACCTATTACCTCTCGCATTGTTGATGTTCTGTCTTTAGTTGTGCCAGTTAATATTGTATATGGCATATTATGGTTTTTCAGTAGATGTCGAATTACTCCATCGAGTTCCTTTGCTTCTGATTCATCCTGTACTCTCGTTCCGTCTTTGACATATGGTTTTTCACGGTTACATAAGAACAAGTAGTCATACCGCTTGGTGTCATGAAGAAAAAACTCATACATTTTGGCCATTAGCATATTGTCATCTGGGATTTTTGCATATTTTAATGCATATACATATGACAAAATTATAGGTGAGTCCGTAACCATGTATTGGATTTCTTCAGGAATGGAATCCTCTTTTAATTTTTGTTCATAATAGATCAAAAATTGTATCCATGGATTATTCGGTGGGAGGATTTTTTTATTTATGTTTTCCCGGATCCATTCTTGGACTTGTTCAACCAATATACATTCTGTTTTAATCGACGCGAAAAAATCTGCACATTGAGTTGACTTTCCGCTTCCCGGACCACCTAACAATCCTATTCGTTTCAAATTATCACCTTTTGCATTTCTTCGGCTGGAATAAATAAATCAGACCATGAGTTTGGTGTCCCGACACATGCATGCCAGCCGTGTTCTTTCATACGGTCAAGATTACCATTTTTGATGTAGAATGATTCGTATCCGGTTACGCCGCCGATAAGTTGAAACACTTTCCCATGTTCAGTGGTTTCGATTTCGTATTCTAATTCGACAGTGGATTTTTCTTGTGTTACGCTGTCTGTTAAGATTCCTTTTATCATTGGTTCTCCGCAAATTTTTCGACGATATCGGATGTTTCATTTATGTTCCCGATAACTTTGAAATTTTTGAATATTCCGTTGTTTATGTAACGAAGAATTAGATATTGATCATTATTGTAGATTTCGATATCGAATCCGAGATCTTCTCCATAGACAAAGGTTCCAATCATTTTTATTGTTTTATGGGGATTTTCAAAATATTCAAATGTGAATACGTCACCTTCATATATTTCGATACCATCGACATCGTCTTTGCCAACATATTGTAGCCATTCGGTTTTCTGGATGAATCCATCTGCCCATGTCATATCCAAGGTATGGTTTGTTGTTATGTGTTGCCATACTTGTATATTTATTCTGGAATTCTTAAATAATGCTTTAAATTTCTTATCCATGTTATCACCACGTAATAATTGACTTGAATGTATATATACTTTTGTTATAGTTCGGTTGTGACCGCAATTGTTTGAATTTCTTTGTTTTCGCGTGTGCCTGTGATGATGTTTGACCATGAATATCCGACTGCGCCAAGTATTGTTTCGGTCGGTTGGACGAGAACAAGGTCACGCATTTTTTCCCAGTCTATATATGGAATAAAATCTCGCGGCACGGATTCGTTGTAATTTAGGCATAATGGTTTTAAGTTTTTGGTTTCCATACGTGGATAGTTGGAGGGAGTGGCTGCAAGATAGAGGTAATATACAGTTGATTCTGCTTTAAAAGACTTATGTAAGCAACGGTTGGCATATTTCGCACCGATTACGAGTGATAGGGAATCGTTATCGAATTTGTGGATTGTTTCCTTGATTAAGAGCAAGTCGGGATTTTGTTTTGTAAAATTGTTATATGTTGCGAGGAGATAATTCCGGATCTCTTTGTATGGTGCATCGTTGAGTATCATTGTAGATAGTTTTGTTTGTACTTCGACCATTAACGGTGAGGTATCACTCCGGATTACGTCCATGCCCGTAAAATGTGGTTCGGGGTCGAGAGTATTATCATCTTTGTAGGCAAGGTAAAAATATCGTTTCTTCGCACCTATGGTTTTGTCTCCTTGAAGTGGCATCTGAACAAAAGATTTCATGCGTTTCTTTTCATCGAATTCAATTTCGATGAACTTGTTTTCGATGTTGAACATTTCCTTTGTGAATGCTGGAATGAGGGAGTTGACATATTTTTCCAAGAGTTTACCGACAATAGTCATTTCTTCTGCCGATAATGATAGTGGTAATTTAACGAAAAGGCTGTCAGTGTCTCCATATATTATTAATGTTATAAATGTATTGAACTTATCGTATAGTGTATTAAACTTATCGTCTGGTAAGTTAAGAGTTGGTTTGACATTGGTTAATAGTTCCTGGATATTGAGATTTTCTAGTGTATCGATTACTTTTATTGTGAGAGCTTTGCAGACTGATGTGATCGCTTCGGCGATTGCCTTGTCCATAAGCCTGAAGTATGGATTTTTGTACTGGCCATAGAATATGTTACCAATGCGTTTGAAACCGAGTTGTAGACGATCCTCGACGTTCTTTGTCTGTTCATCTGTTGCGTCTTTCTTTAGTTTTTTATGACGATTGCGCTCATTACGAACGTGGATTAAAATTTCGGGTATAATACCAGTTTTGTCTTTCTGGAACATGGCACCATTGGGGCAGTGGATATAAGTCTTAAAAATATAATCTTTGATGTCATCGTCGGAGAGGGGTTGGGTTTGTCTGATTTCATCGAGTGTGATGTTTGTGGATGCGCAAACATTACCATCCATCATTACTGATGTATAGTATCCTTTGAAGTCGAGGACGATTACATTGGCGTGTTTTCCAATTGTGGCTTTGTGAACAAACGCGCCGCCTTCCTTTTTACCGTCGCCTTTTACGTGGGCATTTGTCGGTATTGCGATTTTCCGGTCACGCAGGAATGTCATTATGAAAGAATCGACTATTCGTAAGGGGGATTGGTTATCAAGGCCAGCATTTGAAATGCGTTCTATGGTCTGCATGTTGTCAATGATTTGACATTCGGATGTCAGAGCATATGTGAGCTGGACATCAACGATGTTATATGCGAGAAGTCCAACTGGATCTTTGAGACGCATTTCCTTGATAGATGTTCGTTTCATCTTACCGACACCGAATTCTTTATTTGCGGAAAAATCAAGTGACTTAGACCTAGGATTTTGGGATAAACTATATACATATTGCTCCATTGCGTCTATGGTTGTTGTTCCTTCAATATGGATAATTTCATCTTTTTTATTAAGCCAAACACGATTTGTTTCACTAATTGCGTTATATGGTAATTTGAGATTTTCCATTCGTTTGACAATGTAGGGCATATCAAATTTCTGGTTCCATGATACGATTATATCGGGATGGTTAGTGTTGATATACGTGAGGAGGTCGCCGAGCATCTGACGTTCAGTATCATGATTATGGAAAATAATATTTGGATTGGAAAAGTTATATTTCAGGAGCTTGGGGATAAGATTTGTTGACCAGTATTGTTGCAGACGCGTTTTTACCTGTAGTAATTCATGTTTTTTGAAACCAAATGAGAAAACATGGTAAGTATTGGTAAATGAGTCATAGAACGTCATGCATGGAATTGGTTCAGGTGCAGTGACGGTATCTACCGAATCAAAAGTTTCTATATCAAATATGTTAAGACGGGGTTGAATTGTCATGTTTTCCTGACATCGTTAATATGACAGTTCAAGGACGGAATCTCTATCTCTCCACTTAGACCATAGTATATCCGTAGTACTTGTGGGTAGACTACATCTGCTTGCCATGTCTGGTCAAATTTGGACTTTAAACCAATCTCAATCTGCCCATCTCCTTTACAGGCCGGGCAAACAATCTCTAATTTGTCTTGGATAATGCGACCGAGTCCGGAACAATCTCGACATTTTACACGTTGTGCAACATCTTTAGGGAACCGTGTGTAGATAAGCTTAAGTGGATTTCCCTTCAGGTCTGTCCATCCATCAACAATCTCTGTGATACGGCTATCCTGTGAAATCTGAGTGTCGGCCTTAACAAGAAAGAATGGTCGAGTGCCACGTATTCGTGCAGTTACTCGCTCATTTGTATCCAATCGACCGAATGCACGGGCAATTAACTCATTGTTTTCTACGACGTAATCAAGATCGGTTATTAATAGTTTCATTTCGTGTACTTGATAATTATCGCATTAACCATGGTTCCGCTTTCTTTGAAACTGCCTTCCGGTAATTTGATTACTTCGGCATAGTTTAAGACATCGTCCCTGAATTGCTGTGTCTTTTTGTTATTCCTGAATAAAACCCCTGCTGACATTACAGATACGAGAATGCCATCTGGATTTAAGCAATTGATAGCATGATTCACATGATCAACGTCCTGCTGGCGTTCAAAAGGGGGATTTTGGATTATTCGGTCATACTCTGCCTGTTCTGTGAGGAAATCAACAAAGTCTACGGTATATTTTTTTAGGTTAAGAAGTCCTCTATTTTCTGCAAGAATTTCGCCTATTTTGATAGAGTAGTTTATGTTATTTGGTAATAAGTCCAATATATGTCCTTGCCCGGCCGACGGCTCTACTACTGAATTACCTGGCTGGATATCCAAAAGTTCTATCATTTGCCTGACTATTTTTTCAGGTGTTGGGAAGTATCCTGTCTTTATCTTTGGGTCAAATTGACCAGAGTTTATGACGGCTTCTAATCGAGATACTGGGTCAATGCTGAATACGTGAGCTTTTACTTTCTTATTCCATTTACCTCCAATTCGTTCGAGAACCTGGTTTACTGCGAGGTACAGTTTTCTATCTAACTGTTCCGTTATTCTAACATTATTTCCATCTATTTCTAATGTGCTAAGTACAGCTAATATGTCTTGTTGAATTTCGCTCATTTGTTGTCACCTGGTATCATGTTTTTTATGTAGGACTCGGTTTTTTCATACTATATTGGACGGTGCCATTAAGACGTTCTTTGTGTTTGACCGCATATCCGCTGAACCATATTTGGCGGAGGATTATCCCGACTCTACGTTGTGGTAGATCAATGACGTTAAATACATCGTTTGATGTGATTTTTTTGTCTCCGAATTTTTCATATATTTTACAGCACAAAATCTTGAGTTCTTTTTGTTTGATTTTCATTTTAGATCAGTCGTATTTTTTCTAATCCGCATACATGGCGCATATCACACCACGTACACGCATTTGAATTCTTAGTGAACTTTCCATTATTTATATTTTCGGTTACATTGTTCGATATTTCGGTTACGATGTTGATAACCGGCTGTGTAATGTTTACAATTATTGGTTTATTGTGCCGGACATAGTAAAACACCATCTTCGGTGGCCATATACCAAATTTTGCATGGTAATCGATTGCATATATTCCAGCCTGAAGGATATGCTCGATTTTGATTGAGTCAGGAAGTTCTTTTGCTGTCTTGTAATTCATCATTGAATGGTCGAATAACACCTTGTCAATGCAGATGTTGTAAGGTTCTTTGAGGGGTAATTCCAGATGTATCGGCATGAACTGGGTTTCACCATTCAGGGATGCAAGGTATTTGTTGGACTCGTTCTGTGAGAATATCAGTAATGTTGAAACCGCATCCTTAAATGCTGTTTCCGATAGTGTATAATCCCAATTTTTGTTTAGTAAGTCTCCGAGGATAATGTCAAAATAATTTTTCGGTGATGGGTAATCGCGGATTGCGCTTAAGTTCAGGCTGGGATAAAAATGTTCAAATACGGAATGGAGAATCTTTTCAAATTTCCAGTTCTTGGAATCTATTTCTGTAGGTGGAATTTGTTTTATGTATCTAAGATAATACGAAAACTGACATCCATATAACTGATTTTCAAATGTGTATCCATGCCGCTGGATTGATGAATAACTAAGGGTCATATCTCGCATGTGACCATTGGAGATGTTTCAGATGCAATTCTTTTCAGTGCCTCTCTAATCTTTGATTTGACTAAATCAGGATTCTTGTCAATGAAAGATTTTGCTTTCTTAACGGCATTTTCTTTACTGTCGTCCGATGCTGTAAGCATTAGTCCTGTTATGGCTTCTGTTACTCTATACTCGCCATAAACCTGATGTGAGAACAATGATACACCACCATATTCGAATGGTTCTGCATCATTTACGGGTTCAGTTGTGTCTTCTCTGCGGATAAAATACATTCTTATATCTCCTTTTAAAATATAAACAGTAGTACCACAGCAACCACGAGTCCGAAGATTGCAATGGATTCGGGTATAACAGTCATTAAGAGACCTTTTCCGAAGAATCTTTCTTGTTCTGCCATTACCTTTACGGCCGATGAACCGATAACTGCTTCTGCTTTTCCTGCGCCTATACCGGCAAGACCCACTGCAAGTCCTGCGCCTATTGCTACTAGACCTTCAATCATGTTATACTCCTTGATATTTTATTTCCAAGATTGTATGCGACAAGCATACCTATTATTATATTGGCAATTGTGCCAAAAAATGTTATGTAGATACCCGATGATTTATATTCACGGGCGAGAATGATGATTATTATCGTGATTAGAACCATTATGAATATGCATATGCTTTTACATATGCCGAATGTATATGTGAACAGTTGTCTACGGTTGTCAATTTCGGTCGATGTTGGAAACAGTTCAGGGTGGGATAGTTCCAATCGCCTTCGTGAATTACTCATAGTTATCCTTTAGTTTACGTATTCTGCGAAGTTTGAACTTGCTTGTTTTGCTTGTACAAGATCCGTTATAGTGATGGTACCGTGTTGGGTATATGGTATATCATCGTCGCCGAAATTGGATTCAAAGATTTTATCACCAATACCAAACCCTACAATGGCACGATGTCTCCAACCATACCATTTCTGTTCTGATACGTTGAAACCTATTGAACAGATTCGAGAAGATGGAGTACGAAATTCTGGTTGAATTCCTTTTTTGAACAGAAATCTTGCAAATTTTGTGTCTCCGATATACTGACCAGATTTTGTGAATGCAGATTTTATGACTAATCTGGGATATGTTGTAATAGAAACGGGTGAACTATCATTGGTTGAGAAACATTCATACCGGACATCATATTGTTTGTAGTGGATTGTTTTGAGAAGGTTGTTTATCATGATATCAAAGTTCCATTGTGTTTACGATTTCGATATGTTCAATGGTTTTCTTGCGCACATACCACAGGAAAATTATTCGAATTGACAAAGATTCGAGAAGTTCGATTTCAAGTTGTGTCCCGGCTTTACCTTCGGCGATGAGATCCGACCATTCCCGGAGTTTATAGAACACATTGTCACGTTCGATTTTTCCGCTGATGAATTCGTTGACAGCGAGTTCTAATTTTGCCTTTGTTTTGACATCACATATCTCCAGAAGTTCAATTGCTTTCTTAGTTACTTCTTCGGTTAAACGCGCCGGATTAAAAATATCTTGGTCTTTTTCGATATTGACAAATTTTTCTGCTAACTCGTCAGAGAATGCTGATTCAATTGAATCGACGAATTCTTTTAATTCTGGAGTTTTACTTAATTGTTTTGATTTTTTTGACATTTATATTACCTGCTCTACACTACTTATTGTCTGTATCATGGCAATTTTTGACAATATGCCGCTGAATTCAACGATGGGTATACTTGATGCCATATGTGACGCATGATTAGCTACAATTGCGTTTATTGTGGCTACAATTCGGTTATTGTGGTTCTTATCCTGGGAGAATGTGATGTTTGTACATGCCTCAAGAATAGATTCACAAATCGATTCGTTATCGAATCCTTTGTTAATCAACATAGTAAGGAGTATTTCACGTGCTGATATAAAATCACCTGATACAGCAGTCGTAACAATGAGTTTACATGTGTCAAGGTCAGGTGTCTGGGTGAATACTTGGATTGCATCCATTGATATTGTCAAAGACAACATGGACGCACCTTCAAGTGGGTTTATGATTTGTCGTGCATCTCCTTTTGCATATCGACATAGTACAGATCTGACTTCAGGAGATACAGTAATGTTTTCTTTTGTACATATCCGGTCAATTAGAATATTCATTTCGGTAATGCTGAGTGGTGAGAAATGAATTGGTGTCAACCTGGATTGAATAGGTTGAATTATTTTACCACGGAAATTACAGGAAAGAATAAACCGTGTCCTATCTGCGTATTTCTCAATTGTTCGACGCAATGTCCATTGTGCGGCCGAAGTTAGTGCGTCGGCTTCATCGAGAAATATAATCTTATCATTGCTTTTGTCTGCAATGTCTTTTATCTTGCCACGTATTACATCAATACCATTCTCGTCGGATGCGTTTATTTCGGTAAAATGTGATTTGTACGAAGTGCCATACATTGCATGTGCAATTGCAAGTGCAGTTGTGGTCTTTCCAACTCCTGAATCACCGGAAAACAAGAAATGAGGTACATTATTGTCAACGACATATTTTTTTATTATTCCCATTGCCTGCGTATTACCGATTATATCTTCGAGTGTTCCCGGTCGATGTTTTTCTATCCAGATTTCTTTTAATGGCATTGTTTGTTATCACCTTTTTGTTTAATATGGTATTATTTAGATATATAGTTATTCACTATCGAGAGAATTTCGGCATGAACAACGTCGATTGGTTGATTTGCGTTGACCATGGGATAGTGAAATTGTCGTGCAAAAGATTTGTATAATTCGTTTATCCGCTTCTGTTTTTCACTGGTTTCATAATAGTAAGCTACCAGCGGCTAAAGCCGCATTAGCATACGGAAATAAGAACCCCTGACAAACTTCTGCCTTTACTTTTTTAATTCCAGTCTTTCTTAAGGGGTCGGGTATTGTACAATTGCTCTTCATCACCCATGCAGATTACCCAATAGTACAATTTAGTAGCTTCATCACCGTCGCCGGCTATACGATTGTACACAATCAATCTACATTTTAAATAAAATTTCCATTGGCGATAAATATGGAATTAAGACATAGTCGCCATAGTGTATCGGCTCTACAATATCATTTCGTGTTCTGTCCGAAGTATCGAAAGCCCCTGTTAATGCCGGGGATTGATACCAGGCTAAAGCTAATTATAATAGATTTGGCTGAGTTTCATAATTGGGATGTACAAAGCTTGGAGGTCATGCCCGATCATGTCCACATGCTTCTTGCAGCAGATCCGAAATGGTCTTGCTCTGAGATCATGAAATGGATTAAGGGCAAGTCTTCTTTCCTGCTGAGAAAAGAGTTTCCTGAATTGAAAGCTTCTATTCCTGCGCAATTATGGACTCATTCATTTTACGTTGCATCGGTTGGCGGGACTAATGAGGATGTAGTCAAGCGATACATTGAGAATCAACGAAAGGAAATGAAGGGATAACTATTAATAGAATGGTAACTATAGTTAGTATATAGTAAAAGGAGTAACGAATTATGACAAAGAAAGTACCAGAATATCACGGAAGAGATAGAACAGATTGTGAATGCGGAGTTTGTACCGGAGAAGACGCCTATCTTGATTCAATGGATAGACAATATCAAACATGGCTGAGGACTCTGGATTAATCTTCTTTGGAGGAAACTATGACTAAAAGGGATTCACAAAAAAGAGCATACACTTACATCTGCTATAAATGCAAATTACCTATTCTTGATGCCGAAGCCGCTTTTATCAAAATAGATCACACGGGAATCTTTCATCGGTTGTGCTTACCGGCAGACACAACCGATATTGAGGAAATTGAAATATAATTCTCAGGAGTGAAATATGGTTCTAAAATGTAAACGCCAAGAAATGTGTGATGCATGCAAAGAGCCTATCAAAGTCGGCCAATGGTATGATGTTCTCGCAATTGATAATCATAACATGGGACATACTCATAAATCCATTTCAGTTCATGAAGAATGCAGGCAAAGAGCAATAGAGGAGCTATGTTAGATTTTAATTTTATAACATCTAAAGTTCTTCTTATTAGAGAATGGGACGAAGACGTTAAAAGTAATAAAAAATCACAAGAATATTTAGTTATTGCTACTGAAACGGGTATGTTGGCATTTGAGGCGAAAAGGAGATGAAAATGGCAGAAATTACACAGAAAGTCATAAAAGATCATGGTGATGGAGAAGTTGAGATTGAAGTTACCGCGAGGTTTACGATTTATACCCCAACAACGCCACGCGATAAAGTGAACAGAGAATTTCACGACGCAATGGAGAAGTTCGCAATATGAGCCTTGAAATACCGGATTGCCCGGTATTAGGAGATCATCATAGTTGCCAAGAGTGCGGAGATCGGCAGGTATGCGACCAATTCTTAAGTACCATTTATGATGAAATCAATTTGAAAAACGAGGAAGAGCAATGATAACTTTAGACGTTAAATATTTTTCAGAATCGGATTATGCAGAAGCGCAGGAATTTATTAAGAAGCTCCGTGAAATGTTTCCAGTCTTTTTCCATGAAGAATCCTGCAACAAAATAAATACAGTCCAGTTGAGCAGTAATGACATTAAGCCCCCCTATCAATTGGAAATGACGAAATATAAAGAGGAATAAATGAACAACCAAGAAGGCATTGTTTTTAATTTGGATGATTCAGCCCAAATATACGTTCATGGCTGGATTGTTTTTCATGATTGCAATGGACATGAAGTTATGAGATTGCCACAATTGGAGGAATCAACTTGACTAAGGAGAATCAGATAAAGCAGGTGTATAACGCTTTAAAAGTGGCTGGGGAGAAGATCGGATATCATAACTACCTGTTACAATTGACTGAGTATAAGAAAACTCATAAGTCAGTAAAGAATTTCAGATTTACTGTAACGCCTGAGCATAAGGAGATCGTGGAAGCTATGGGTAAAGTGCTAAATGAGACCATGACACCAGAAGACGCTATGGCTTTATTATGGCAATATGACACGATGAAGCAAAGGGGTGTATAAAATGGCAGTATTACTATACAAAAAAATAGATGAAATGGATAGAGAAGAGCTTGAAGGGCTTCAGAAGGAATTAGAACAGACTATAGATGAATTGAACGAACAGGTATTAGAACAAACAAACGTCTTAAATTCAGTGATTGGTAGAATTGATCAAATAGATGCATCGGAGGAAGAATAAAGGTATATTCAATTCTAACAAGGCAATCGTCGTTTGAACTTGCAAAAGAAATCCTGATTAAGCAGAAAGGTGATAAATCAAAAGCGTTATCCCGAATCTTGGAAGATTATAAAGTTATGATGGATATGCTAAAAGAGGATTATTATCAGATTATCCCTAATGCTAAATGCAAGAAATGCGGTGGAGTTGTCTTAAAAATCGTGCGTATATTTTCACAAGCGACTTGTGGGGGAAATCCTGTTATAGGTTGCCCGGTCTGCAAAACCTTTTCATCCGGGAACATGCTATTTAATAGACGAGATATAGAACTTGATCCGCCTGTTGAAGCATGCACATATGGCGTTGAATACTGTAAATTCACTAATGTGCATGGAACGCATGAAACGGTATTAGAAGAATGTAAAAAACACCATAACGAATGTGTAAAATTATACCCCTGTGCGTTCTTTATTATTTATAGTAATGAGGTGTGAAATGAAACGAGAAATAATGTTTAGAGCATGGGATACAATCTTAAACAGGATGTATCCTGCTTTTGAGATGAAAGAGTATATGAGCTTAAATGAGATGGGACAAGATAATATAGTCCCACAAACAGCGAATGAAATCGAGTTAATGCAATTTACAGGACTCAAAGACAAGAACGACAAAGAGATTTATGAGGGCGATATCTTAAAAGATGAGTATAACCGACTCCTGTTAGTTGAATGGTGGCAATACGCTTTTACTCTGAAAGCCATCACAAAAACCAATTTTGTACGGGCTAATTATATTATCCAATGGTTTATAGGCGTGCCCTCTCTCCCTGAGATCATTGGAAACATCTATGAGAATCCTGAATTATTAGAACAGGATACTTTATGCGCATGTAAAGAAGTTAAGGGGAAACACAATGAACGCACATGAGAAACGAGCCGCTAAAGCAGAGGAAATGAGAATTGCCTATGATGCATATCTTAAGATTAAAAAAGAATACGAAGATGTTTATTATAATGCAAAGGACGATCAATGAGATTACACTTAAAACAACAGCCACCGGATGTTCACGGGATGATTTCAGAGCATAAAGCCTCTCATGGTCATAAGAGCAAAGAAGATACAGTAACCTGCCTTATCAGAGAAGCCATGAGGCGATATGATGAAACGGATAAGATCGCGGATTTATCGAAATTAATCAATCGCTATATTGATGAGAACAATACACTCAAATTTAAAACAAATCTTCAAAAAGAACGTATCGAAACTTTGGAATATAAACTAAATATGATGGATGCGGATGGCAGCCCATGATAAAAAAAGAAATCGGATGTACTGACATATTTATAGAAGGTAAAAATGCAGATATGCATTATCCGTTTATAGCCTGTCGGTTATGCTACCAGGAACAGGGAAGCTTAGGATGTATTGATTTCAGGAATAATACACTCTCTAAAATGATATACGGGAAAGTAGCATGATATCACAACAGTATAACGCTAATTTTTTTGCCACTGGGGATAGACCATATCCAGGCTATATGTTTGTGGAGATTATAGCAGATGTTACCGCAGTCAAAACAGTAATTATACCCGTCTGGGAGAAGCCGTAACTATGCCGACCCCGGACAAACAGGAGACCAGGGATTGAAGATGCTAACTAAAATAAGGGGTTCTAACCAGCTCACCCACGTTGAAGCTGTTGACGAATTGAACCCTCTCCCACGGCTAAAGCCGTGAGATTCCCATACGCTCATATAAGCTCTCTATGGCTCTCATCTAGGGGGATTACAGCATCCATAGCCTCACTATTAATTCGTATAGGATTAACGAGCGAACCACTCTGGCTCTGGATTCCTTTGAATCCAAAGCTGGTAGGGCAAACCTTACCTATCGCAGTTTGTTTCGCCCTTGAAATCGCATCGCTAAGGATAGATTCCAGACCTTGCCAGAGGTCTTTCACTCTGACTAAATCAAGGGCATTTGTTTCTTTTCCAATACATTTTGCCAAAAATGCAGAGTACAAATCCCTCTGCATCTCGATACCACAGCAGATATGCCATCGTTTGCTAAGTGGTTTCTTAACAGCTTGCTCGCATATATGGCATATTTGAGATAGTTTCGTTGTCGGTGTTGGAAATTCAAATAAGTAGCCACCAGCATTTTCAGCTTTTCTCTTGAGGCTATTCATGAACATTGATGGAGCACGTATACCAATTGACCTGCCGTATCGCTTTTGCCAGCCTTTATATGATACGTCTTCGGTCTGGATTCTCGTGCCCATTGATATTATTTCGTTTATGTCTTTACCGTAAAGGGATTTTCGATGTGCAGCTAAGATTCGATCGGTTTCGGCTAAGTCCTGGCTTATTGTTTTATACCGGTTGGATTTCTTGAATTTCTTTCCCTTCTTGACTGTTCCATTTTTATTATAATTGTCTGGATTGGTTGCCCGTAATGATCTATCTAATTTTCGTTGCAGTTTTCGTTTCTTTTTCTGATCCGGCATTAGTTCACTGCAAAACTGTTTCAGGGTAGCTTTTGTATCTGCAACCATTGCTATTGTTCCCACCCCTACATCCAATCCGATCTCTTCTGTCCCAATTTTGTTTTTTGGGTTCTGAAATGGTATTCCTTCGCAAATAAGTTGAAGATAAAAGCGGTTCTTGCCATTGATCTTTCTTCGAATAATCCGGCAATACTTGACGTTATGTTTTAAGCCGTATGCTATTACAGCATTCTTCGGGTCGATTATGCATGGGATTTCAAGACCAGACCAATAGAGGCTATTGCCCCTGAATATTAATCCGGTTTCATTGTTTTTTCCTTCCAGAGAATCCATCTGGTTTTTTCCTTTGAATCTCACGTTTTTCGCTTTTCCAAATGCTTTTTTCTGGACTGCATTGAATGCTCTCAATGCTAATTTCTGAGCGATATGAGCGTGAATATGTTCTTCCATCCAGCTATTCCTTATTCCAGTTGCATAATGTTGAATATCGTAGTCGGTAAACCCTTCTTTCTTGTTGAGTTCATTAAAAGCCTTTGTTCGTTCCTTATTCGGCTTACCGTTAATTGTTTTCGAGAGTTTCTGGATTTCCTGATACTCTTTTGATTGCTGAATACGTGCAAGTCGTTTGAGTGCTTCCCCTAAACAGGCATGATACAACTGCCTGCCAGCATCCAGACGTACAAGTATTATTGCTTCATCTGCGGATGTGGTTTTTAATGGAAGTTCTGTTATGAACGAGGGGGTGTTTGATCTCATTTTCGCATCTTCTAAGCAATAATCTATATTACTCTGAAAGTTAATATAGCTATCGGCGACTGAATTATCGCAACCTTCTAAGCAATTGTTGCTCTTTTGTTCAGCCGCCATGATTGTTATGTTTTTCATAGTACCTCATGCAAAGGGTTCGCTATCTCCACGGCTAAAGCCGGAGGCTTGCGCTCACCCTTTGAACCCACGATTTTGTCATCAGACTCTGGATGAGAAGTGCACGGTCTACCGTAGTCTGGTCTTTGAGTATATTTTTTGTAAGTACATCATCTATCAAACAACCACTGACAGAATCATAATACGGATATTCAATACGCGTTCCATTTAGTGATTTAGTTAGGAGTTTTGTTTGCGTTTCTTTCCCGATGCCATCCGACCCTTCTATACATACAATTATGTTTTTCATATCTGTTTTTCCTCTTCCCAAATTACCAATAGTTTCATGTGTCGACCCACTTCTCCTATCGTTCCCAGTCTCTCGGTGACAAATTCACATATTTTCAACAATTCATCATCTGACAATAAAGTATTGGGGAAGTATTCACGAAGTGTTTTAATATCTGACATTATTTCACCTTGTTATTTCTTACCGATAGGTCATATCCCCATATCATTATTGCACCATCGATAGATTCAGTCATATCCATATCTGCATTCACCAAGGCTTTTTTGACGATTGTACGTGTCTTGATGTCCTTTATCAGGAAGAATTCAAGAATTTCTTCTACGAGTTTTTCTTTCATTTCTTGTGTTGTCCATTCGTGATTGTGTTTTGAATCCCGGAGTTCGAGTTTTTCTTTCATCTTGATAACGAAATTATCGAGATCGGAAGTGTAGTTGAGCAAGGAGCCATTTATCATGCTGTCACATCGTCGAATAGATTATAGTCACCACGGTAGACATGTGCCGATGTACTGATGTCGATGACCTGGATTAACTTGGCCTTGTTGGGAATCAAGACTTCTCGGTTAATTGCTGAAAGAATTCCTGTAATATTGGTTGGCCAGGCCATTCCAAAATCACGAGATCGAAACATCCAGCGTGCTGAAGCATATGGTATATCGTTTTCGATTCCTTCCAGACGAATCTGGATATTGCGCAGACATGGCGGAGATTCCGGTATTTCGAATCGGTCAATTGAAGGATTTCCTATGTCTATTACGTTACGGTTTGATGATATCTGGGTTGCTATTTGCTGTGCAAGGTCTTCTTTTGTGAGTTTCCACTGGTCAATTGGTATTTCTTTGAATTCTCCATCCTGTTCTGAAAATGCATATCCAAGGTATGCTTCTACCCTGTCTTCGTAGCAATAGGTAAAGCCTTGTTTTCTCCAGTCAAATCCACGATCCCACTCGTGAATATATCCATCTCGCATTTTTTGACGGGTTGGGAATTGTCTATGGAACTTACCATCGATTGCCTCTTGTAAAACATTGTCTGTAAGATTTACAATAAGACAAACATCTGTTGCGTACTTTTGTTCTTTTTCATCTCCGAAGGTTATGGGTTGCCCGAACATTTTTATATGTCTGAGTCCTCTATACCATGCATTTCCGAAAGATTTACTTTCATGTATTACATCTACTGATTTTGGTTTAATCATTTTTTACTCCATGTTGATTAACTCGTTTTTCGAATTCTGAAACATGATCTGCACATTCCAATTCACCATATACAGGAAATAGTTTCTCCATTGCAAATCCGTAACATTGTTCGGTTTTATATATACATGAATCACATTGTTCCTTGGTCATTTGTTCACCTTACGTATTGAAATATCTTTTATATTCTTCTCCACACTTATCACTACAAACTGATGAATAATTATAACAATAATTTCCGCAATTTGGACATTTTCCTGTTGGTTCCGGCTGTGTTTCATCATGTGGGATATATTCTATAATTACCAAGAATTGTGATGATGTTGGATCTATGATATTTCTGTCCGTGTCTACAAGCCACCAATGTGGTTCATTATTCTCACTCAAAATAGTTTTAACGTGCCCCCTTACTTTCATTAGTTCTGGGAACTGAAGATTCATAGCATTAACTGCTTCTTTACATTTTCTTTTCGGATTATTATTCTCAAGAAATTTTCTTATCCATTCTATATATTCTATTTTCATAGTATTCCTCGCTTTTTGTAATCCAGAAATCCCATTAGTGCTTCGTAAGTGCGGTATTCTGCATATGTACGATCGCCTACGAATTCGATCGGGACTTTATATTTCACACTCCATCGGATTGCCGTATCGATGACAGTCTGAGGAGGTATAAGGCTTTTGTATTTTCGTGCAAATACTTCATCGGATGTTGCCTCTATGAAAACCGCATAGTATCGTTTTTTTGACCCCATTAGTATTGAGGCTTCGAGCCTTTCGCGTCCTTCGGTACTGGAAATATCACCAACCCAGTTATCCAGTGTCTTACGTTCTATTGAGATTTCGTCGAGATATCTGGTGATTACATCTCCTTTTTTCGTACCGCATGAATAATCTCCCGCATGTATTGTCTCGACCTGCGTAACGACACCATAGTCTTTAAATTCGTATGGAAGTTGTTCACGAGTATCGATAAATATTACGGGATATGTTTTTAGTCGTGCCATGAGATCCAAGCCCACGATAGCAAACATCCGATAATAGATATGAGTAATATTGTAAATGTAATACTTGCTATTTTACCAGTAAATTGATATGTCATAATTTCATAAAGAAAAACTATCATACTTATTGCGGCTGTGATATTAAATACAATAAATATTTTTCCCCTATTGGTTAAATTCATGTTATCACCTATTGTTGATTGGTACGAAAGTATATATACTTATCTTTCGGGTGTCGTGATTTTTCGTTCTTTGTAAACGATGCATCCGTACACAAAGGTTGAGTATAGAGTTATTCCTGATCCAAGAATCGATGTTAGTATTGTTCCGTTCGGGTATCCGACAAATGTGGGCATAGCCATGATCATGAATCCGGATATGATTCCTATCTCGTATAATGGTTTATTCATCTGAATTTACACTCCTTTTTGTTGCAGAGTCCTGCGTTTTTCATTTTCTTGTGAGGGAATCGTTCACATTTTTTTGATTGGAATATTGACCATACTCTAGGTGCGGTCTTGCTATATTCATAGTCTCGCCATCCGAGTTTCGATAAGAAATCAATTGCTTCAATAGGTGCTATACCAATTTTTTTCATATGAATTACTGCGCTTGACCGGATTTCGTCACGTGGTTCAAGTGTTGCTAATTGAGTACGTAAACATCCATGCGGAAACATTGTTTCAAGAAATAGTTTTACGTCTTCCGATAACGATGAACGTGTTGAGTCAATCGCATAATCATGACTTGTTTTATTGGTCTGGAACTGGTCAAGGTCTACAGGTTTGAATTTGAAGTCTGACATTTTCATGGTAGGCTGTTTTACCGGCACGGACTGTCGTGGTGTCCTGGCTAACTGAAACATTTCTTCAGGTTGCATGTTTATAAAGTCTTCAGGCGGAATTGCTATACAGTTGAGACCATTTGTACGTTTTGAAGGTAAGCGGATAAGTCGCCGTAAGTCTGGAACGACTACAGTATCTGCATGAGGTACCTTGAATGATTGCGTTTTGAACAATGTAGAACCACATATACAGGTGGTACCTTCGACGGTGCGACCACAGGATTTACAGATTTTCAGGTCAACCTTATCAAAAGACTTTGATTCATTAATGAAAAAATAAAAAAGATTTGTTATTAAGTCGCTATCGTTAAATTTTTGAGGTAAAAAAAGAGGAAGTATATGGACACCTTTTTCAGCTGTGTAATGCGGTACATATGGGATGTGGTAATCGTTATAGACGCCGGCCAGCTTTTGTGCCTGCTTGATTTTTTCAGCACGTTTTATGTTCTTGATTTCCTCGGATTCCTTGATGAATTGTGTTGTGTTTCCGCATTTACATATCACGTTTTCGGATTCCTTAATAACTTCTCCACAAAATTTACATGTCATATTGAAACATGCATCGAAATCGTTGAATATTGTCCGGCAAACTGTTGCATCATTCTGGAACGAGTTTAGAGTGACAAAACATGGATGGATACCGTTATTTGCCGTAATAAAATGTTGTAGTTCAGGAAAAGAGTGGATTTTTTGTTGTAGCGGATTGCCGACGAATCGGTCAAAGGAGTCAAAAAGGTACGGGAAAGATTGAATCATTGTCATTTTCCCACCTTCTTACAAACGAATTTATGGTTCAGGATATTGGATTTTTGGGAGAATTTGATAATACGTATAAAAATCATCAAAACTATTGTACTGGCTATCACAAAACGTGGAATTGTAATCATTCCAACAATAAAAATCGTGGTTATAAATAGATCGATAATAACTGCTCCTAATGATACTTCTCTATCTCTGGTGTAATCTTTTGATATTCCAAGTATCCAAAAGAAAACTTTCCAAAATTTATTGTGCAATTCACAAATCATGATTTCATCTCTTTACAGTGTTTACAATTATGATTATAATCAAATAATGTTAATAGCAATTTAATGTTTGCTATACACGATTCATTTGATTTTTTCGGTAAAATATTAGATAGCGTTTCTGAACATAATCCTTTTGTTATCATACTTGTTACCACCTTTTTTGTTTTATATTTCTGTTGAATTCGTCATCGAAGTAACTTCCGGTTCATCAAGTTTAGCACGATTTACAATCAATTGTTTATATTCCGGGTTCAGTTCGAACAAGATTGCATTGCGCATATTGTTTCGACAAAACTCACCAACAGTACCACTTCCCGCAAATGGATCCAATACTGTACCGTTTGGTGGGCATCCGGCCAAGATTGGCATCTTCACCAGTTCTAATGGGAATGTTGCGAAGTGGCTTTTTGGGTATGGTTGGGTACTGATATCCCATACATCACCTGGATTCTTGCCTTTGGGATTACTTAGAGCTTGATCATGAGGAACACCATTGGCGCGAGCATCATTGATTCGCTGTTGTATTTTATTCATATACTCCTCGTTATCTTTCCATTTCCCTTCATACGTGGCTCGCTGCGTTCTTGCTCTTGGGCATCCGAATGCTTCGGGATCCCTTTCAGTTTCAAACTTGCCCGAATACTTCTTAGCCAGCGATTGCACCATTTTATTGCATCGAGAACCGTTACCGTTTTCTGGATTACCCCTAAGTTCATACTGTTTTAATCCACCATTTTGATTCATAACATTCTTTTGCGATATTCTTGCTATACTAGATGTTGCCAAAGGTTCTCGTATCGCATCCAGATCAAAGTAATTCTTCTGTTGCTTGGTGAAGAAATAAATCACTTCATGCGCTTTCGTAAATCTGTCTGTCACGCTCTCTGGCATGTGATTAGACTTTACCCAAATAATTGAGTTACGCAAAATCCAGCCTCTTTTTACCATACCTAAAGCGAATTGTTCCGGTATCATAACATCGCTTTTTCTTTTGATAGTATAGCCTGTTTGATGTAATCCACATAGTTCACATACTCGTTCAATGCCCTTTATTTTCCAACTGAATTGGTGTTGGCAAGTTTGTCTTGAAAGTATTTTGTCCATAATTCCCTGTCAAAATTTATCAATGAGTTGCATCGTTTACATAATGCGTTAAGATTTTCTTCTCTGCTATCTTCTTTATCAAAATTAATGTGATTTATAGATAAAGTATAACCTAACTCGGCTTCGTTTTTATTGCACAATTGACATGTATAATTATCACGCAACCGGATTTTGTCTTTTAGTTTTTTATAAAATCCCTTATATCTTCTATTTGCTATACCACCACGCCACGCATGATTTTTATCTCCTGATGATAATTCCGACAACTTTTGTAAGTATGCTTTATCTGAAGCTAACCGTAACCCTCTCTCCTTAGCTTTTTTGCATTCTTCTGGACGATCATCCCACCAAGTTTTTAAAAATTGAGAATGTTCGGGTCTTTTTACACCTTTTCGTGAATCGTGATATTGCCTCGCTTTTTCAGATTTTCTCAACGAAACGGATTGTTTTTGTTTTGCATCATCAGTCCATACATGTGTTTTGTTAAATGGTGAGTGTTCTTTACAATATCCACTTAAACTATATCCCTTCTTCCCACAGACGGGACACCACACTGTTTTATTTGGCATAGTAGTATAATGGTAATTCTAATGTAAATACATTGTGTTCACAAATAACTTTCTGTTTCTATGATGAATATATCTTCCGATGCGTAACTTGTTCCTAAGTTCACAAAAACATTGCCACAGTCTTTCAATTTCAGCTTAACATCATCGAATAAATCAAGCATGTGTTTGAGATACAATTCAGGTGTGGGTTCAAGACCGAGCTGACCACGCCACGCACCGCAGAGTGAACAAGTATTATGCGAATAGTTAAACCGTTGTACGTCTTTCAGTGTATTTCCAACGGTTGCGCTATTCCCTGTTATCGAACTATCACACCATTCTTTTTTAAACTCAACCCATTCGTGTTCACATCCTTGTTCCCCATCGAATATTATAGGTTCTGTTTGATAATTACGTAAGCCCCAATACGGAGGACTTGTCATTACGCAGTCAATTGATTTATCGGGTAATGTTTTTATTAAGTCATAACTATTGCCGATTCTCATGTCTATCATTTGTTTTCACATCCTAAACTTGATTTTTGTAATGCAGTATCCCGAATACAAATAAGAGGTCGAAAGTATAAGTGAAAAATTCTATGTCTGAGAGGAAATCATTTCTGAAAAAATTGAATAGTTCTGCTTCGATAATCGCTAACCCAAAAGTGAGTATTAATCCAATTGCCAAAAAATTTACTGTATCTGTTATACTGCGTTTACCTGTCATCTTACCTGCTCCAGTATTCTGGTTATTTTCCATTTGAGACCACATGTACATTTGGTGGGTGTGTTTTCTTGAATAATATCCATGAGTTCACCGCATGTGCATCTCATTGTAGTTCGTTCAAATGGAGTGTATATCATGGAATTAAAAAAGAGTGTGGAATATCAATCCACATCTCTCAATTTGGTCTGCATTTTGATACCGGTGTGGAATCCCATATCGTTTTTGGATATGTATACACTCTGTTTCTTTGGATCTGTATCTTCAGATGTGATCATGAGTTTTCCGTTCAATGAACCGAATACGTTTCTGAAATCACTTCCGAGAACGATATTTTTTCCGACCATGTTGTTGACGATATACGTCAATGGTATATGTTTTTTGAAATTGTCGTTTGATATATCTTCTGCGTCTCCGGCAAATACCAGCAGGCTATTCGGGGTAAAGCCGAGAGGGTAGGTTTCATCAAGGAGTTGTTCTGTTTTGTCGCCGATTGTACGCATTGTCGAACTGTCAATCTCGAATTGAATATCCACTTTTGCATATGGATGTTTTTCGGGTGGTACCAGAATTATCTTGTTTTTATAGCTGAGTTCCGGTGCTACTGTTATACCCGATCCGCTACACTTGGGGCATGTTGAGAGTTTGCCACAATCACATGCCATGGGTAACTCGTTTCGCGCGTCATCAATTTCACTACCTGAAGAATGTGTTCCCCATTCCTCATAGTCTTCTTCCGTATTTGAGCCACGGAAAACCGTTTTGTTTGTTTCAGTGTTGTGGACTATGGATACTGCTTTGTATATTGATAGTTCACTTAACCTTTTCAGTGCGATTTCCATATTGAATATGACATCGCCTTCGCCTTCAAGATTTATGAAAGGTGTTTCGACATCGGTTTTGCATAAAACTTGGCTGTAAATACTGTTTGCTTTCTGTCTGGCAAATAGTATTGATCCGGTTGGACGTTTTACCACAATCACTTTTCGGCGTGGAAATATCATCTTTGCGGCGTTGCCTGCGGATTTTGAGCTTCTGGTCAATGCCAGTGCATCAAATAGTACTTTTAGGTTCTGGGTTGACCCAGATATTTTTATTTCGGACATTAATTACACTCTTTGAACTTCTTTTCATACTCTTCTATGAACAATTCGAGTTCATCCTGGCTGAAGTCCTCGGCCATTTTTGTCACTTTCTCGCTTCCAATGAAATGTTTTTTCATTACATTGTGAATATCGCTGATGATTTTGTCATTCATTTTTTCAACTCAATTTGATTGAGCAACTTGATTTCGTTCATTATCTTATCCCAGTCGCAGTCTTCCTGCGGTGCCAAATCTGCATTCTCCACGATTCTTGATGTGGATGATTTACGGAACTTCCATAAGTGCCGCTCTACGAATTGTGATGTGTTAGCCTGCTTTACCTGTGCCGAGTACAGATGGACAATGTAATCGCAGAAATACTCCAGATCGTCGGTATTTTTACAAACACCGGGCACTACACCGATAATTTTCTGTTTACCGTTTTCTTTTTCTTCACCGATAATTTCAACACCTTCCTCGGCAGTAACGACAACATTCATCTGACTGTGTTTAATATTGTCAATAATACGAGCCATTGTTGCTTTTATCTGTGATTTTTCTTCGATCGTTGTTTTTGAGTTTGTCGGTTTTCCAAGGCTTATCAACATATCTTCTTTTACGATCTGCTTGGATTTTGTGTAGCTGTCAAGGACAATTGTTCCCTTGACACCTGTTTTTTCGTAGTGCTCTCTCAGGTAGTATAGTGCCCATGCAACTGAGTTTTCGATTTCTTCACGTGTGTTCGGAGTATAGAGGTGCGCTATTCGGTCTTTGAACCGCTTAAATTGGGTGTCGGATCGATGATCTACATCGATCCATTCCACTGGTGTCGGTGTTTTACTGATGCCGACATAAGTTTTTCCCTGCCCACCTTTTCCGAATACTACAACTGTAGCGAAATCTTTGCTCTCCGCGAGCTTTAGATTAGCAAGCGGAGGCTGACCCGACCTTGGAAGTGGATTGAGTGTTTTTATAGATGGTGTTACTAGGTCGGACATGGTTCATTCCTCAGACGTATGTGGCCGGAGGTGTATTTGTTGGTGCGCCTGCCATATCAGCCAGTGATCTACCCTGGACTGCGCCTGTCTGTGACACCGGTGCTCTTTGTGATGCCGGTGCTTTCTTTTCGTTCTTGACAATTGGTATGATGGTAAATGCGTTCAGGGCAAGTGTACCCGTCTCACTATCAACTGTTGCCGTTCCGATAACTTCAATGATTGACTCTTCCGCAAGGTTCAGTGAATCATATAATGATGCGGATAGATAAATCTGAACACCACCGTATTTTGTGACCTTCCCGGTTGCATCCCTGACATTTAGCATTTCTGCTTCTGTCAAGCTGTTATCAATTACCGTGTATGAACACACGAATCCGCCACCTTCTTTACGGGCAGTTTTGGATGGGCGTTTGATCGTGACTTCGCACCTGCGCAGGTCGAGTGAATCAGCGTATTGTTTTGCGCCTTCTTTACGAGCCGCCAGTTTCTTTGATGGATTTGTTTTTACTTGGGCAAGTGACATTAGCGGGGCAATTTTGTTTTTGAATGCTTCGATCTGTTCAGTTGTGACTTCGGGTTTGTTTATGGGTACAAAGTTTGTGTATGATGTTGCCGAGACTTCACGTCTTGGTACACCTGTGCCTGTTGTTGTCAGGTTAGCATTCCAGAATGAAAATGGTGTTAACTTGTCGACCATTCGTATTGGACTGCCTTCGAAAAATGCTGCGATTGTCGGGATACCGAGTTTGCCTTCTGCCGGATTGAAGAAGTCGAGTGGATCGCCATTTGGTGTTCCCTGTGCATCCTTGCGCTTCATCATGGTATAACAAATAACATTTGCTGATTTTGGTAATTCAGAAGATCCGATCACCAGTACTTCGTAATCGACAAGTGGATTGTCGGCCATGTTAGCGGTCATTGATTTTACCTGCATCAATGCATATTGCCTGCGTTTTGCAAGTGGCTGATTGGCAAGATTGGCAAAGTATTTTAGGTAGTCCTCTTCAATTTTTGAGAATCGGATACCGGTCTGTGTTTCGATTTTTTTGAGTCCTTCTACGATTGCGTCTGTAAATGCTTCATTTGATGGTTGTTCTATTTTTTGTTCTGTCATAATATTTTACCTTTATTTTGGTACTTTCTTTAATTTTTTGTTTGAGAAAACAAATGTCAATTCCGTATTATCGCCGACTGTGTTTATGCTATATGATTCCGGTACTGCTGTTTGTATCTGAAAATTATCCTTGAATTTTACAGGAAATTTCAGATACATTGCACCAGATACATTTAATACCAAGTTTTCGGTAAATTCGGGTTTTAACAATGTTTTATCATCTTTAATTTTGTTCATTTTCCACCGGGTGTTTTTTAATGTTGACTGTTGTTGTTTGTCAACATTTATTTCTTAATGTTCTTAGATGTCTTAAATGTTTCTATCTCTTCATCAGTTCCAGATATTATAATATGCGTTGTATTGTCAGAACCACATGAATAACATGTCATATAGTTGTTATCACAAAACATGTTTACCGATTCACAATCTAAGCAGTGTTGAAAATGTGCATGATTTATTGTGTTACCGCAATTTGGAAAATGGTATATGGAATTCATCTCAGGTCATGTTCTTTTCTGTCGTGGAACTCTTGTTGTTTTGCCGCATTCCAACTTGATACATTACTGAGATAACCAGTTACTCTCGATACATAATCTATATCTGTTCCATTACATTGTGGACACTTATCGATTTTGCCATGTTCTACGTGAAAACAAGATTTACATTGAGTAAGTACTTTTGTGAAAGCAAAATATCCGATTTTTGTGTTGCGGATAATACCCATCGCAAATTCTTTTAATCCTATTGGATCAGAATTCCATTCATTTAGAAATATATGATGTATATTTCCTCCATCGAGAATGTCAAAGAAATCTTCTTCTATTCGTATTCTATCAATCAATGAACATTCTGCATTTACTGGTACATGAGTACCATTAGTGTAGTAGATTGGAAGATTTTTTGTAGTGTGGAGTTTTGATATTGCTGTTTTTACGTCTCCACTTACAATTTTCATGGCAGATTTAGTATATGTTGGGTCAAGGATATCTGCAACCGCAAATCTCTGTGCTGTTGTCTCAGCGGGTGTTCTTGCAAATACCAGATTCATGTTATGTTCTTTTGCTTTTTCTTGAATTATTGATTTCATTTCAAGACATAAATATTGTCCAAGTTCGAATGATTTAACTGATTCATGCATTGATTTTCCTGTATAATGTCTGACTACATCATCAATTCCAATCATACCGATGACCCAGACAAGTTTATCAAAGTCAACCAAAGAATATTTTGATTGGTGTGCATGGTTTTTTGGTTTTTGTTGCGCAAAGGGTATACGGTTCGCTGCAAGTTGAATATCCATAAATTTCTTTTTTTCTTTGAACACACCGATTGCAATCTCAACCATATCAGACCACTTTTTCACATAATCTTCAGGTGTGGTTGACTGATATGCAAGTCGTGGACAATTAATCGTAACCACTTGCCATGCACCCATTGAAAAACCAATATTATCTTTGAAATAAAGCTTGTTATCAAACGAGTCATCCGTCTGTGTGCTTGAAGAGAATGAGTAAGCGCAACACTGATAACAGTCGACTGATTTTTCTCCATGGCTACGATACGAGGGTACCATATTGTCAAAATATGGCGTTCCGAACTTTGCTGATAATTTGAATACTAGATCATATAAACTATCATACGTTGGAATATCAGTACCGTAATAGATATCATCTTCGGATTTTACTAAAAACTCTTTCATGAATCCAATCTCAGGTTTGGGAAAATTGAAAGGTTTACCGTTATAGTCGCCTTCAGTCATTAGTTCTATTATTGCTTTGAATCCTAACCTTACTTCTCTTTCAAACATGCCATATGGCTCATCTTGGTGAACTTTTCCAGCATATACTGATGGTTTGTCTTTCCATAGGTCTGGGACACCTGGCGTTAGTTGTACAGAAGAAAAAACGACTTGTCCACCACGAGCAACCATTGTTTGTGCAATTTCATAAACAAACATTTGCATTAGTTGTCCTATTTCTCGCTCGTTTTTATCTTTGAAATATGGTGCTAAGAATGTGAGGAAATTATAGAATCCTTGTCCACCTGCATAATTTGTTTGTGCCGAACCTAATACTTTGGCTGCATGCAATATTGCAACTTCTGCGTTTTTTGCGGCTCCCGCAATATTTGTTTTGTTCATTCCAGACGAATCTAATCCATAAAAAAAGAAATTTCGTAAGTCCCAATCCATACAGAAGCTCCTAGTCATGAAATATTCAAGATCGTGAATATGAATATCTCCAGAAAGATGAGATTCAGAGATATAATGTGGCAAAATAAGTAAAGCACCTTCTTTGAGAACCTTATCTGCAACATATTTATGAGCGGTTTCAGCATTATCGACGAGGTTTGCGTTTTCAATTTCTGGGTTTGTAATTATCCGGAACAGGTCAAACAATGGAATACCAACACGCGTATATACTCGCCTGATATCTTCCATGTTGTTTTTAAGCATTACAGCACATGCAAGTTCGCGTATTAGCGGGGCAGATAAATAATCTATATTGTGTTCCTGAATTAGTTTATCTACTTCATCTGCAACCAACTTTGCCTGTTCCAATGTTAATTTTTCGTGCCCATTTAATTTCTCAATTAATGTAGATTCTTTTAACAAAGAATTTGTAATTTTATCTTTATTAAAAGAATCTATATGACCAGATGATTCTCTAACATTTGTCATTGAAATACTCCTTTACAATAATTCTTTATACTCATCGAAAGTATAAAACTTACTATCTTGTTCGATAATTGGTAGCTGTAATGCTATTTTTCTCGCACGGAGATATGCTACTGATTTGGTGGTTGTTCCATCAACCTCTTCGAAACATATATCTTTTTTGGACAATAATAGTTTTAAAAGTTTACAGTTTGGACAATTATTTGACGTATAAATTTTCATTCGTTATCACCATTTTTCCCAAAAAAAGGGGTACACTTAGAACGTGTACAAAGTATATAAAACTATATCTTTTAATCCTCACTGTTATAACTTAAACATTTTCTACATGATGTTTTTTCATACATTCGTGATGTCTTTTAATATCCTCACTGTTATAACTTAAACAAGAATTATGGTCAAAGACCGAGTTCTGACAGATGTCTTTTAATCCTCACTGTTATAACTTAAACTCTTAATACGCATTGCCTGCTTCTTTGACATTACCATCTTTTAATCCTCACTGTTATAACTTAAACCAAACATTTATTTTATCTCCGCATCTTGTTTTCTTCGCAAATTTCAGTAATTTTTGTCGTGTATCTTCAGTTATGCACCTTCCTTATAAAGATCCACGACAAATATCTTCAAGATACTGTAATCCTACAGACCACGACTTTATTCTTCTGAGATTCGAGAATGTTATTCTATCTAAATAAACATCTCCAGTCATGCGACTAATAACATCCCCAAAATTCGTGAATGGTACGCTTCCTATAGTAGCAACGGTTTCGTGGTTTGGATATAATTCTTTATCTGCTATTATTAAGCATTTCTTATTTCGTTCATCTTTAAAAATCTGGTCATAAATATAATTTACCTCATCTAATGACACTATTTTGAGTCGAAGTTCACTTAACTTGTGGTTATTTAAATAATTCCAGTGAAGGTTCGTGGTGAGAATTGTATGATATTTCAAGCTTGTGTAAGGAAGATCGGGTGCTTCATTGAATTGTGATAATGATGTATCCGAGATAAGTCGCTGATATAGAGTTTCAGCAGTATTATTCATGTCATAATTATGTCGAATTTTAGCACAAAGATTATCACGGTTTCCCTGACCGGATTCGTATAACAAATCACCACTGTATAGCGATAATCTATAATTACTTACATTATCTGCATAGACGGGTTTCTTTGTTATGTGCGGACGCGACATCTTCGATGCGTCTGCATCTGCTGATGTGGATAATTTCATATCATTCTTATGTTTTGCACCTTTCAATTTATGGAAATCATGCTTTATTGCATTTTTAATTTCCTGTTCTATCTTCTCATCAATTTGCATATAAAAACACGTTCCCATCCGAAACACAATATAACTTTTCAACCTTTCCTTTAATCCACAATGATTCAGAATGTTTCCTGTACCCTTCGCTTCTCATAAATGAAGGTGGTATTGAATAATGCCTTGCGCCTTGAACTGTTGAGTCAAGGCAAAGCGGGCTTGTCAATCTAACTAGCCATCCCTTCTGACCCCATGAATCCAATTTAAATTCACCATATCCATATTTAGCATGATTTAATACTCCTGTAATGCCGTTTTTTGCAGTATCAATCAATTTCGTATCATCTCCAAATACTGAATAATCCAAGTCGTTTAGATTGAAAGAATATGAATTTGTTATAGTAAACAATCCAAATCCCATGTTCCTTTTAGCACCAAATTGCATTTGTTTCAAGTCAATCTCATGGTCGCCAACCGTGAAAAAAGATAAGCGATCTGCATGGAATAAATCAAAGTTTTCACCGGATTGGATAGCTATATTGTGGTGTCTCATTATCCTTTCTGTTTCATGATTCCCATTGTTTTCTTTCAGGAATGGTGTACTGTAATTCCTCAACTGAAAGAAGTCTTCATATTTACTCATGGTCTTATCAGAAAGAGTAATGTGTGTGCCTACAGGCCAGCCTTTCCAGTCCTTTTTATTATAAGACATTTTACCAAGTGAATTAATGGATTCAGGTAATATAGAGTGAAATACTCCATGTGATACTTTTTGTAAACTTTTAGCTTCGCTTAATCCCTTCTCACGAATGATCGAACTGTATATCTGGTTCCCCCCTACTAAAAAGGGAGAACCGACATACGGTGAATCGAATTGCCCGAAATAAACAGTGATTATACTTCCTTGTTCCACCATTGTTTATCAATCCCAAATAATTCCCTTTGGCGTTTTAACTCGATGTTAAGTTCTTCATTTATGCTTTTCTGTGTTTCCTGCCATGCAAGTATTTTCTCTTTTATTCCTGCGGGGAATGTATTGCCATTTTCAGCATCATCTTCGTTCTTTATCAGTAGAAGATGGTATTTTCTGACCTCATCTCGTGTTAGTGTTGGTGGTAAGAATGAAGCGTCTATAAATCCGCCACCGAAAGTTCTTTGTCCTCCAAGCTGTGATTGGAACTCTTCGGAGTGTGCTGAAAGGTACTCAATACCACGCATAATCATTGCAGTGTGCAGGTTCAAACGTGAACTATTGCCATTATCTTCATACATCCTTAGATGCATAATTGCATCAAAGTTAGAAATCACATCAGATGTATGCGTGGCAAAAGGTGTGCCATCTACAGCAGATCGAGGACTGATTGCTATCTTTCTGAAATTACCCATGCCTGTGATATTCCGAATACCTTTTTCATAGTGAGCTTTTACAGGCGATACTTTAACAGGCATTACCGAAAATACTCTGTGATGTCCCGTAAATCCACCGAACATCTGAGCTACGATACAGGGTTCGCCAGTAACGGCTTCACATTCAGGCTTCTCTTTAGATTCACCTTTACCCATACGTTTCTTATGGTATCCATGTGCTAAATCCTGCTTCGCATACCCACGATAATCCTGATTACTCGCTGAGACATTGGTGAGGTCATAATTATGGCATGGTGATATTCCCTGCGAGATAAGGGATTCAGTAATTCCTCTTCTGAGCCAACCAAGTAACGAGAATGGGCTTACCATACAAGCTACGTTATTTGCCATACTATTTGTTCCGTAATCTTCTGTATCTGCTGTTTTTCCGGGTGGAAAAATCGAGTGTGTTTCTGCAATCATACCGTTTCTGATTGAAAGCATCGGGGATTTTAACCTTATTTTTAGTTCCATATTTATCAAACTCATGTACTTAATGTACTATACATACTGTTTTTGACAACACTCGTATTGCTGTAATACTATATATCGGTATCCCCAAACATTAAATATTGTTCTTCATCTATCTACATCACATTATAAAAAATATTTGTGTCACAATTTTTCTTATATTGGGATTTTACGGGTTTTCCATTGTTGTTTAGCTGTTATCTCGTCGAGTATATAGGTAACAATAAATCCATACGTCGTCAGTGTGAAAAATGTGTATGCTGATAATGTATTATTAGCCAGGAAATTCCCAAGGAACATGACGTTGACCCCTGCGAGAGAAATGATTAGGGATGCGACGATAGTGACAATGGCGTATATTATCGGGTCATATATGAAACTTCTTTTTTTGTTGTTTTGAAGTGTTAGTGTCCACAAAGCAAAAAATGCGCCCAACCATGCGCCTGCAAGAGTATACCAGTTTGATTTTTCGGTGATGGTAATGAGCGTTGCATCTGTGCATGTGCCGGATAAAAATAAGTTATTTGTCAGACAATCATTGATGGCTTCTACATCTGATACGGGTCTTGCGCCATTCGTTAGATTTGTGAGTGATATGTTTAATTTTGAAGATGAAGAAACGTTCTCCGGTTTCGGTGTGATTATTATTGTTCCACTCCCACCTCCTCCACCTCCACCTCCACCTCCACCGGATGCCTGCGAGACAACAAATGTTAATGCTGTAGCAGTGGAAGCATTGGTATAGGTATCATTTGCGTAGATATGAGAAATACTATATGTTCCAGTGGTTCCGGGATTGTATATGTAAGTCCAGTTGTTTCCAGTCCCGTTGGTCATCGAATAATTGACTTCATTTCCGCCCAAGCTCGTAAAAGTAATTCCAACTGTTACATTCATGAGCGTGTCATTGTCGAGATCTGTAATTTCTGATGTGATGGTTACGGACTGACCGAGTGTGAGTGCTGATGATGATATAGATGTGGAGAATGTGGGAGCATTGTTTGATAATTGAGTATTTAGGGATGTTCCACTGCCGAGAGTGCTGGATGATGTGTTATAACCATGGACACTTATGTTTGACCATGCGTGTACCGGTAGACCAGAATTGTTATAGAAGGTATTTGCACTTCCATTAGTCCAGGTGCCGTTAACTGAGACGTTAAATGAATTCGTATTGACAGATGTGTTCCATGTGTGATTTATCCAAAAATTACCGGAAGATGCTGTTAGATTGAGGGGTGCGCCGGGTGTAGTACTGTTGACAGATACACTGAAGTTTTTGTATGCTAATGAACCATAGCCATCTGATACATTTATTTGCCAATCATAAGTCCCACTGTCCCCGGCTTGTGGTGTCCAGATAAATGTACCGTTGTTGGTGTAGAATGTGCCTTTTGTAGTGGTGTTGGCAAAGGTGGGTGTATCAGAGTCCAAGTCTGAGGATGCAGGGTAGATGGTGAGTGCGCTGCCAATTGTTGCTGTGTAAGTATCGCTGATGTTGCTTATTGATATGGGATTGTTGGAAAGCTGGGTATTCTGGGATACAGGGGTGGCGTTCATTACTCCACTACCTGTTGAGTTATAGGAGTACACACTTATGTTTGACCATGCGTGTACCGGTAGACCAGAATTGTTATAGAAGGTATTTGCACTTCCATTAGTCCAGGTGCCGTTAACTGAGACGTTAAATGAATTCGTATCATATCCTGCGCTGGATGTCCAGGTGTGATTGACCCAGAAATTTCCTGATGTATTTGCGAGATTTGATGGTATAGGTGGAATGAATTGATTTGAAGTATAATGGATAATTTCATATATTTGCGATGAATTTGTTTGGTTGCCGTCTTTTAGAGTGATATTTACGAAATAATCCTGATGAAGAGAAGTGATACTCAATGTTTGGTTATTCCATACACCCAGATTCGCAACAGTAAAATCTCCAAAATACTGGTCACATATTCCAGTTGTATTGTTTCCTGTGCATGCTGAAAAATTTCCTTTTATTTTCAAATCGGTTTTATTTACTACATTACCTGCGCCGGAATTATGGAATGATGTAGTGTTACCACTAGCTGTAAAATTATTTGTTACAAAATAATCGATATCAATAGGAATTATTGGATTATCCGATGCTTGCATTACTGTTATTCCTATTGCGGTTGGGTTAATAGATATGGTTTTTGAAGCACTTGTAACCCATGTTATTTTATCAGTACTGTGATATTCTATGTATGAGCTACCTGATTTTATGAATTTTATATATGTTGGTTTTCCTACTGGACTGCTTCCACTATATGCAGTACATGATTGTGTTCCAGATCCCGCCTTGCTACAGATGGTTACACGTGGTACGCCATCAAAAGCATATTGTAAACGTATCCAGTGCGTGTCGTTTGAATAAAATACAATACTCGCACCTTGATAATTCATTATTGGCAAGGTAGTAATATTCATTATTATTGTCAGGTTCTCGTCTGGAGTAATGTTTGTGTACAGTAATGGAGAATTTACCGCAGAGTACATATCGGTATTGGAAGTGTTAATGGATAAGTATGTAGGATATATCCCCCATGCTCCCACTGGTTCACGTATCCATTTCCATTTTGTGGTATTTAAAATACCAGTAAATTCATCACCATATCCAATAGGAGTGATGATTTTTGAATCCAGGTAGTTATATGTAGTCCCATCAAAAGTAACGTTTTTCCATGGAGTTGTTGTACTACTATTTACAGACACTGAAATAGACATGACACTCGGAACTGAAATAATAAGGATGGTCAGAAATCCGATTATAATTTTTGTCAGTGTGTTAATTTTCATTGGACTACCTCTATTTAATTATTTATATATAAATATGATTTTATTGTCATAATTATATACGGCGTCCGATGTCTTAAATGTTATGTTGAAAAAAATTATAAAAGATAATCAAAAAATGATTATCTTTTTTCGAGCCGGATGTTATCGATGTAGTAGTTATCTCCTGCTGTTGCATATGGAGCTAACCAGAACATCAATCGACCATTTGTTACAGTATATGATGGCGACGTGAATTCTGTCGTATAATCCTGCCATCCCGTGCCGAGATTTACTGTAAGATCGGGCATATATAATGAATATGGAGATGTGTGTTGTAGTAGTCTGACTACTGTATCATGCCCTGAACTAGAGTAAGCCGAGAATGTCAGTCGATAACGCGTATTTGGTTCCAATGTTATCCCTGCTTGATATAACTGGACATTTGACCCGTATCCCATCAGGCTGATTTTTGCTGTGCCGTTTACAACGGTAAATGTACCCGCACTGTTGGTATAGAATGTCCACTGTGTCGTACCCGACTCAAAATCACCGTTCTTAATTAAATTGGCCGATTGTGTTGGTGTCGGAGTGGGAGTAGGTGTAGGAGTAGGTGTAGTTGGGTCTGGTGGAGATGATATTAGTGTTATTGTCATGTTGCTAATATTTGTAAGACTGGATAGGAAATCTATGATTTGTAATATGCCACCAGACACTGTGAAGTTGACATTGTAAACCGCATTGTTATCGTAGGTTGGTACTGCGATAGGAGTTGATGTGTTGGAAGTTGCTTTATTCTCCCAGAGATGTAAGAACTGATAATCATTCCATCCTATGTGAACGATGTCGAAATCTCTATCATTATCGATGTCGGAAACAATAAGACCATGGCTTTCTTTTCCTGAGCCAACGAGATGTTCGGTGAAATTTCCGTTGTTATTTTCGAGGACAAATACACGTTTCTGATTTTGGTGTTCACCCAATACTACGTCGTTGTCACCGTCGTTATCCATGTCTGCGACGCCCATACTTTGTGGGGCATAATAACCGTGGTAAGTGCCGATCGGAATTCTCTCCCAGGATGGATTCTTGAACCAATATACGCTTCCAGGAATTCCAAAGTCAGGATAAGTTTCTTCACTTACTATGATATCTGGAAAGTTGTCTCCGTCAAGGTCTACGATTTCAAAACGGTCTGCTGAACGTTCAGTGGTTCCGATGTTGATTGCTGTCCAGAGTTCGAGTTTTCCCGTGTTTTTATACCAGGAAATATTACTCAGGCCACCATCAGGTGAGCGCGGTTTTCCTATTGTGACGTCAAGGAGTCCATCACCGTCTATATCTCCAACACCGAATCCATCACCACCGGTTGATGTAAGTCGTGTCAAGTTCCATGGATCTGTCATGGGATTTGTTGGTACAGTCAACGCATATAAACCATCTGTGGATATTACTTCGTTACCGCCTTCAAACATTATTTCGATTCGGCCGTCATTGTCAATATCAACAACTCTCGATGCTTGCGGGTTTCTATGATAAGTATTTACATTAGGTATGTTCAGTGTTCTTTGTAGATTTGAGCCCTCAAACCAGTATATGTATGGTAAACTGAAAGCAATTATATCGGTATCCATATCATTATCTATGTTGGCAAATAATGCGCCATCAGAATCTACTGGTAATGTATTTCTTATCCATACACTGCTCATATTACATGATGGATTTTCGTAAACATATTTTCCAGACATAATGGTTTTACAACTTCCGATTGTTGAATTGGTTGCCGATAACCCAAAGTAACTGTAGAAACTCCCTCCATTGTATTTTGCACGATATGAATCCACGGCATGGTATTGCCAGTTATCAAGAGATAAGGTTGTTTTATTCTGTAACCAGATATCTATTCTTGGTATGTCATAGTTGAATGGCTTACCTAAAATATCAAATAGACCATCACCATTTAAATCAGCAACTTTCGATTCATGGTTATCTATTCCCTGTGATAGGTTGGTCATCTCAAATGATCCGTTACCATCACCATAGAATATTATGCTTTTTGAATCAGGATTGCCACCACCTAATCTCATTTCGGCAACAAAGATGTCCTGATTTCCATCGTTGTTTATGTCCGCAACACTCAAGCTATGTCCATTTTCTACGGATGATAGTAGTTCATGTTTGATCCATGTACCATTTGTATATTCATACCAGTTTAGTGCACCTGATTTATCACCGGGAACCATCACTATTTCAGTATTCCCACCTTTTTTAATATCACCAATAGCTATGCGTGGTTCACGCTGTGTATTATCTATTACATTGGCGGTGTAGGTGCCGTTCGTATATTTGAACCATTGGCCTCCTGCAATAATATCAACAAGATTATCTTTGTCTATATCAGATTTCGCCAGTCCTTCTGCATGGACATCACTTGCCCATATTTCTGTATAGTTCCACGATGTAGCGGTTCTTGGATTTACTGGAATATCAGCGATGTATAATTTTGATGGTGTGGCGTAGTTGTTCCAGAATACCAACTCGGTCTTTCCGTCTCCATTGAAATCACCGAATATTTCATCATGATGACCTACGTACCCGGCATTTTTTATTTCATGACGTGCCCATGAGATGGATGGATTGTAGTTCGGGTATGGATTTTCCCACCACCACACCTTGTTACTGCGCCAGTCACCACCAAAGACAATATCAAGATCGCTATCGTTATCAATATCGTAATATGCACCACCGGCCTCTATTGCCAAGATTGTATTTTCCAGATTATATTTTGTCCATCCTGTGCCATTTGTATTGGCGAGGTATAGAACAATTGTGGGTGCATAGTCACGTTTAGTGATTATGAAATCGTTTATACCATCCATATTGACATCTAATACCAGACTTGATGGCTGCCCGGTGTTATATCCAGGATCAGGAATATCACTTGTTTTACTTGTTAAATGCGTCCATTGTGGTGACGCACTGGCTGTACCACCCACCATTAAGATGAGTATTGATAATACAATTACATATCTCATTTGTTATCACCATACAATAATTGACTCGTTAGGTATATATACTTATACATGCGCATGTGTTAGAGTTACTGCTCCCATAGTTCTCTTTTCATATAGAGGTCGTACTCCTCTATTGATAACATCCATGTAAGAAGATTTTTGTTTAAATGAATAAGCATTTTCATATGTTGCATATTCCAATAGGTCTGGTCGCAGTTCTTGATACGGCCATGTTAATTTACCTGCTAAATACGGAGCATGATAGTCATAAGCCAGTTCGAGTCCTCTTCCGTCACCAGTTTTATAATTATACAAGTCCATGTTTTGATGGCGGGCAATTTCCGCAGTTTGTGTCATCGCATTGATTGAATAAATCGAATAGAAAAGCGATCTTGTTCTACTAAGTTCGTTGATTATTTGGCCTTGAGTATTAATTTGTTTGGGGATAAGTTCTTTCCAATACTGGAATGACCAATCCATATCATTACTGTTACCGGTTATCACTGCAGATGAGCTGATAAATAATATTTTCCAGTTTTCATAATTTTGTGGGTTCAACTCTTTGGTTCTTCCACGGCTGGTACTTGTACTCCCAACCCAGGTTTTGAATGCGTTCTTGTCGTTGATATTCCAGCCCTGATAATTCCATATTAAATCAGCACCGTAGTACATGCCAGTAATTGTAATTGGTATTTCAATATAAGCCTGACTATTAAAGGTCGTAACTTTTGGATTCATTTTTGTTGCAGGATTGACTGTCCATGCATTGATAAGTTGTATTGCTTTATCTGCATATTTATTGTCTCCTGTAAGTGCATACGCCAGCCCTAGGTCTCGCACCGCTTTTCCAATTACCATTGCCGAGTTGTAGTCTGTCCTATCTGCATTTGGGTCAAAAACACCATCACTTATATACGGTGGTTCAGAAAAATAATCGTGAATATCTCCACTAGGAGGAGTTTTCCCACCATAAGTAACACTTTGAATTGTTGTACCTAATGCTGATGGAACATCTTCGGACATGAATTTATCATATGCACCTTTCCACGGCTGCTGTCCTAAAGATATTTTGTTTTTGATATTGGTTATCTCATTTGTATTAAGATATATATTTGGGTGATTTCCCGATGGTGCAGGGGTTGATGTAGGGGTAGGGGTAGGTGTTGGAGTAGGTGTTACGTTTATTGGTGTGTCTATCGGTAATTGTTCTCCGGCAACCATTAAAATAATAACTATAAATATAACTGTTTCAAACATTAACCATTTTTCAATCTTGAATTTTACCATATTTATCTAAATATATTTGATGATCTTGACCTTGCATCTTTAGGATTGTTTTCGATACCAATATAGAGGAACAATAAAAGGATTAATATTATTATAAAAGTGATGATATAATGAAGTGTATATGCTGATACTTCTGACCAGCCACGTGATATGAGAAGTTGTACTGCATTGTATGCATCCGAACCGGGTATATTTGGGAGTAATGATGCAAAATTTAGCATCAGAAGAAGAAGACCCACGATTATTATCAAACGGTTAGGATTGTATAGGAGCAGAGTAAATGAAATTATGTATATTGACATGGATGGGAACATGAAATATATCCACAGGCTAGGGGTGGATGCATTAATTGACGCCAGGATATCTGTTGATCCGGTTGCTAGCCCGCTAGTATAATCGGTAACTGGCCATCCATTGATAATTGCAATAAATGAATGTAAATATGGGTCATGAATAAGTGTACCGAGTCCGATGACTATGAAGCCGGTGAGAATTGATAGATACAGGTAGTCGGTGCTTTCTTTTCTCACCATTCATATCACCACGAATAGTATCTGTTGATGTTTATCGGTACCGACAAGGTAGGTGTTGATAGTGGTTCCGTCGTTGGTGAGTTTGAGAAGAACATTCTGGACTTTGACATATGCGATATTGTTTACGAATTCAATATCAAAATTATCAGTTGTTGATGAAATTCGTATCGCAGTTGTTGTAATTGGGATAAGCACAATTTCAGTTGAATCTACAATGACTTTTCCGGCATTGTTAATATTCATTGTACCAATCTTTTGTTCAAATAGGATATTCTGAGAAACTGACGGGTTAATGGTTCGGATACCACTAGCGTATGTGCTATTACCAACCTGCACTTGCCGACCCGTGATTTTGATGTATTCACGTCCGTTAAGAGTTATAATATCGTTAGACGCGAATTGAACCTGGTTTCCGCGAACATTTACGGTGTTATTGATAAAGTTACCGACTGCATTATTAATTACCGTATCGTTTCCAAGAAGGATATGTTGTGGATAACTGGATATTACGATGCTGCTGAATACAAATAGTGAGGAAACGAGAGCTATAATGATGATGGATTTTACGAGCTGTTCGTTATCTTGCATGACGACCTCTTTTTTCCGGACTCTTGAACCAGATATACATGACGATAGATATAATCGCAATTACGGTAAGTACTCCAAATATATCTCCGCTTGCAGATGACAAGATTACTCCAATATTGAAAGTTGCATGGGCAATGATTGCGGAAAGAATATTCTGTGTTATGAATAACAATACTGCGCCTATAATACCAAATATTACAAGTACGAGATACATGGATGTCGATGCGCCCTGTGCAATAAATGTCGGTATATGCATTGCTGTCCAAAAGAGAATAGAAAGAAATAGCGCAACTACTGTATTTTTGAATATTGATTTCAAGGCGAACGGAGCAAGGATAAGTTTAAGGACTTCTTCGGCGGGAGCAACTACCATTACAGTACCCACGATATTTGCTGTAGTTGCAAGTCCTGCCGGTACTACACTGGCTGAAGTGAAATATTGTGCAATAGTAGATAAATCGGGTACAAGGATATTCATTTCTACGTTACTGACGATGAACGAGCCAATAATTAATCCAATTATGCCTCCTGCTATTCCAAGAGGCACAACTGTGAAGATATTTGTCGATGACCATCCAAGTTTGGTCAGGTCTTGTGCGACTGTTCCTTTTCCAGTATCATTACTTGCGGCCAAAGCAAGTCCTGCAAATATGAATAGACTAAAACCAAAATACATCGGATCTTGTAATAAGTATGCAAAAAATGCACTGAATAAACCGGAAAGTATCAGATATCCGGAAACAGCAGATGATGATTGAATGTCAAATTTCATTAGGTTCTCCGTTTGCGTATTCTTGGGTTCATCCAGTCATACCTATGACATTGGGGACATGCTTTCGGTAAAATGTTAGCATACTTACGTAATTTTGAAAACCATTTTCGATCACATTTCAAGCAGTGGCAGTTGGGATTTTCCATAGTTGTAATATATCATTATACTTAAAGTATATAAAGAAGACTCTTGTGAAATTTTAATAAAAAAATAAAAAATAATTGTCTTTATTTCTTGGTAAAGAATAGTACGTATACTAGTCCTACGACGAGGATAAAGACGATTATGTTACGATTTCTTGTATTTTCTTCTTCCGGTGTCTGGGGATTCAGGATTGATGCACCTACGAGACCTGCCTGGTTCTGTTGCGCTATTTGGACATCTAGTGGTACATTACTCAAGTCACGTGTTTCATCATATGCACCTTTCAGTGTCGTGAAGTCACCTGTCGAACTTGCTGTATAAGATCCGTTTGCCGAATTGTAGGTATCGACTGAATAATACCATTTCACACCAAGATCGAGGTTGGATAACGTAAATGCGGGTGTCGCACTTGTATTAGTCCAACTGGTGGTAAATGAATTCGCAAGACCTGAATCTTTACTGTATCTGACACGAGTCCCAACATAGTTATTATTCACTGTATCGGTTGCTGTTATAGTTGCCGTTAGTGTAGCAGCGTTACGAGTTACACTTGATTCCGCTACAGTGAGTGTCGGCGTTATAATGGTCAGTGTCTGGTTACTGAAGTTACTTGCGGCATTGATCAAAGTATTGTTTGATTTTGTTGTGTAACCATTAGCCTTGAAGGTCAACGACACAGTACCGTTGTTGTTGTTAGCCAGTGACCAGAATCCATTAGCGTTAGTGGTTGTAGTGTTTGTGGTGTTTCCAGTGACGGTGACACCTGATAATCCCAGCGTGGTATCGGAAGCATTGACTGTACCGTTCAAGTAGTAAACTGCGGCAGATGCACTCTGTATAAATAGTGCTACTGTTATGACCATGAACAGTACGATTATTGATTTCTTCATATGTTTCCTCATTTTAAAAAATGATGTGGGCTATGCCACAATCATTCTTAAATTGCCACGTCGAATCCGCTTGAAGCACTATTGCTTAACTGGATTTCCATTATTTCAGGGTCTGCATCAAAGATACCATTTGTGGTGCCCATTGCTCTTGCATTGTGGACAATGTACAGTCTGACGTACTCGTCACTGCCGTATGTATCGGTGGTTAGAGTCCATGTCAGGTGATTCTTGTCTGATGCTGTTCTGACAGTGTCAAAGTTATCGGGGATATACCCAACAAAGTAGACTGCTTCAGTTGTATTTGCGCTCGGAAGTACCTGTGCTGCCAAGTCGGTATCGCCAACTCTCAGGGATGTGAACTTCACACTTGATGGTTCGGTTGATCCTGGTTTAACTGCGCGGGCAGAGATTACAAGGTCTTTGAATTTGCTTGTATAGTTCTTATCTGCTTTCATGTATATTGCGCAGTCGAAACATCCTGCACCGGTTGCGGTTGCATTCGAATAGAATGTTACAGTCTGTGATACTGCTGCTGTTCCACCATCGCCGACAGTGTAATTTGTCCTGTCCTGGAATGTGGTATCGGTAAAGTTGTATGCTGCATAATCAAAGAGTGACCATGTGGATTTTCCATCGTTCAGTGTAACGAAGAAATTTTCTGTTGCACGGTTGAAATCAGTGATTGTTGCGAGTTTTGCGGTTGATGCGTTGATTTCTTTTGCCGGTGCTGTATTCAAGGATGCGCCGACTGCTGTGAAAACTACGAACTTATCACCAATTGCGCCGGTGATTGACTGTGACCATGCGCCAGATGATGGAGTGAGTATTGCTGGCTGTCCGCCTGCATATGATTTGAGTGTTGATACGCCGTAATCAGCTATCTGTTTCATGATCTTATATCTTGTTGCCTGTTCATCAAATGCACCTCTCTCATTATAGACTGCATATGATTGATCAAGTAAGACCATATTTGACGTAACACCGGATGCACCGGTTGCACTCAGGGGTTTCAATGTGATTGTTCCGGTTACAGGGGTCATACTGACTGGAGCTGCAGCCTGTTGAACAATAACTGTATTTCTAACAGGTTCTCCGCCCTGCGGTGAAATTTGCCCCGATAAAAGCGATCCTGTTGTCGGTGTCGGTGTGCTTGATGGCGCAGTGAACATCCAATATCCAACTAGCACCACGGCTACTATTGCGAGTATTTTAAGGAGATTTCCTTTATCTTGTTTAGTCATTTTTTTCTTAACCTCCTGTTCAAAAGTAAATTTTTTGAACAGATACAACTAATTGGTTATGTTGGGGTATATAAAGAAACTTATCGTTTTTCATTTCGAAATTTTGAATTTTTCATTTCGAAATTTCGAAAAGTCCGTTTTTCAAGGAAGTGTGAACAATGTTGAAAAATTCGAGATTTCGAAAGACACACGGGAGACATGAAAAAAGACGTATCGTGATTTTAAAAAATAAGAAAATGTTTTGTTAGAGGAAAAACAATAAAAAAATAATTACTGTCGCTAACATACATATGAAGAATGGGAATGCTATAACAACAGTAATATTATATGCGCATGTATCGATAATTTTAATACTATTTTCCGATAACAAAATACCAAATATAACACAGACTATAATAAATGCTAATATACTTGATAGTGCATATGCAATCAACTTAAGTAATAATCTCGGATCATCATGTATAATGAATTCTGTCATATGATTTATTATATTCAAGAAAATAAGTCCGCATATTATTATTACTGACGTGTCCCAGAGTTTTGTGAAGTTATTGTACTCTGATTTTTGTTCTGACATTTGTTATCACCTTGTTAGTTGGATAGGGGATGCGTGGGAATAGGGAGTGTTGGTGGGTTGTATAAAAATGTGCCACGCATCCAAATCATTATACGTATACATAATATTTAAAATTATCGGTTACTGTACAGATGAGTTGCCGTACAAAGAATACTTGTTATCAAAGCAGTGATTGATATTGGTATCATCTGGTTGAACACCAGTGTTATCATGAGGAATACAACTGTTCCGATAAGTACATACATTTGGTACACGGGAATGGTAGCGGGTTGGGATTTCAGGATGTAATTCGGGTCGATTGAGATTTGTTTTAATTCATTGATGTGGACAACATTGATCTTAGAAAGGGATTTGACGGTATCATAAAGTTGCTTGTAGTTGAACATCTCACATTTGTATTCTTCATTGATGTCATTTATCAGGTCTTGTATTGACGTAGGCGTGGTTATCTGAAGCATATCCAAGACGACACGATATTCCGGTTTGACATTACGTATGTCGTTTTTATTTTCTATATCCAGTAGGATTTGTTCTCGGTTTGGAGGATTTTCAGTCATGTGTAGTTGTAAATTTGTAGAATTGTAAAGTTGTAATCATAGCTTGTACAGCCACCACAGTTGTTCGTTGTGCGAGGAGGTTGTTTTATCTTTTCGAGATTGTGGAGTTGAGTTTTGCATAGAGTTGTCTTGCTTTTACAATATTACTTTTTTCTATTCCATGTCTTGGCCAGATTAATGGGATTTCTATTCCTGTTACTCTGGTTAATTCTTTGTATTCAGCATATTTTTCATATATGCGACGCCCTTTGTTTTTCAGGTATCGGTAAAGGTATCGGTCTTTGCATTTTGTGAGATTGGGATTTTGGTATCTCCAGATATATCCGGATTGTTTTGCACGTTGTACTCCAACCAGCCTGCTTAATTGGTCTCGTACTGTATGAAGATCGACTCCTGATAATTCAGATATTTCTCTTGATGATAAGTATTTGTCAGAGTCATGGATTACCGAAAGTATAAGGAATTTTGTTTCATTGAATTTATTTTTTTCTTTCAAGTTTCATCAATCCTATACACTTTTCTTAGTTTTTCTGTAATATCAAATTTCTCTTCTATTAGTTCACTGACTTTGAGTGTTTTAACATATCGTGAAAGATTTGTTTTATCTACACCTGATAATTCTGATAACGCCGCGAATCCTATAGCACCAGATTCGCCGTATGGTATGAATTCCAAGAGTTCCATGTATTTTGGTGTTTTGGTTTTTTCTTTCGTAGAAGGTTCCGGTGTAGTTGTTTCATCGGAACGGGACTCTGATATTAACATAGTGTCCAGTGCTTCAGGGACGGAAAATAATGCGTCGGAATCTTTTGATTTGTAAATCATCTCTCCGTCTTTGAGTTCATGGAAACTATATTTAGATGCGAAAGATGAGAGAGGACATGGGAATGATACTGTTTCTCCGGCAACTTTGTTGATGTATGTCGGGTGTTCCGGCGTGAAACCCATTATTTGTGTCCATGTCTGTTTTTCAAACCTTTTCATCTGTTTTTCAAGGTCGTCGGATTTTGCTTTCACCTTAGACAGTTCGAGTTCAAGGTCTCCGTTAGTATGTTCGAGTGATTTTATTTTTTCATACAACTCGTCGGATAGGTTTTTGTTGTTAGTAGATTCTTCTTTCATGCGGGCATGGGCAGAGTTGAGAGATTCGACAGTGGACTGTAAAGTATGGATTTCCCGGATGTATGCTTCTTTCTTTGCATTGTTTCCATTTCGTTCCTGGTCAAGTTTTGTCATGTAATCCTGACGGATACGGTTAAGTTCTTTGTCTTTTTCATGGAGACCTTTCTGGATTTCTTGGGAAACGTAGGCTGAAATCAGGGTTTTTTCCCATTCCATGTATTGAATTTTCAGGTTGAGAGGTACTGAACATATTGTGTAGTATGATTTGGCAAATTCTGAGATTCGTGGATCATCGAAGAGGATAATTTTATCGAAACGGCGCAGGCAGGATGAAAGAAAATCCTGGATAGATGTATACGATTCACGTATCTGGACTTGTAATTCTGGTGATGTGGTCTGGAAATGAGATTCATATAGTTGCGGATGTTGATATTTTTCAAGTAAGAGTTGAATGATACCAGTGAGACTGAGTTGGATTTGTTGTTTACCGGATGTCAGTAACAGAGTTGTGCCATTAAGAGATGGGATGATTGGTTGCTTGAAGAACAGAAAATCGTCATAGAACAAGTTAAAAGCCGTTGGAGTAGGAAGTATTACATCGCCGTTGATGATAACTTTTGGAAGGTCGTGTTGTGGATTTGTTTTCACTGGCTCATCGCAGTCGATGCAGGTATCGAATCCATCGTGAATTTGTATTTGACGCTGCGGCTTCCATTTGTGGCATATACTACATTCAAATATGAGTTCGTTCAGTACCGTATCGAATTTTGGTGATGGTTTTGTGTACATAGTGAATTTAATCTACGTGTTTTGTTTTACAAGGGAGGATTTTTGCATACATATCGAGGTCGGGGATGGATGGGTCGCCACTGCCGTTTATGAATATGTGCGCAAATCCTGACCCACTTAGTGTGGTTCCGTTCTTTAACGTGAGAGATTTTGACATCTGGATAAAATATGGTGTGTTTCCGTTGAAGACCCATTCCTGTATATCATCCTGGTTCTGGTATCCCCAGATACGAGTTGCTCCCCATGCACGAGCCTGTAGATGAATAAGTGAAAATCCATCTGATGTTGCATCTGATGCTTTTTTCCCGATATAGGATTTGGCTTCATCGAGTACTATTACAGGTTGTAGTGTCCTGTCTGCACGCATTGCGTCAAAAATCTGCTGGCAGATGGTAGAAACAATTGCATTTTTACGGCAATCATTTGCTTTTGATGTTCCAAGGTTGATTACGGATATGCGGCCGGGTCGGTTTGCACGGGGTGGGTGAAGCATTTCTTTTACATCTGTGCCATCGTCTCTGATTATTCCCATGAGACAAAGTGGGTCAAAAATATTTATCAGTGATGAGATTGACCGTTTGAGTGTCGGATCTTCCATACCCGTGGAAAGTTGTGTTTTGATATAATCAATTGTCTTCTCGTGATTCGGAATATTCAGGATTCGTTTTAATTGATTGTGGTACATTCGTCCTGTAGCATCTACATTACCCAGTTCAAAAAATGCTTCTGCGGTGATGGCAGATGTTTTTATGGATAAAAGTTTGTCTACGTGAAAATCTCGTCGCATAGTATCTAATCCGAGTACTGGTTCATCATATGATGGCGAATAAACGATGACTTCGGGTATCGCAACAGGTTCGATATCAAGTGAACGAAGTTTCGCTATCATTGGTTCTCGGTCTTGTTTATGTTTGAATGACCAGTACTGGTTTTTTGTATCATCAAAAATGATTACACATCGTCCCTCCACGATGGAAAAATATTCAATAAGGTTACGCATAGCGACGCTTTTTCCACTGCCACTTGATCCGAATACGCCTATTGCCCAGTTGGTACCGACAATTTTGGAGAATGGAAGATATGATTGACCTGGGAATATTTCACCAGTGTACGGGTTGATGTGGTCTCCAATCCTGATTGCGCGTTCCTGACGCGGTATCTCGTCTTTTCGTTGTGTGATGGGATGTGTACGTCCGGGGTGGATGCGCCTGAATGGAGTATGTGCAACACCGGTTTGCGGCATCCGACGATCGAGAAATGTAATTGCGCTCATGTATCGAATGCATCTCCTATGTCTCTTGATTTTGGTTTATACTCAGTTTGTTGATATGGAAGATATGGTTCGTATGGTGGCCGCATAAAGTTGTCGGATGGGTCTGTAGAAGATCGGGTTGATGGTGGTTGGATCTCAATATATCGGCCGCCTACACCAAGGGTGCCACATAAGCGATGATATAACAGATTCATTTTTTTCAGAGCTGGGTCAACATCAAAGTATGGATACAGATAAACGCCCAGTTCTGCGTTGTACTGAAAAAAAAGTGTGCCACGATGGAAATTGTAATTCTGGACGAAGTTATAGATTATATTGAGGAATTTATCGAAATCGGGTGATGATTTCGTGAACCTGATATATGAATCCAGTGTGCTATGCGCCGCGCCAAGTGTTTGATTGAGACTCAGGATTTTCTGGAAAAATTCTATATCCTCTTCTTCATTTAGCTGGAAATGTAATTTATCGTTGACAATGACTTTTCTTTGCATCAGTGTTTCAAGTGTTTCAAATGGTGTTTTTATCTGGGAAACCAGTATGTAAAGGTCGGTTGCGATTTCCTTAAGTTTTTCTCTTTCACTGTCAGATAATTCTAGGTCGAGTGGTTCTTTTACTATCGGTGCCTGTAGTTCGTTATCTGACATATTGTTGTGCCTGTAGTGGTTTTCCGCCGATGATTATTTGCGGTGGTTGTTCCTGGTTTGGTGCGGTGGCCGAGTTAGGTGTTGATTGTTCTCTTTCCATTTTATCTAACATTTCTTTGATGCGGAGTTGTAATTCGGTATCAGATAATTGTTTATTGTCATGCTGTGCTGCATAGTTCATTACCTGCTGTGTTGGTGATACCGGTGTAACTGGTTGTGTCTGCACTGATGTACCGATGATGTTACGGATAAAATCATCACCAAGTACCGTTCGCACCTGCTGGAATAACATTGCTTTCATCGGATCGTTCATCACACCATCTGCTTCTGCCATAGCGGTGATTTTACGCATTTCCAGACGAATCTGTTCTACTGTCTTTTTCATTTCATCGTCGTGAACTTTATCCCATGGCGCATTGATACCATATTTTCCCTCGGCTAGTTTTATTCCTTTGTTCATGTCTTTTTTGACTTCGAGACGCAGGTTAATCACTTCTTCCATCATCAATTCATAATTGTCAAGGAGACTGCTTATTTTTGCCTGTAGTAATGCGATTGTGGATAGACCACCGGCAACACGGGTTACTAGAAGTCGGTTTTCATTCCTGTGTTTATAGACATCTGCTATTGATTTCTTGTTTTCTTGAAGAACTTTTGATACATAATCTTCATTAAGTGCCAGCTCTTGTAATTCTTCGGGTGAAAGCTGCGGTGTGATTTCTATTAATGTGAGTTGTCGATTATTCCATAGTGTTTCTGAATGTGGCGGGTTTTGCTTCAGGTTTCCCCATATGAGTATGTTACCGTCTGGGTCGACACATTTTACGGAATTTGGAGATATGTCATTCGTGGAAACAATATACTTGTCGTGAAAATGACCATCGCCAATATTGCGCAGGTATGGAAAATTACCGAGAGGTTTATGTTTTATTGCGAAAAACAATGCCTCATGGTCACGATACATGTCATCGGGATATACTGTCTTACCGGTTTCATCAAGGAACTTTCCTGGTACATATGGCGGTGCCCTAATACCATATTCAGGATCGTATATTCCTATTGGTGTCACGGCAAATCCTTTACCAGTAGTCTCAATTAATGAGATATGTGGTAACAACCAGTAAGACCGATATGCAAAATTTATTTCGGTCATTTGGTTAACCTATTCTATTACCCGATTGTATGTGATTCCCGCCACCGCCTTTCTTTTTCTTCATGTAGAAAATCACGATAACAATAACCGCACCGAGGATTATCAATATCATATTGGTGTCGAATCCTCCGACAGTGGGTTGAACCTGGTTAGCCTTTACTGTTGCAACAGGTGCGACACCATCTTGTTTTGATGCTGCATTGAATACTACTTGCTGTGTTGTGCCAGAATCTGTCTTGTAGATGAGTGTGTATGTACCTGGTTGGCTGAAAGTCAGATCATGAGTATTTGCAGTCTGTGACGATATTGTTACTCCACCTAATGTGTCGAATTTTCCATTCTCCGACATTGGCATGGTCTTGATTACACCAACAACTACATCATACGGTGCAGTTGGAAGCGGTGCGGTTTTTGAGGATGATGTTGATTCTGCCAGTCCTTTGATTGTAATTGTGTAGGTATTGGTTTTTTCCGTTGACCATGTTCCAGTAGTGGTGGATTTGATTTTAAATGTGTATTTCGTATTTGATTTCAGGACATAATACATCGTATCTTCGCCCTGTACCGGCTGGAAATCATCATATATACCATCTGTTTCAACAGACATGATTGATATTTCGCCGTAGTTGCGGTGAATATATAGATTAAGGGATTTTTGTGATGTGCTTGACGACCAGCCCGATTTCTGATTATATTGGATTATGTCGAAAGTTGCTGATGCATCATCCTTTGGTACATTGATCCGGTTGGATGAGTCTGGTTTCAAGTACACATCTATTGGTTCTCCGGAACCTCCGGATGTGTTGGCAGAAGATGTTGTGAGTAATTTTATGTCTGTAACAGTGAGTCGGATATCACCGACGTTCTGAGGAGTTGTTTCATTTGGCGTGTTTATGCATGTTCCTTTGATACACGCAGATTGTGATTTCCCAAGCGCTGCATCGGTTGCTGTCCCGCCCACGATACGGAACAGTATTATGGTATTTTGATTACCGATATCCGCATATGTTACAGTCGTACCATATATGGTTTTGGAATCCGTCAAGTTAAGCGTGAATGATATTGGTGTTGACCATGCATTTGCTCCTCCTGTTGCCTGAACTGTTTCCATAGTAGATGTGACCATGAAATTATCCGCACCCATCGCTGTGCTGGTCAGAAATGTAATGGCAAATAAGATTAAGAGTAGTTTTCTGTTCATGGTTACACCTTAGATAATTTTTTGATTATTTCTTCATCTTTTTTAATGTACTCAAGAACTTGAGGTTTCATTGTAAAATCATTCATTAACATTTCAAGGAATTTATCATTAGTTAATTTTCTGTCACCAATTAATTTAGCTGTAAATTCTTTGAACTGGCTAAAAGAATTAAATATTGGGTCATTAACGGGGATATTTTTAGACATAATGAAGAATATAAGTATTGTATTTGTATATAAAGGATTTGAGTTAAATAATGGAATAACGGAATAATTATTTAATTATTCACTAAATTTCGGAAAATAGGAAGCGTAGAGGTGCGGTTAAATTTGAGTTATAGGACTTGGTGGGGTAGTTTGATATAGGACGCGGTAAGAAATCGTCCTATAAGTGAAATTTAAAGGCAAGAAAAAAGAAGTATTGGGAGATGGCAAGGAGAATTAGTTTATTGTTACCTCTTTCATGACTTTCTTATATGCCATGTCTTGTCGCTTTTTGGATTCATACATGTCTTACCTGAATCACTCATTATCCATCCAGAATTACAGATATTCAGGTAATACTCAGGTGTAATTCCATCCATAAATAGCATTGTCTGACCGGTTGGTTTTCCGGTTGTTAAATCAAATTCTTCCCACTGTTTCATTTTTCTCGCCTAGATATTTCTTCATCATTTCTTTTATATCGTACTCGTGTTGCAATCCCCTTAAATTCGGAATCGCTTCTTTCAATCTGCACCATTCCGGAATTGTATTTATATCTACGATTTCTCTTGGTTGGCTCTCTGGATCGAATGTATATGTTGTTGTTGAATTTAAACAAACATAATGGATATTTTTTCCAAAAAACTTCTTTCCTGTTGTTTTCCTATAAGGACAATGTGAACATTTGTCTATAATTATTATTTTTGTCATTTGATTATTCCTTACTTGTATTCTCATTCTTTTACTTTTCCAATTGTATAGTGGTGGATACCAAAAATAACAAGTATCCATAATAATACGTTATAATGTTCTGGGTACAATGATATTGTTGTAGAGATGAAACCGATGGCTAAAGTGATAACGACGATGATTGTTATGAATTTAAGCCATGTAAGGAATTTCGTTCTTTTTCAACATTCCCTCCGGCAAATACCACTGTTCTGCAACCATCGGCGGTTTTGTAGTGGCAGAATTGTAATGCACATATCTTAGCATTTCTCTCTGTCAGAGTGCCATAGGTACACTCCGCCCAATGTTTAGACTTACAGTATTTTGTTCTTGATTTCACGCTTCTTTTAACGCGCATGAGTCCTGTATCTCCTGATGGCATTTATCACACACCACTCATATACACAATCAGGCCATCGCCTTCGAATTGGTCAATTATATCGTCAAGGGCTTTTTTGAATTGTTTGTAGTTCTTGTGCTGCACATTAAGGTCAAGCCGAATACTTGCCTCAAGACCATCTTTTCCAACGAAAAAAGAGCCACACATCTGTTTTTCTGATGGTGGTTCTTGTGGTAATGTGTTATCAAGTGATGTTGATTGCATCTTATTCTTCTCGTGCGATTTGGTGGATCAGGTTTACAAGTTGTTGTTCTACTGGGATTTTTTCGGTGTGCTCTTTGATACGTCGGCAACCATTATCTGGATGTGGAGTATTGATTACATTGCCGATATCGGCAAGACATTCAACAGGGTGCCAATATTTGTCACCACATATGTCGCATGTTTTGATGACATTTATTTTGTCATCAGAACTAATATAAAAATCTATGTTATCCACGGTGAAAATTATATATCCACCTTTTCTTTTTACGTCGATTATGCCACTGAATGATTCAATGGCGTCATATTTATTTGTTCCCAAACTGAAAACTTTTCGAATATTATCTGTCGCTTTTTCGATGAATACTTGATCTCTTCTTTCTTGCTTGATTTTTTGTTCGTTATTTCTCTTAGTTGAGAATTCTATGCATTTGTCTTTGAAATTCATGTTATCACCACATGTTAATTGGTTTGAAGGTATATATACTTTGGTGTTCGATGGTTCTGTCAAGTTTACGGTTGATGATGAACCATCAATGGATTTGTCATGTTGAGTCTTCTTTTGGCGTTGGCTTCGGTAATCTCAGTTTATTCCCACAAATCGGGCAGGATACTTGAGCAGGATAGTTCTTAAGTCCAGTATATTCCCAACAGTGTTTGCAGTCAGGGCGTTTACATTGTAATTTCATGATTTACCTCAAACAATCCAGACATATAAAACTCGGATTTCCAAGATTACTGTGTGGATCATCGATACAATTCGGTTTTATCTTTAGACATGCGCCACAGTATTCTTCAAAGACACCATCGTCTGGTAATGGACACCATTTAGGAATAATTGTTAATTCTTTTCCTAAAAATTTCTTTGCCTTATCACAAAAAGCTCCCTGTATATTAGAGGTATTTTTTTTATTTGGGCACTCTATACAATTATGTATTTCTATTTTTTTCATAGTAGTTTACCTCATATTATTTTCAGGGCAATTTTACAATCTGGGCAAATACCCTTATTTTTAGAGTATTTGACATATTCACTGAAACCACACTTTTCACATCGATATGTTTCCCAATTTCTAAAATGTCCTTTTGCCATAGTAGTTCACCTCAAAAATTTAAACCTTTTGATATACTTTCATTCTTAAGTAAGTTAATACCGTATTCCATGATTCTCGGCTAACGGACTCACATTTAAGCCACACAGATTTATCGTTGAATCTTACAACTTCAGTATAATTCTTGAAAGTTTTACCATTATAATACACTCCGAATTTATCGCCTATTTTTGTTTCAGACTTTAATTTTTCTATTGCTTCCTTGTTTATCATTTTCTTATCCTCCTTTTATCTTAGCATATTGGTACGTACATACATACATACTACGTACATCCTTATAAAGATATTGGTTAGTTTCCATCGGAGTAATAAGTTAGCACTTTTAAAAGGATAAGCTTTTTATACTAACGTATCATCTATAAGGATATGGTTCTTACACCAAACGCAGAAACTAAGAAATTCTATGCTTATTGTCGAGAAAGTATAGATTTAGAGTCTGGCATCAAAATTCAAAAAGATGCTATTACAAACTATGCTCAAGCAAATAACATTGAAATCTTAAAATGGTTTATTGACAATGATTCAAGTGCTTATGAGTATAGACCCAACTATGATAAGATGATGAAAATAATACTTGAACCTGAAAACTCATGCGATGGGATTATATGTCATACTTTGTCAAGGTTTGGAAGATCAACTAATTTTGTTCTTGAAGCAAAGACCAATCTTACTCATAATAATAAAGAATTGATTTTGATTAAAGAACAACTTGATACTACTACCCCACACGGAAGGCTACAATTTGGTATCTTTGTTCTTTTCAATGACTTTGAGCATGACTTAATCCTTGAACGAACACAGGCGGGGATAAAACATGCTTTAAAGAATGGTACTAAATCCGGAAAACCTATGCATAGACCACCTAAAAAAGTGGACTGGAAGAAATTCGATGAAATGATTGAAAAGCAAATATCCGTACCGTCTATTGCAAAGATGCTTGGAATGACTAAAAAAACACTATATAACAAAATAAAGGATAGAAAATAATGATTCAAATAAACATACCAGAACTATCTAAACTTACACGATATAAAGCAAGACCATGCATTTCTAAGTTTCATCCTCCAACTGGCAAGTATCAGTTAAAGAATGAAGCTATACCTAAGATAAGTGGGATATACGCAATTTTAAATAAATCTAATAATATTATCTATATCGGACAATCAGTAAATATCCAAAGCAGAATCGCCCAGCATTTAGGAATAAGTCCTTACAGTTCTGCAATAAGCGATAAAGACGATATTGAAGATGTGGTTATAGTTCCAACAACAGAATTACTTTACAGTATTGATGGAATTGAACGAATTTATATTGATATGTATCAACCGAAATATAACGATATACCAACAGAAAATAATAACATATTGATTGAAATGCAGCGGGCAGCTTTGAAAGACATTCCGCTACGGTGAATACAATGGCATAAATAATAAGAGGTAATACAAATGAAAAAGCAAACACAAGTGAAAATCCCTGAAAAATACGAAACAGAAATACGTAAACTATTCAACGAAATTGAGTCTCTACGTTCTGAAAAAGTGGATAGAAGTAAGGAAATCAAAGCTAGAGAAGTAAGACTTGAAGAAATAAGAAAAGAGTTTCTAAAAGAATGCCTACAAGACAAGTAGGTATTATTTTTTATATATACGATTTTAAGATACCTTTAAATACTATTAGTGTGTATTAGTGTATTGTAGTGTGATACACTATAATAAGGAGGAAAATGAAATGGTAAAATGTGGAATTTGTGATATACAAATGGATTTAGGTGCTTGCTCTCAAACATTTGGGATATATACCCAAGATATAGACGAAAATGAGAAACATCGAAAAGAGAGGATACACCTATGTGAATCCTGCAATAGAAAGGTAAAAATATTTGTGTTGGGTCTACAAATTGAAGCCAGAAATACAGACATAGGAGCGATAAAAATATGAATAAATGCCAGGAATTTTTAAAGGCGTTTCGAAAAGTCGTGGGTGCAAAACCACACGAGAAAATAGATAAGAGATACAAACCATATCTTGCCCCTGATAATGAATATTATGAAGCACACTGTGGATATTGTGCAGAAGTTAAATATTTAGAGACAATTTATCATTAATTTTTTGAGGAAACACTATGAAAATAAATAAAAAAGATTTTGAAAAGGCGGAAGAACTTGTATCAGATGCAGAGGAAATGGCAGATGATGCATTTAGAATTTTGAAGAAGTACATGACAGAAGACGAAAGGTTAATCCATAATGGTGGAACAGATATTGCGGGTGAGTTACGGAGTGCAATACTTACACTAGCAGGAGTATCTACCGAATTGATGGAAATGGCAGATGGGAAATAGTATGAGTGAAAGCCTAGAATCCGAAATAAAATTTCCTCTAACAAAGTACGAACGTGGTATTTTTGTAGAATGTTCATGTAAATCTATCGAAGAGTTGCCATTAGACGAATCACAACCCATTCGGATTACAGGAAGACCAAAGAACATTGCAGAGGGGAACTGTTCACAATGTAAGAAACGTATTATTGTATATGCTTCTATATGGATTGGTGATTGAAATGGCAGAACGAATTATAATCGACTCAGATGATGCACTTGTCATTCATAAGCGTGTAGGTGCTTCCGGTCAAATCAGCGTAGGGACTGAATATGCTGGAAGGTTGGTCACTGCGTATATCGTACTGAAAAAAGAAGCCCGAATTGAGAGAAACTACAAAGGAGGACGAGTCTCATGATTAAAAAGATAATATATTATATCATTTTAATGTTAATAGGGGTGTTTATAGGACTATTTATTCACGGGAATTTACCATAAACAAAATTCGCAAAAGAAGTGATGACAATTTTTACCACAGTTGAAATTGCACAGCATACTTATACCTTGATACCGATATTTGTAATGTCCACAATCATGTACGAGGTATCGGCTATTATATCAAACACAATATTCGTTCAAGGAAAAACCGGAGTAATTACTATGATCGGTCTAGTATCGGACGGAGTGAATGTGGTTCTGAATTTAGTATTAATACCAATTTACGGGGTTGTGGGTGCGGCAGTCACATTACTTATAACAAATACGATCCAGTTAATGATCACGGCACATTATGAGCTGGATCGCGGGATGGAGGTGGACGAAATGCATGTACCACAAATCTAAACATATATCATATTTGAGGTATGTATTCGAACACACCGGATATAAAGCAACAATAGATAATGAGGGTTTGTGGGGTATTGATACTACTTCTGTACAGTGGGATAAATCAAGTGAGACTCAGAGTATTAAATGGGATTCGATGTTACAGATTTAGATTGTTATATTTCAAAATTAAAATCATATATTGGATCTGGAAATATTATTGAAAATGCGATGATACTATTTCCATATCATTTTTTACCATCATCTTGACGAGTTCTTCAAATTTTGTTTTTGGTTCCCATCCAAGTACCCGGTTAGCTTTTGTATAGTCGCCTGTTAGATACTCCACTTCGGCTGGTCTGATAAACTTGGGGTCAATTTTGACGTAGTCCCGCCAATCCAAACCGACTTCATTAAATGCAAGTTCTACAAATCCCTGTACAGAGTGAGATTCATTAGTTGCGATCACATAATCATCAGGCTTGTCTTGCTGAAGCATCAACCACTGTGCCTTGACGTAATCCTTCGCGTGTCCCCAGTCTCTTTTTGCGTCAAGATTACCCATCTGGAGTTCGTCCATTTTGCCGTGTGCTATCCGTGCAACAGCATCTGTTATTTTCCTTGTCACGAATTCTAGTCCTCGCCTCTCGCTTTCGTGATTGAAAAGAATTCCGTTACACGCAAATATGTTGTATGCTTCTCGGTAATGTCTTGTTAATTCAAATCCGGCCACCTTGGATATTCCATAGACTGACCGAGGGTGGAATTTGGTCTTTTCTGTTTGTGGTGATTTTTCTACTTTACCAAACATTTCGCTAGATGCGGCAAAATAAAATTTACAGTCGGGGACTGTGTCTTTGATCGATGATAAGACATGGTGTATACCATTTATGTTTGTGTTCATTGTAGAAAACTCGTCATCGAATGATGTTTTCACAAAACTCTGCGCGGCAAGATGATAACATTCATCCGGTTTGATTTTGTTAATTATGTTGTAAATCGATGGGTAACTTTCCAGCGATCCGGAATGTAATGTTATTTGGTCAAGGATATGGTTTATCCTCGATGTTCGGTGGTTGGGGTTTTCAAAGGCCACCCTGCGAACCATACCATGTACTTCATATCCTTTGTCTAAAAGCAATTCGGCAAGATATGAACCATCCTGCCCGGTTATTCCAGTTATGAACGCTATCTTTGTCATAACTATGGTTTTTATTCATGTACATATATAGCAGTTACGGAATTGTGGATATTTTCAACATACAAAAAAAGGACGAATAGTTATTTGACTATTCACTTCCTAAATACAACTTTAGTTGACTCTACTATACAGTTCGGGAAATTTAATGCATTTTCGCAGTTTGCTTAAAAAATTGTTTCTTTTGCCATATCATTTGTTATTCCAGTTACATCTGTGAGTGTCTTGTTTATTCTGGATTCTAGGTCTTGACGATTTCGTTCGGCGGCTTTCCAAATCTGTTGTTCTTCGATTGATTTTTGTCTCTTGTGTTACGGTATCTTTTCTTATCATCATTAAAAGTGCTGGAGTTCGGGCATTCTTCACATCCAAGAATTGGTAGCCTTTGGCAAACATCCGTTAAGCCAAGATTGCAGGTCATTGTTCTATTCTTTTGTCGTTCCATGGAGGTCGGGAATTTGGATACATGAAGATAGATTTTCAGAATTGTAGCAGTTTTCATTACAATCATATTTATGTTCATGTGGAATATTATGACCACAATTATGATTACATTTTTTATGATCAGGACAAATTCTATTTTTCATAGTATCATTTCCTAACAATTGCGACTTCTTTCTTTGATTGTCTGTTCCAGGTGTCGGATTATTTCAGCAGGAACAAGTATTCCAGCTCTCTGTCCCTTTTTGGACATCTCCACGCTGCCGGATGACAAACGATGGAATGATATCATGTTTTCTGTTACTGTACCACCAAAATGATATGCGTCGATAAGGCCGCGTATTATTTCATCATCAATCGGATTGCTCGAAGTAACAAGCTCCTCGAAATGTGTGTTGTTTATGGTTATCATTTTATCCCCTTTGATATATTGACGAGCTCGGTGTTGATTGCTTTTGATGTATATTGTGTGTGATGAAATCTCCCGGTTCCATAATCCTGGTGAATATTTACAAAAGACGTTTCGTGCATACACTCGTCGGGAAAAACCTCGAAAGATATATGAAACCGTGTGTGTTCTACCCATCTGACTGCTGTTAATTCAAATTGCAGCATGCGACATGTGTATGACATGTTTTCGAGTTTTTCTGTAAGTTTTTTCACGGAAATTGTGTTTATACCTAAGTTTTTCAATTTGAGTCTCATTGTTATCACCAATCGTTAATTGATTGGAAAGTATATATACTTTTTGAAGTCAAAAATAATGTTAGAGTTTTTTGAAAATACTACCTACCAAAGGTTATATCACAAGCTCTACATTCTATATATCCCAATGCATATAACAACAACGCTACTATTAATGGAGTAATCCCCACTAAAAGTTCAAGTAAACCTTGTTTATCTTCTTTTTCCATTGTAATCATCCTCATCCTTTTGTATTATAATCGATAACTTTTCTTATGCAATTGTCCATGTTAAGATATTCAAATTCTGAAAATCTTCCTAATAAATCTATTCCATATCTTTCAGTGATGAAATCCTTTAATATTTTAATGTTTTTATTGTAATCAATATCGTATACGACATATGCAAATTTCTGGCGTTCAACATCAACAAATAATACATCGTTCTTGTTAATTAAATCAATGTCACTGAGTTTTTCTATTACATGATCTGTGATTTGTGTATTTGACATTTTGGATACATCATCACCATCAACATGTGTGATTTCTGCAAGTATTGATGAACATCCTTCCTGTACGCTGGAGAAACTGTAATTTGATGGGAACGATATTCTGTTGAATAATCCAAGTTTTTTATCTGGGACGTATAACCATGATTTCGTTGCATGATTTTCATATTTTTTGTTCAAGGCAATGTATACTGATATTAGCGAATTGTATTTTAATTTGTTAGAGGAATTCAATATATTTTCCGGAACATTGCCGAGGCTCCTGATTAAATGTTGTATCGGGATCGTTGATATGCATTTATCGGTAATGAATACGTTACCCGTGTCGTTTTTTATTATGAATTTTCCATTGAGTTTGGTGATGTTTGATACATTGAAATTACAAACAATTTTATCTTTTATCGGCGACGCAATCGAATCAATTAATGCTTTAATTCCACCATTTAATGGATAACTGAAAACGGACTGGTGTGTATATCCTTCGGTTTTTATTCCGATAGCAGATTTAATGATGTCTTCTACCGGTGGACGCGGTATACGGCCGTCTACCCAGTGTGATGACATCTGGTCAAGCGGATATTTCCATATCTTTTCATTATATGGGATTAGGTACAGGTCAGCAATGCCTTTCCCGAAGGTATGAGTGATCCAGTCAAGAAAGTTAGATGGGGTTCTGGTATTGTTTATTCCTTTTATGAATTCGTTTAGACAGTAAAACCTATCTTCGTCTGACAGTTGATATAGAAAATTCTCGAATGGATATCCGATATATTTCATATCCGTATGCAGTATTTCCGTATTCCTGATGTTTATTTGTTTGTTTCCATCTATCATTTTATTCATGAAATTAAGAACTTCTGTATCACGGCTGAAGATGATATGGGAACCGCCAATATCAAAAGTGAATCCATCAATTGTTTTTGAACAACATAGTCCACCGTATTCTTTTTCTTTTTCCAGAATTATTACATCTTCGCCTTTTTCGGCAAGTAAGTGAGCAAGAGTGATACCTGTTAGGCCACCGCCGAGTATTGCAGTTACCATTTATTTCTCCAAATTGTAATCTCGTTTCGAGTATGAATATTTATCTGACTTGCCACCTTTTATCACGGCAATATATAACCATTCACATACTGATTTTATCATGCCGAATTGTTGGAACCTACGCATTGAGAATGACACTTTCATTTTGTTGTCTAGTTTGACTTTGCCAATTTTACGCATCCGAGTAGCTATTTCCAGGTCGTCTCCGGCATCAATGGTTCTATACATCCCAGCATCAATAAACGACTTCTTATCAAAAGCAGTATTGCAGCCGAGTGTATAGTATAGTATCTTAGTGTGATATAAAATATTTGATAATGTGTTCATATACATTAAACACAGTTGATTTTTTAGACTGTTTTCAATTGGTGTTACGGTTCCATAAAGCTGGACAATTTGATGGTTTTTAAAATTATTTAAGATTATTTCAAGCCAGTTTGGTGGAGCAAAACAATCCGCATCAATTGTTGCGATTATATTACTTTTTGAACACAAAACTCCATCATTTCGTGCTCCTCCGACTTTTTCGCTTTTTTGTATCATGACTACATCGGCATATTGTTTTGCGATGCTGATTGTGTTATCTTTAGAATTTCCATCAACAACGATGATTTCATATTCATTCCTGTTGATTGTCTGGTTGCAAAGGGATTGTAAACATTTTTCTATATTCTTTTCTTCATTGTATGTTGGTACAATTATTGATATTTTTATCATATTTTAATCTCTCCAATATTTTCTCTATTTTATTCATACATAAATAATCAAATAAATATCGGAACATATATTTTATGATATAACATTATTGATCTTGGATAAATACAAATAATTGGATTTGCTATATTCATCATTAGACAACCGATCTTTTCTTTTGTTCCACATTCAAAATTATCTGGATAAAACATTTTAAACCACATTGATTCTTCTATTAAAACACTTTGCATTTTTATTACCTCTTATTTCAATATTAATCTTCTTAATCCTTTTATCTTATTGTGTATTTTTTTATTTTCCTCTTAAGTAAACTACCTCACACTAAATTTGGTGACATCCACTCAAATCTTAATCCATTATTCTGATTATGGTTTGCCACGAAAAAATCATTGTTTATTTTACTATAATATACGGTTACACGATCACCGTGAGAATACCATTTATTAAGGGATTGCATATTGTTATCTGGTATTTCCGACATGTTTCTATAGAACATGACAACAGTATTATAACCATCCGGTTGTACATTTATAATATCATCATTTATGTTAATCACTGTACCATCAAAACCATTTTTTGGATCGAATTCATTTAATTTTAAGTAAACTCCGAGAAATAGCAATAATATAACTCCAGTTAAAAGTTTATCTTCGGTATCCATTTTATTTCACCTTCTTTACCTCATATTTCTCCGCTACAGTCCATAATTTCCCGTACTGTGTACTGTAGTAATATTTGATGACTATGACTGAAAGTATGATGCCTCCGATAACATCGAGAAATGCATGCTGCTTGATTAGAACGGTCGATAAGATAATCGAGATACATAAAATTGTCAGGTATTTTTTGTGCATCGTCAGGTCTTTTATGGTGGTGTAGGCCAGAATGGTGTTAGCGACATGCAAAGATGGAAATGCATTTGTGGCATGGTCTATGCTGTAAATAAAGGGAACGATGAATGTTGGATCTTCATGACGGATAGTGTATGTTTGATACAGTGCATAAAACAAGAAGGCAATAATGTCGATGAGCAGGAATGAAAAAGCTATGTGTTCGAATTTATTGTATTCAAGATTCCAGTATTTGTAATATACCAGCATGAGTAAACAGTAATAGAGTAGGTATGGAATTCCGAAAAGTGGTACGAACGGAATTGCGTCGTCTATAAGGGTGTGGAATGTGACTGAATTGAGATTGAGTTCCTGAATAGATTTGTATAGGAGAGGCATCACTACGAATGTGATACTGGTCAGGATGAGTTTTTTAGTGGTTTCTGGGTGCATTTTTATTGTTTATTTTTTTATTTCACCATTATGTGAACTACCTCACGCTAAAGCTGTGAGGCTTCCTGATTCATAGACCGAACTTGCTTTGATGTATGGGATACTGTTGAAGTATCCGAGGAACATCGAAGTATTGGCTTCAATCTCCACAGGCGTTAATTCGGTACGCACCGTACCTATTTGTTTTAATCCTTCTGTCTCAATGTTTATACTGGAATTGTAGTCCCTGTCCATGACATTACCACAATTCTTGCAGACATAAACACGCTCATCCAGAGCAATGTCCTGGATGTTCCCGCATTTCGAGCATGTTTTGGTTGAGGCAAACATCCGATTAACTTCAATTGGAGTATGCACCTTTTGCTTGAGTGTGCTAATTATCCCTCCGATTGATGTGATCATGATTTTCCTGCCCCATATCCTCTGCCATGCTTTGGTATTTTCATCCTGAAAGCATACTGTTCCATAGTTGGTTTTCAGATGACTGATGATCTTATTTTTTATATCCTCCTTGATGTTAGTTGCTTTTTCATATTCCTTATTAAGCTTGATCCTGGTCTTATTCCAATTCCGGCTATGCAATTTCCTCTTGCTGAGTTCACGTGCAATCTTCCTGAGTTTCGGACTGACTGGAACTGTGTATTGGATCGCAATACCGTTTGAGAGTACCAGTTGTTTGTTCAGGCCAAAATCTATCCCCACAGATTCTGCCGAATGAACTTGTTTTGTCTTTTCCTGATAAGTTGTTATAGATAAATAGTAGTTCCCGTTTTTATGAATCAGAGTCCCATTCGCAATGTCTGACCCTTTTGGTATTTGTTTTAATCCGATTACTTTTAATTTCTGTTTTAGACCTTGAATGGTTATATATTTTTTATTCAGAATATTATATGTATTGCCAAATTGCTTCAAAGGAATAGATTGGACTTCACTTTTATACTTCAATTTCCCAATCTTATATCCCTTCTTTTTTCGTTCTGATAACCCTCGGATATTGTCTTGTGTCCTGCTAATTATACCTTGCCTCATCTGAGACGAAAGACATCGAAGGTCACGGATTTCAAATATATCTTTGACTTTAACAGGAACTTCGTGGACTTTATCGCTCATTCCAAAAATCTTGTGTTGGGATAGAATGTGATTGTAGAACCATTTGGCTTCAAGAAATAACCGGTTCATGTGATCCCTGGTTGCTTGATTTAAATGAGATGAATCTATTTTGACCTCATAGACTCTACACATTTGAGTTTTTCTCTTAGCTCTTGTGGCTTTCACAGAGGCTTTGATGGCTTCGCTTTTTGTGGTCATACTCCTTTTTGCCCCTCAATATATTTTTTTACAACATCAAGAGTTACAGAACCAACCGATGATATGAATTTCGAATTAGTCCATAATGTCGGAAGCCTGCTTTTCAATGATGGAAACTCTTTTCTTAACTGATGTGATGTATAACCTTTTATCATATTGACTATAGTTACCACACCTCTTTTTGGGTTTACATCCAATAATAAATGAACGTGATCCGGCATAACTTCCATATCTAAAACAGTGAACCCATACTCATCTTGTTTTTCTGAAATAAGTTGTTTAAGCCTAACGTCTATATCCCCTTCAAGAACAGCCCGTCGGTATTTCGGACAGAATATAACATGATATTGACAGCTATATATCATCCGTCCATCCGAATGGTACTTCTTTGAACTGTTTTGAATTTGCATATACTCGTATATACGTTAGACTGATAGATAATCTTTTTGGTATCTGTTGCTACTATTCCAAGGGGTACGATTCATCCTCATCCTAAAGGCGTGAGGCTTTCTCTACCCCTTGACCCCTCACCGTAATTTCTTTGTGTATTCGAAACATTGTTCCATAGATTCTCCACGTACTTCAGAATGAACGGTTTTCACAGTCAATCCGTCGGTTTCTGTTGTGATTAATTGAATGTAATACAAACGCATCTTTTCATCTTCAGCACTCATTTTTTTACCTCTTTAAGATTTATCTACTGCCAGTATACACCATTTTGGGAACTCGAAATGTTCTGGTGTTGGTTCCGTACCATGTTTGATAATTATTGTTTTTCCTGCAAGATGTGTACAGTATGTTGTGAATCTGCCTTTTTCACCGATCTGATCGTTTTTTGCTACAATTTCTTTTCCGAGAAAGTGGCAGTCTGCACATGAGTAAATTGGTAGTAATCTTCTTTCCATGTTATCACCGATCGTTAATTGGTTTATTGGTATATATACTTGTTTACGGAAGGAGCTTTGCACCTAAAGTACCGTTTGCACCTAAAGTCTCATTCTTGCACCTAAAGTCGGTCAAAATTGGTACTTTAGGTGCAAAGCTTACGGAAGGTTTATGTTCTTGAACATCCTTTATATAATTACCTTAAAATGATATTTATATAAAAATATTAATATACTATGATACCGACTGAAATAAACACTCTGGCAGAAAGCATTTCGACTGTCATTACATCGAATTTTACGTATGGGATACTTGTATTGTTGACCGCGATTGTTATTTATGTTTTTAATTTGTTGGGATTTGTAGAAATTCCGCAGACATATAAGATGATACTATCGTTTATGATTCCGATTATTGTTTGGGAACCGGTGCTTACGGTGATGGCCGGGATTTTCGGGATTGTGTTGAGTTGGGGAACGTATACGTATACGATACCGTTTTATGGAGATATTGTTACGGGTTCGTTTACAATGTTGTCGCGGTGGCTTGATTGGGCTTTGAATTTTGGGACATTCCGTAGTTTTGGACTGCCATATTATACGGATTTCGTGAATTCTACTAATATATCAGTGGTTAATGTTCCAGAAGATGCTGGTTTGTTGGCATTGGTTCAGAGTATCACATCGGGATGGTTTAACCTGTTCGTGTGGATTTATGTTTCCATGGATACAGTAATTGATTTTATATTCTTTTTTGTATTATTCTCAGCGGTGATAGCGGTTGTTGCAGACAAGACAAGCAATAGACGGATGTATGCTGCTGGTCTTGCACTGATTCCAGTTGTTTTATATTCGATATATGTAAGTAATCCATTTTACGAATATCCGATTGCGATTGTTGAATTACAGAAGTTGTTTTATTTCTGGGGAAACGGTGATACATTAAGCCTTGTAATGTTCTTCGGGACATTAATAATCAGTTTGTTGATCGTGATGGAAATATTGGCAGTGGTATTGTACTCAATCCTTAAGATCAGTGTGAACACAATTCAACCTACATGGCAAACAAGAGAGTGGTCAGTAAGTAATCAAGGTATAGCATTTTCATACACGATTGCCTTTGCGATCATGTACGCAATGCATTCCTATGCCTGGTATATATTTTTCCCGTTCATGATACTGTACACATTTTTGAAGAAAATTGGCGGAGTAGTTATCGACACTGCAAGTGCGCACAACGAGAGACAGGAAATGCGGGATTTATTGGGTGGAGTTGGTGGCGGGGAACTGGCACCGGTAAAATCGAGTAGCGAAGGTGGAAGCAAGATAATAGAATATTTGTTATATGCTGGGTTGATAATTATAATAGTGGTGCTTGTGTGGAATAATTTAATGTAGTGTTATCCAAAAGTATATATTTTTAAATACTGAGACGCAACTCATTAACCCTACTTGAAATAGAATTTATAAGTGCCTGAATCGTGGAGTATAAATCAATCGATCGGATACGTGATGGTATTTGCGATAATTGATACTGGATTTGAGATATGTCTATTGATTGTAGTTTTATTAAGAATTCTTGTGCTTTCAACTTGATATATTCTGGTGTAAGTTGAATAGTATTTGTTGTATTTGGGTCTGCAATGATAAATGTACCGAGAGTTGGTGGATGTGTTCTGATTATATAGTATTGGTTATCGGGTGTGACGTATTTGATTTCCTGTGGAATTAGTACGGGAGTGGGAGTAAGGAGATAAATCTGGGATTGTTTCGGTGAAATGAAATCTACTGTTATGTTACTAAAAATGCACATATTTGATATCTGGACTCTGTCACCGGATCTGTATATTTGGATAGGATATGGACATGATGGAGTTACATTAATACTATAAACTCCGAGTCTGATTGGGTCATTAGACTGGTATGTTGTCATTGATGTAAATGATTCATTGTACTGGATTTCTGGTGTGTGTACTGGTGTAGATCTATTGATTATTGTTACGACAGATGAACCACCTCCGCCGCCACCACTAGGTGTATCTATTACAGTTATATATACTGTTTCATTATCAGTTATACCACTATTATTAACAGTAAATATAATTGGATAAATTCCGGATTCCGAATAGTCAGGTGTCCATGTAAACAATCCAGATGTTGAATTCAAAGTTCCTTTTGAACTATCTTTTGAATATGTTAAATTACATCCAACACAAGTTGCATTTAATGTAAATGATAACAAACTTGCTTCTGCTACAGTCTTATTACCAATTGAATCTAATACAGGAGCAATATAAATTTCAAATTGATGCTCACTGTATCCACCTGAATACGTCCAATTAATATATCCTGATGCGTTTGAAGTTAATTGAGCGTAGTTCACTCCATCCCGCTTAATTTGGATGTTAGTATTTATTGGGAAATCACCAATTATATGCTGTGTTGTTGTGCTTGCATTTGTGCTTGATTCAGTCCATTTCTTGTAATAGTCGCCAGTGGGGTTCCAAGTTAAAACCGTGATATTAAATATTCTCGAACTGTTTGGAAGAACGTATAGTTTATTATTGTTAAGCATTTTTAATCCGATTGAGCTTCCATTTTGAGATGTAATGTTAACAGATGTTATATCTTTATAAAAATCTATGTTACCATTACCCGATACATTAAGCAAGGTAACGCCATTTCTTGTAAAATAAATATCGGTTGGGGCATTTACTACATCATATAATCTCTGGTAAATATCACTCCCATTATCCCAGGATATATTCACACCACTTGAAGGTAAAATAAATCTATATATAAACTGTATTATATTTGTTTGTCTTCTCTGATACGTTAAATCTGTATCTTTTGTATAGTTATTATCTAATAGTGTATCGATATTTCTCTCAAAATTATTTGTCAATAATCTTTGCGTGTATTCATCTGAAATATCAAGATATGTATTATTTTGAGTATATCTATATAATAACGCTGCCGTTGTGCTTGCGGCATAGATTGGATATGATACTCCATGTCCATATCTACCATTGTTATAGAAATAATGAATACCAACACCATTTCTTTTTATTTGGGTGGAGTACAGCATATAATTTAGAGTTGCCCTATCTAAATACGTCTGATTGTTAGTGTATTTATATAAATGTAACAACGCTTCACTCATTGAAGGAACAAAGTTTTCATATCCTGTATCATCTGGTCGGTAATAAAATCCACCAGTAGTATTATCCCACGCAAGCGCAGACCACGTGTCGGCCTGATAAATCGCCCATGTTAGATACGTCTGATTCCCCGTGATCTCATATAAGTATAAAGAATTGTCTATGAAATTTGCTATCTGGTCTCCACCCCTTGAACCGTTTGTGTTTGCTCCTTCTTGTGTGCCATTTGTTGCATTCACAGACGTTATAATTGTATCATACACCGAATGTTTCATGTAAGTATTAACTGCATCGAAAATAGATTCGCCTCGCTGTAAAGAGGTTAAATTTCCTGTAGTTTTATAAGAATAAATAAACGCATTTGATGTCTCTAATACATCTCTACTTCCTACAATCATAGCAAGAGAATTAGTCGGAACTCCATTCGTACCTATTACATAATATGATAAATTTGTTGTTTGATTAACTTTGTAAGTCCATAAAAGTTCTGTTAAGTTATCCAATAAAGGGGTGCGGCTTGAATTGTATTTGGATAATAACGCCACTTCTTTAACATAGAATAAATTTTTATTTCCACTATCATACGCACTTTGTATTATGTCAGCCCCGCTTTCTGCAACAACAAGATAACTATTATTTCGGGTTAATAAATACGGGTATATTGCATATATTTTATTTACATCTGTTGGAAAAGTATAAATCATTTGGTCATATACTCTACCGTACAAATCAGAAAGATTAGATTGATTATCCTGCTGAATAAGAATATTATCTACACTATAATTTATAGACTGGTCTAACTGTAGTCTAATCATATATTCGCCAGTTATACCAGCAGTAGAACCTATATTTGTAAAATTCCAAGTCGCTCCGCTATCTATGCTTTTCGAACTATTATTGTGAGAGGTCGTGGTATTATCAATATGCAGTACTGTTGTAGTTGTTCCAGAACCGTATAATATTATACTGTTGTTTCCAGATATCAAATGAGATGTATTAATCGAAAAAGTGTACCAAGTATAAATGGGGTTTGCTGTTCCTGGTGATACTAAAGACTCTGTTAAATTAAGCTCATCATACCCATTTATGTTTACAACAATGCCCCCTGTTATTGTAGCGTCTTTATCTAGAAGCATTGTCACATTTGCAGACGTTATGTTATTTATATCAGAAAGCGTGATGTTTTTTCTATATCGGGTTGTGTTTCCATTAATATATGCAGTATTCTTTTCTTTAGAATTATCATCATCCAATACCGTATTTTGGGGACTAAATGAACTAAATTCCAAAGTATTAAAAACATTAGTGAATACTGTTGAATTACTGTATATATTATTATTAAAAGAAATTGTTGTGTTATCAGCGGTTGATGTTATAACAATATAATAATCTGTTGCTGGAAGTACAGAATAATTTTGTGAACTATCACTGCTGGTATTGACTGTATCTACATACGTTTGTAATTCAAAATAAACGTGAGTACCGTTATAAAACATCATAATAGATTTATCAAAATCATTCCATACCCCTTCTTTTAAAGAGAATATATTTTTAAATGATAAGTTTTGATAAGATATCGTGTCTGGTGTAGTCCAATTAAAAGAAATGGTTTTATTGGGATAACTCAATTCATTATGATTATACTGAATATATATTGTCCCATTGTTGCCTATAGTTGCCTTTCCATTGGACACAGTAACATTTCCAAATTGAGAAAAATTACTTAAACCATTATCAAATCCATCAGATAATAGTGTTTCTGTGGTTGCTGTTCCTATTCCTATTGTTATCAATATCAGCAATCCCGCTATCAAAATGTGTTTTAGACTCATTCTTACCTGAAATAATACTTAACTGAGCAGTACCATTTTTGGGCTGCTGCTGCCGTCCCAGAGTTTACCGTTACTGTTGGCTTTTGTGTCAGTGGTCTATCTATGATTCCATTCATGTTCCCTGTGATCATTGAAAAAGATCCTTCATTATAATACCCTTCTGCAAATACCTGGCCTGTTTCAGTGTCCTTGATACTGTGTGAGGCATCTGCTGGATTCGTCCATGTGTTGTTGATATAGAAGTTGCCTGTTGCTGTGCTGGCATTTGTCACACTTGTAGGTGGGGATTCATCCTGCGCTTGAGCATAAGAACCAATTGTTAAAAATGGGACATATCCGGTTAAGAAATATCCGGACATCTGGGTCTCTAATAAAGCACCAGTTGTATCAGTCTGAGTTCCATTATCACATAACCACTCCCTTATACCATATTTTCCAGTTTCAAGTGATATAAATGTTTCCATATCAGAATAGTTTTGACTGATTCTTGCCACCACCTGATGATGGTGGTTTATTTTTTTGTCCATATAAATTATTTTTTTGTCCATATAAGTTTATTATTATATAAATATCATTTTTATGTGATATTTTTATAATCAACTTATGATGACTTAAAGGTTACGACAAAAAAAGATGAGTGGAATTAATCCACTATTTGACTAACGACAGTTTCCAGTTGGGGTCTTTTGTTAGTTCCTGGAAATTTTCAATATTATGTTTGCGGATTGCGAATTTGTCTTCATCGTCATTGTCAAGATCAAAGTAACAATGCATCATTTCATGCAGGACAACATATTGTTTTTCTTCGGGTGTTTCGAGCTTGTCATAGTTCTTGTTGACAATCACAATGAAGAATTTTTTGTCTGTGAGCAGTGCGTATTCTTCGTTGATAAGACTACAGTAAGCGAATGCATTTTTCTTTTTCTTGTCTGTCCGCAGGAATATTATTTTTGACGGATCGACAGCAAGACCTAAGTCTTTTGTGTGTTTCTGGAACAATTCTTTTGCGACGGGTTGGAATTCGTCATCGGCTTTTGTGAATTTTGACATTTAATCACCTTTTATTTTTTATTTTTTCTTTTACTTTTTCTGCGATTGATTTTTTGATTACTCCGGATTCTTTCAGTTTGGAGATAATTATTGAATGGATTGAGTCGAAAGTTTCCGGATTGAGGTTATTTCCGGATGCAATGAGTTCTTTGATTGTTTCGTCAGTGAGGTTGTTATTGTTGATCAATGTCCGGATTTCCGGGGATTTGACAATGTCATCAGCAACTTCTTCAAGAGTTCTGGGTAGCGTGGCTGTTGGTTCTGGTTCGGTAATAGGTTCCGATGTGGGTTCCGGTGCATGGATACGTGATTTATGTTTACGTGTTATCGACTCAAAATCCGATTTTACCGAATCGAACTGTACCTGTGCTTCTTTCAGTGCATTCATGAACTCTACACATTCATGTTTTGCCTGGTAATATTTTCCGGCCATTACTATAATTTTTGGTAACTGGTCTGTTGGAAATGGTTCTGTCTCTATTACTTCATCCAGATTTGACTCCGGATCGGTGACATGTATAGCCGTCACCTGCCCGGCTGTCATCTCATATGGTTCTATTTTCATAATTTGTGGTTCTCCTTTTTTTCTTGGATAATTTTATACAAATATTTATTGTTATCACACCATTATGTTAAATGTTGTTAAGTGTATATAAAAGTATTCCACGTATATGGATTTTTTGTTACGACAGGAAATCTGTAACGATGTGGAAAAAATTGGAAAGGAAAATACCAATGACGGCATACACGATTTCGTTTTTGTATGTGAGCAGTGTGTTGTAGAATGGAAATAAGTAGGATGGGTCAAAGATGATAATGATTAGAGATAGGATAATCAAGATGTACAATATGATGAAGAATGACCCATACCATTTATGTGTTTGCCCGCGATGATGCGACATGATTGTATATGGTTTGAAGAGAACGCCGCAGCGACGGGACGGTTCACTTCGGGTGTCGATATCGGGTGTGAGAAAGACGGTTCCGATGAAGTAAGTGATAATAAAAATTCCGAGTTGAGTATTGGACAGGAATGTGTTTTGTTGATAGAAAAATAGAAGAATAAGTACGAGTGCAAAATTTATGATTATGTGGTTAATGTAATTGGTCATGTAGGTGACATTGCCCACGTTGTTATTTTCGTACATGTTTTTATCTTTTCCGTGTCACAGTTACAACCCCAGCATGGGGAAGATGGGAACGGGAATAGTTTGGGTTTGAGTTTGATGAGATAACTGCGACCCTGTCGAGTTCGTGTGATTTGGTCTGTATCGAGAAGTTCTTTTATGGATTCCGCGATACGTTGGTCACGAACACCAAGAAGTTTTGTGAGTTCTATCTGTGAAACAGGTAGAAGCTTTAGGATTTCCGGAATAAGTTTTTTAGAAATTTTCATCGTACTGGCTTGTAGGTAAACATTTATATATTAAACGGTATTTGAATACTATAATAATACATTTGGAGGCAAGAAACAATGACAAAAAATAAAAATTTGCCAATGATTTTAGGTATAGCAATGGTAATAATTGCTGTATTTGCTGTCATGGCATTGTATAAACCAGAACCACAACCAACATGTCCGAGTGGAGAAATATTTGATGGTACAAATTGTGTTCCAATTGGTGGAACACCGACACCTACACCTACACCATCGGGTGGGTATACACTTGTAATGAGCGATGAATTTGACGGCGCGACATTAGACCAGACCAAATGGGTAATGTATGGTGGTAATCAGAGCGGTAGCAATTCTGATACACTGTTCAGTTCAAGTATGGTTAGTGTCAGTGGCGGCCAGTTACATCTTGGGATCGCCATGAACCCGAATACCGGTAGAAAATATATCGGAAGCGGAATAGATAATCTCAACTCACTTGCCGGTAGAATGACACAGGGAAAATGGGAAATAAGAGCAAAAATGCCACCCAGATATGGCACTGCTGGTTATATGGGATTATATACATCTGATGGCGGATACCCACCAGCAATTGTAATTACCCAAACAGCCGGAAGAACCCCCAGCCAGGCTGACCAAACTCAAATTCATGGGAACGCCACTACACCAATATATGACGTTACACACACAACTCAGAGTGACTTTACAGCAGGGTTCCACAATTATTCATTTGAATGGAGTGGAACACAGTTAACATGGATGATTGATGGCGTAGTAACGAAGACATCGGCTCAGTTATTTACGACTGTTCCAATGAAATTCGGATTTGGCGCATACAGCGGGACATGTGTATCAACATGGCCTGGGTGTTCTAGTGCCGGCGATCTTCCATCATATATGGATATTGAGTACGTGCGGATATATCAGAAAAATTGATAAATCCCATAATATTTTTTTAAAAGAAATTTTTGTTGCTCTGTAAAATTTTTAAATCTTTGAGATTTTAGAAGCTTGAATGCTTGATGTGCATCTGCTTTTTCTTTGCGTTGTGCCCGAACTGCTTCTGAAAGTATATTGCGCTTGCGTTTTGGTGGAGGTAGAAGGTCGAGTGTCAATTGCATTATTTTTAAAAGGAAGTGCCGCAGGAGGTGATAACAAGTTTTCTACGGAAAAAATGTCGCCTGCGACACACAATGATTAGAATTGAATTTATTATTTATAAGCTTTACGGAAAAAAATATTTTTTATTTTTGTTATCTTATCTAGTTTCTCTTGCCCACACAGTCCATTTCAGGTATGCCTTTTTTCCAGATGGTAATACTCTTGCAAGATGACCTATTCTCCGCACGCTATTAGCAGATGATTCAGCATCTGATTTCTTCTCAAATCTGTTATATAGATAATATGATTTACCATCTATTTTTTTATGTGGTATTTTTTGTTTTCTATATGTCATTTTATTTCACGCTCTCTTTTGGGATTTGCCTGATAATCATCAAGCTTCATTGGAATATTCCTCAGCATGATGGTTGCCTTATTTCTTGGGTTTCTTCCTGTAATGTCCTTTGACATATACCGATTTCTTTGTCATAATTCACCTCACTTAACCTTTGACGATTACGTCTTTTAGTCCGATCGCTGTCATTACTCCGCCGATTATCAAGGCTACACCGGAGTACGTCGCGCCGATTACTCCACCTATGCCGCCTAGCACGAGCAGGACACCGACGCCGAGATATATTGTTTTGCCGTCTTTCATATTTTATTCACCTTTTTTATTTGTCATTTTGGATGACTGTGATTTGGTACTAACCTATGTCGTATCTTATATTCCTTCCAATGCCTACATAAACGCCCCATCCAAGGGACCCTTTTTCTACACGAGCAAGTTGCTGATGACCCATATATTCGGTCTGTCGAATTTTTTCTGCGTATTTTTCTGCATCGTGTTTTGTGGGTTTGACTATGTCTAATGTGTATATTTTATTATCATATCTTTTTTGTATTGATAATGCCATGGTTTACCTCTTTTGATTCATATGTGCTGTTGCACATTTTGTGTTATGAGCTAAGTCATAAGAATGAATTTTGCAGAACTGACAATAACGAGTCCAGATAAGAGCACCACCACAAACAGGACATCCGTTTTTTGGTAAAGCATGAACTGCGGGAATATATTTTTCTCGTCCACAATGAATACATTTATATTTCATATACTATGGAATAGTAATTTTGTGTATATAAAGTTAATTGAAGATGAGGTGAATTGTTTCAGGGTTGAACCTCTCCCACGGCTAAAGCCGGAGGCTTGCGCTCACCCTTTGAACCCACAATTTGTCATAAGTTAATCACTCCTTTTGTTTTAGTTCCTCTATTTTCTTCTTTTGCTCTTCAAGTATCTGATTAAATCATTCATCAAGATCGGGCATTGGTTTCGCAGGATAACCCCTGTTCTTATTTCCTCTCTTCTGTGCAGCTTTGCCTTTCTCAGTCCGTGCGTACTTGCTGGTAGCGCGTTTGAGTGATGTTTTGCCTTTCTCTGTTTTTTGCCATTTGAGATTGCTCTTGTTATGGCATTTCCTGCCGTAAGGTGTCTTAACCCATTCGAGGTAATAGCAGGGATAGCATAGTCCATTTGCGTGGATGTCTTCGTTCGGGCACCCTTGAGTTGAGCAGGGCATTATTTTGTATCCTCGCTCAGTTCATTAAATCTTCCGCAGTATTCCGTTTCTCTAGAATCGTTGCATGTGAACGAATCGGATTGTTTCAGTTCACATCCCGAATAATATTTACATTTCATTTTAATCCTCATTTTTTGGTTTGGGTAACTTACACCATACCGGAATCGGGCAATCTGCAAACGATTTTGTTTTACTTGTCACCGGGTAATATATCCCTTGATACATAAAACTATCAATAGCATACGCATCACTATTATTGGGATGTACACAGAAATTAATGCAAATGGGGTTATTGTTATTAATACTATGCCCCACGTGTTCGCAGTTCGTACACGATTCTATTTTTATATATCGGATTTCTTTATTTTTATCCATTGTTATACCTTCTTAATCTCTTTTGTTTTCTTCAACTCAGGCCATACACCCCATAATGCAACCATTGTGGCATGTCCTCGACTCTTTACGATCTCGTCATCTTTGAGTTCATCGATCCTTGACCAGTACTCTTCTGGCAGGACAACATTGTGAGAGATGCCTGCCATTATTCCCTCGCTTGTTCTCTCTTTGCTTTCCTCTCGGCGCATAGCCTTATGTTCAGTTGAGACATGCGTTGCCTCTGTTGAATTGGCATCTTGAACGGTTGCCGCCCTCCGCGTTCACTACGTGTGATACGATCGGATACTCGGTTAAGAGCCTTTTGCCGATTGTAGCAATTGCGATAATGCTTTTCACACATCCCTTTAGCGAAACTTGAGCGATCACATCCGTCTATCTTACATTTCCCTATTCCCATTGATACCACCCCGGTTCTTCAGGGATTGGTCTTAGATTACACTCAGCATCAAACTCTGCTTGAAACTTCTCACCGTGCCGTTTGCTTGTTAGCTTCGTTTTCTCTCTTCGTTTTACGCTCATGATTATTCGCTCTTTTGTTCCAATGCTTCAATCCTGCGCTGCATGGATTCGATTACTTTGAGAAGCTCATCATTACAGTGGTACTTCTCGCACAAAAGAAAAACTCTTTTTTCTTCATTGAATTTGTCTTCTGCTTCTACCTTCAGGCGATATGCCAGTAACTCTTCTTTATATTCCTCGAAGCCTTCTGTGTTCTCAATATCCCAGCAGGGATCATTTCTCCAGTTCTGTTTCAGATGTATTATCTCTTCTCTTGTTTTCATGTTTTTACCTCGATTAAATAACCCGACAACATGCCAGTGTTTATTTTTGTTGGGTTGTTCAGCCAGTGTTCTTCATGTAATTTCCTGAATTCTGAATCTGCGGGAAGCTGCGCCCCGCAGTTCTTTAAGAAGATTATTTTCTTGTTCATGTTCCCTCTTTTCTGTATTAAAATCTCATTTTTGAAAGGTCATCATTCCTAGCTATCCAAAAATATCGCTTCCATCGTTCGGAATTAAGATAGTTAAGTCGTTCCTCTACGGAAAGTCCAGCTAACTTTTTGTCTAGTTCCTCTTCAAAGTCGGACATTCTCTTTTTTTTCTGCCTGTGCTTCAAGTTCAGTTATGCGTTCTGCAAGGGAATTTATTGTTTTTACAAATTTCCGATTAATGCTTTCCTGCGATTCATTTAAGGTTATTTCTTCCATAATTGGTTCTCCTTTTGTTCGGTCTGCGTTTCGATTCTCTCTTTCTCAGATTTGGCGAATGCCTGTGCGATTTCTTGCGGTGTCATGTTCTCTCTTTTGCTCTCCATAATTTAAACCTCCCAAATCCTGACATTTACCGGATTGAATCCAGTCATCTTTTTAGGATTGTAATCTTTTATCATCTTTGCTTTGAACGTTTCCGCTTCTTCCTGAGTGGCAAAACTTAGACCCTTGTACGATACCCAGGAATCAGTAGCGAAGCAATACCATTGAGCCGCAAACATGATTAAATACCTCTTCCATCTTTCCAGGGTTTACTGTCAGGTCTGCACCACGGACAAAACATGATAACATGGCCATTACAAAGTGCTTTGCCTATTCGCCCGTCCGGTATTAGTGGCGTGCCATCGCTGGAACTCTCTGTATTTATATGATATACTGTTTTACAATCCACGCAGATGTATTGAAGTCTTGCGATATATTCTAACGTCCCGGTCTTCTCAGGCTCGATTCTCTTGCCCCGAATTTCACGTATGTGCTGGTTTTCGGGCGATGGGCTATTCCTACCAACTACTTCTTCGTTCTCTCTTTGTACGGGTTGCATAATCTTGATTCTCCAATAAATTAATCATTCCCTTTTCTTGATTACAACATAAGCAGTGACCAACCTTCCAGCATATTCAGTCCCTACGCTGATTTGACCGGAAGCACCTACACGCTTATGAATGACAAGTGCATCATTAGGGACAATAAAAACATCATTGGAGTCGACTGTTATTTGTGCCATATTTTTGCTCCGAACAATTAGATTTCTTCAAGTGCATCCATCCATTTTCGAATAATTTTTTTATCCGTATGCATCATAATAACATAGTATTCGTTATATTCATCGTCTGTCATTTTTTCAAAGTCCATTTGAGCAAGCTCTTTCCATCGTGCCTCTTTTCTGGTATTCTCAATACCCAAAGCATCTTCAGTTATGGTGCTTGTGAATTTTCTAAGAATCTTTTCTTTAAATTCTATTGTTATTTCGATCATTTTCTTATTCCTCTTTTATATAGTGCATCTCACTACAATACACTAATACACACTAATAGTATAAATAGTTATTGTATCAACTCAAACGCTGTTTCCGTGAGATACACGCCTCTTCATTTTGTAGTCCGTGTAGTTTAATGGTCGTGCTTGGTCAAACTGCAAGCAGCGAAGATAACCGTTACACTCAGTTATTATTCCTGCCGTACCATAAAGTCATTCAAATCACCTTTACTTCAAAGTCTGCGACAATCTCATACCCTTGATTATGCATCGTTCCATTGACATATCCGGGCAGATGTCTTATCACGTTCGTAGCTCTACCCAAGTCTTCGCCTTCTTCTAGGCGAAATCTTCTTGTTATTATTTCGATCATAATTTAAATCCCTCTTCCGTTCTCTCTTTCTCCGTAAACTAAACCTCTGCGATTCTTCGCCATTAATTATTTACCTCCACCTAGAGAGATATTCTATTTCTCTTCTGTATTCTGCGTTGATCAGATCCACTATCAACGTCTTTTCATCCCTTTGCAGAGTTAGAAATTCTACTTCTGCAGTTTTATGATGTCGTAACATAAGTATGAGCGCCTTTGGCTCATCACCATGCCCAAAACACCATTTCTTTTTTTTTCGGCCGACCCCATTCAAAATGAAGCGGATAACCTTTGATGTCAAGTGTCCTTGGCATTGTATAATCCTCCTGAAGGAGAATTCCTTTTACGAGATCTTCTCTAGACAGGACAGTTCCTCCTGAGAAAATATATTCATCCGGCATTTTAATTTCCTCCTAGGCTTATCTCGCTCTTCTTTTGCTTTCTATAGCAACATAATAGTCTCCATCAATCCTAACATCGCACGATCCCAGATAATCTACATCGACTATTTTAGGGTCGATGTTTATTCCAAATAATTTATCCAAATTTTTCACAAACATTTCTGCCTGCGCTTTTTGGTCATCGAATGCACCGTATTTATTCTGAAAAGTACCCGGTGACACTTTAGATTTACTACAATCCACATGATGAGATAGAGTATCATCATGTGATGACATTTGTACACCATTTCTATATATTATCATTTTAATTTCCTCCTAAAAATTAATTGCTTTCTTTATTATATTCTTTTATTTTGTGCCAGAATAACATAAATTCCACTCATCGCACTTTCACTTGGTTTATTATTGTTCTGCCACTCTTTAGCGATTTCGGCTATTCTTTCGAGAAGTTCATCTGGATTCCCAAAAGGGTATTCGATCACAGGCTTTCTTGTTTTTATTGCTTCTATCAAGCTTTTTTCTTTTTCTGATATTTCCATAGTTTGACACCTCAAAAATTAAAATCTTTCATGTTGATAAGGTCATTATCTAACATATTTCGTACTGCTGTTTCATAGTCTGTTTTTAAGTCCCCGGTTCTCTCAATCTGATCTAAATCAATTTCATGAAATCTTACTAAACCGTGTCCTTGATCTTTGTCTTCAATTCTCACGTATTCTTTTATCCAGTTTATTTCAAGTTTTTGCATTGTTCAACACCTCTTATTCTTCTGCTTACGCAGTATTACTATATATGTACGTACTACTATATAACACTTGCTGATAACAGGTTCTGTCAAGTCTGCGTTTGCTGTGAATAGTTGTCAAAAATCGGTTGCTATTTTGAAGATGTGATATATCGAATTCCATATACCCACCGCCTCATGTTATCGTTTTTGCCTGTAAAAACCCAAATAATGCACGAAAAAGAGCATGGTAAGGCAAACTGAATTTCCAACCCCAACAGTTTTAAAAGTTCACTCCATCATGGCAAGTATAAATTCAGTGGATAACCTTTCAGGATCGTCTTTCAAGTCGTCTTTGTGCTTCTTCAAGGTTTTGTATACTGTTCTCCTTCTCATTGCGTTTATCCGTTCCCGGCCTTTAATTTTCTATCCTCTGACGATGTCTGCATGTTCCTCCCGGTACTTCTTAGAATAACATGCAGGGCATAAATCACCATGCTTTCTTTTTCTTCCACAAGAACACAACTTTTCCATAGAATCAACCATCTCTTTCTCCTTCCACTATTCAGAGTATAATATGTTACCATTATAATTATACATGCATGCTCTGCAATCCCAATCGGGAACCGGACACGCCCCCGCTACACAATGCATCGTTTTCCTCCATAGTGTACTTTAGTCATTTCCCTTTCCCCGTAAACTCAGTCCATATCTTACAGATCTCATTCATCTCATCGTGATTGAAAACCATCCTTTGGATTTCATCCTCTAAAAAAACAAGCTGGTCTTTCTGGAATAATCCAATCGTTATATTCTCACCAATTCTACGCGTTATCATTTCTCAATCCCTTTCCATCCTGTCCAAGTTCCTTTATTAACTGACCTGCATGACCTGCATGGTTCTCTCCATCCAGATCTCTGCGAGTAATCACAAGAATCACAATTTCTTTCAGTCATGTCTCTTCCTTCGGTTTTTCTGATTTGAGTGAATCAAGTGTCATCTGCAATATTTTATCCAGCGGAGAGCAAAGAATCCCTTCTTCCTGTAATATCTGCCGTTCCTCATATGTCAATTTCACGATATATAGGTCTTTATAGCTCAGACACTTCCTAACTGATTCGTGTAGGTATATTTTAACCATGTTAATCACCCTATCCTTTTTAGTACGATGGGTTTCTGTTGCCTGATTGCTATTGCCAGGTTCTTCCTCGTTGCTTCTTCGCCTGCCAGTGGGCTTGTGCAGGATAACACGCTTCCGTCTGGATTCTGGTAGATCATTTACCCTCCATTGTTTCTTTAATTTTCATAGCTTTCCTCATCATAATATCAAATTCGTTGAATGGCAAACAGTCGGTTCCATAATCAATTGTATCGATAATAGGATCACTATCACAAAAGCTCATTTGTGGTCTTATAGGATCAATTGAAAAATCACACTCTTGGAAGATAAAGCCATACTGTTCCCTGCAAGCCTCATCAAAGTTTTTTTGTAATTTCGCATGTTTCTTTGCATGAACAGCGAGTTTATTGTAAGCCTTTTCAACTACGGTTTTAGTCATTTCTGCTCCGGCTGAATAGCCACATATGTTCTATTGCTTTGAAGCGAGTTGTACGCTCTGCTAAGTGCCAATACAGATTCTTTATCGCCTATTTTCTCAAGTGCTTGTATTGCCTGAAACATAGCCATCAACGCTTCATCCAGAACATCCTTTGGTACTAATTCGTATTTCATTAATACCCCCTCCTGTGATTTCTCTTGCAGTTTGCTACAAATTCACACAAGCCCACAGAATCATTAAAATCATCTGGATGTTCTTTCACATACCTGCGCTCTTTCCATTCTTCTTCGTACTGAGCTTCTCGCGGGCGTTCTGCTTTCTGGTGATCTTCTTCTTCGGTCATTGTTCCTCCCGCTTAACATAACCATCGCATTCGATGACGTTCTTATTCCCTTCCCCATAAGCATGTTTGCAATTAGCAGGTAAATGGCATGTGGGATATAACTGGGCGCAAGTATAACAGATATCTACCATAGTTCTGTTAAGCGTGAATTCGATTATTGCTTTGACAGTGTTTGCATCTGTAAGACTTAGCATCCTGTCATGTTGTTTATAAAGTTCAGCTCTTATTTTTGTTGCCTTTTCATCTATTGTATTGCTCATTGTTCCTCCGTTGCCATTCTCAAATCATCGGCTATACGAAGCATTCTGGTTTTGATACCGCCTTCGGTTAAGCCAGAATTGTAGGTCTGAAGCAAATTGATTGATGCTTTCACACAGGATGATATTAATTTGGGGGTTTTCTTCGGTCATATCAGTACCTCCTTTTCGCATCAACAAACACATATCCGGTTTCCGAGTAGCAGTCTGGTACTCTGGTAGCTTTCTGATCCCGCGGTGGAACCTGACTGATAGATACTCGTTTTCTCCAGACCATCTTTGCATTCTTCAGATGCCAGCATTCTTTTGACGTAACTGGTGCATCAATTCCCGGTCTTTCGCACATACCGGGATGATTGTACCTGTCTTGATAATATCCTCTACAGTTTGATTTGTTCATTTCTTAGGCACCTCATTCTTCTATTTTCTCGCGATATTCAGACACCAACGGAGTTAATGCTTTTTCAAGATTACGAAGAACTTCAAGTTTGGCTTTGGCTTTGTTGATTCCGTTAGGTGTAATATCTCCTTCCTCATTCTCAATTGTTACAAAACAATCCTCTTTTGCTTCAATCACCGCATCAATCACAAAATTCCAGAACCCAGTGAGATTCGTTGAGAACTCTTTGCTTATATGAACATCCGGGTGATTCTCGTACTGTTCTACAATATCTAATATTACTCTGTCTTTATTGATTTCATAGAACATATGTGCGAATTTACCTATCTGTGTCATTTCTGTTCCTCCTTCTGCAATATTAGTTGCTGATAGTACGTTATGCCATCGAAGAACTGTTTTCTCAAATACCCCTTATTTACAAGTGCCATCAGTGTTTTGTATCCTGCACCAACGATTTCTTCCTGGATAAACCAGCGATCTATACCAAGATGATTAGTGACTCGTTCTATTTCTTTTAATGCTCTCTGTTGGTTTTCTGATAATTTCATAGTATCACAATTTATTGTATGTGCGTAGTAATACTTAAATGTTTGGATGATTGAAACATTGAACTATTTAATTATTGAATGTTTCATATAAAGTTAAACTATTTATATGTGAATCACATAATACACTATATGAAATTTAAAAATATATACATGGGAATTTTAATATTGCTGCTGCTCGCGATACCCGCAAGTGCGTTGAATGTGGGAACATATAATGTTCCGATAAATGGTAATATGGAAGTCATGTTCAGGGAACCGAATACAGGTGCGTGGTATTCCATGGATATTGGTGGTGGACAGATGGTAATAAATCAAAGTATAATTATGCCGGTGTATTATATATTTCCGACAGTGAGTCAGATGAAACAGTATAATGAAATCGGAGATAGGATAGTGCAAACTCAGAAGATTGGTTTCTGGGACCGGGCTAAGTTAGGATGGTTATGGTTGCAGGTTTATAAAGTGAAGGTGTGATTAATATGCATTCAAAAAATTGGTCTAAAAAACAGAACTGGAAAACTATAGGTGGAAACCATGTAGCGTTTGGTGAAAATGGTGAAATTGTTGCACCCGGATTCTATAAGGGATGGAGAGAGAAGCAAGAGGATATGATAATTGATGGGAAGGTTGTCAAGAAAGCACCGAGACATAGGGAAGCGAAGATGGGATCAAATATACTCTCAGAACCAATTAAACCACTACGAAAGCCTAAAATGTCTCGTGAAGAACTCAGGAAATTCTTAGTAAACCAAGATTCTGACATTACAAAAGATTCTTTCAAAAATTTATATTTTGACTTTCCGAATCCACATAATCTGATATTTACAGTCTATTACAATATGGCAAGGGGTAATGCTATTCATAAAGATTTTGATAATCCAACGAAAGCATTTCAATTCTGGATAAAGACACCAATAAGACAAAATTCAACATCATTTATATCAGCAAGACCGCAAAAATCTGATAGTTTCCCACAGAACTTCCATGCATCAGGTTATCCATTCCAGATAGCACTAAGATATATTGAATATCTCGAAAAAACCGAAGATTGGGTTAAGTTCCTTGAAGAAGCACATCCAGAGGATTTAAAATAATGTGGCCAGAAAAGAGGAAAGAAGTTGTGACGGAAACGGGTGTACGGAAAGTTGCGCCGAAACATAGGGAGGTTAGGATTGGATATGGTGTGGTGATGGAGAATCCGGTGGAGTTGAGTAATAATACTTTATCTGATCCAATTTTGGATAAACTACTGAAAATAGAATCATTTGACTATTACTATTCGCGTCCAAATGGTCATAAGGATAAGGTAACATTGAATAGTGAAGATAATGATTTATTTAGTGTAAAGCTTGTATTTAATCAATGGAATGGTGTAGAAGATGCAAAAGTTACTAAAATAGTTCCTCATGAAACAGTAGAAGATGAAGCTGCCGGGCATAGAAACAATCCTAAATTTAACTGGTTAAAAGATATTGAGTACCCAATTGAATTTCCCACATTTACTATGGTATTCGAAAATGAAGATATTCCAGATAAAAGAACATATTGGGATGGTCAATCATGGAGACGCGTTGGATTTGTTGAAGATTCGCATGGTGTAGCAGTACAAGAAAAAAACTTTAAGGATTGGATGGCTAACGCAAAAATACACCCAAAGTTTGGTAGAGGATTACATAGAGGAGGTAAAGATGGAAAAATAGTCGATGAACATAAAGAATCTCAAAAAGAAGTTAATGACCTTACTTTATCTGATAAGGAATTTGATAAAGCTTCGAAACTCTCATGGATTCAATTACTTAATGAAGGTATCTGTCCTGAGTGTATGCACAGATTGAAGAAAGGAGAATGTCTTATTCATGGGTCTGAAAATCAGATAAGGATTATGAAATATGAAGAAGAGAGTGCCGAAATTAAAGAGGATATTAGAAAAATAAGAAACAGTAAGAAAAGTGAAGCGGTGAAAGCGGATGAGATTGGTGTTTTAAATACGATGTTGCGGTATCGCGAAGATAAGATTAAGGAACTTGGCAACGAGAGTAAACAGGTGGGTAAAGATGGAAAAATAGTCGATGAACATAAACCAAATACCTATGAGTTATTCCTAAATACATTATCATCTATGGAACGTGGCAAAGTAAAAAAGATACTTGATACATCAATGAGATATCGTGGTGTTGTCGAGACAAGAAGAGAATTCATAGAACAAAAAGTAAAAGAAGGTGGAAAAGTTGTACATAATAAGATGTGCATGTATAAGAAAGAAGAGGAAGTAGCAGAAAAATTAGAGGAAATGAGAAAAGATGTTCCATTTGGAAATCAAAATTATCCAACCACAAAAGAATACAATAGATTAAAATCGGAATTAGAAAAAGGATATTATAAAGATAATATCAGTATCGAGACTCAAAATGGAGAATACATTGAAATAACAAAAACAGAAGCTGATTATTTTAATTATATAACACGGTGATTAAAATGACGTGGCCAGAAAAGAAGAAAGAAGTTGTGACGGAAACGGGTGTGCGGAAAGTTGCGCCGAAACATTATGAGGCGGCGAGGAAAGGGAATGTTATTTCATATCCGATTAAGTCGCTTGCTGAACTAAAGTTAGTGGTGATTAGTGAAGGTGATGCTCTGTTTGAAACCGGGAAAGCGGTGACATTCAAGTATATTCGGAATAACGAGAAGTCTCCACATGGACAGGATATCGAACCGAGTGGGAGGTACATGTTGCATAATGTAAGCAATTTTGTTCCACCTGGATGGGAGAGCGGTACGGTAACATTTGAGAAACCGATTGTTCTGAATTGGAATGGATGGAAACAGAGGATGTCACAGTTCTTTGATGAGAAGGTGGGGAAGAAATTATCACGGACTATCGCTAAAGATGGGTATGATGGAATAGTTACAGTGGATGGGGAACATACAGAAGAGATTATCGATTTGACGATGTTTTAGTTTTTGTTTTTGTAAAAGTATATATACTTTTGATACATTAAATGGTATTGGTGATGACAAGATGAAAAAAGATTTTAAAAATTTGGAACAATTTAAGGATTTTGTATTGAGAGAAAAACCAGATGTGGAAGCATACACATTTCGAGGTAAAGATTTCCAGTTTGGGTTCACCATGGTACTTACGGCGGGAAGAATATTCATTAGCGGAGATGCCGGAGATAATGTATTCACAGTCGGTGGTTCAAATCAAGAATTAAAAAATTGGCTTATAAATGTGGATATAGATTATGCATTAAGTAAGAGTCATCAAAAACGGGAATATTTTGATAAAGATTATGCAGAAAAATATATTCGTGAAATGCTTCTTGAAGAAAGATATCACGATTGGGAAATTAACCGGATAATTGAACACTTGGATTTTTCAAGTCATGATTTATTATTAAATTCAATGTCCAATCTTCCTAAGATATTTCCGGATTACTGGGAATGCAATCTGTTGCAATGGTCACCAATGCAGGTAATGCAATATAAACAATTACTGTTCGCGGGGAAATATTTCAATGGAGAAAAATAATGGCTAAAACAATACCAATAATAAGAAAAACGGCATTGCTTAACGAATGGAATATTATCACAAGATATACTTGAAAAGAAGATCATATCCTGGCACATACCAAATATCCAATTCCTAAAAAGGATATTGAGCATATCGCTAACGATTGGTTAATCTCACAACTTGAAGATTGTAAGAAAGGATATACTTACATGACTGGGAGTAAGGAAAACGGTACCCTTTGTAAAGTAACTGTTGAAAAAATAGTGAAAGAGGATGAAACGAAGGGAATAGAATAAAAATTTCTGGTGGGGATTAGTGATGTTGTGAATTAGTGGTAATAGTAGTGGTAAGATAACTATTTATAGATACATTACATAAGACACATAAAGAGATTGAAAACAACATGAAATTCAGATGTATTGACTGTGGATTCGAGAAATATATTCCATCATTGCATAGCTTGCCACTCAAATGTTCCCACTGTGGTAGCTGGCGTCTTATCACTACAAAGTATTGTGCATTTTGTAAAGTACATTTCTATGGTAATGGACATAAAAAATGTTATAATATGAGGAATAAGTCAATTACCCACACCTGATAGGTGTAGGCATGTCCCGTGAGGGATATGGGCAACAAGTTGACAAGGAGGCATTGTAAAATGCAGAAGTTAGAAGAAAGAAATACATACACACCTACTGGCATTCCGCACACTGGTAGCAACTGTGACCTGTTATTAAATGGCGAGGAAACTCCCTGTGTGACAGGTTTAAAAACATCTTCTAACAACTCCGATGCGGCTCTAATTGCGACAGAACACGCAAAGCAGAACACGAGTGTATCTGCTGTTTATGTTCTAAACATGAGAGGACAAACACTCATGCCTACTACACCACGAAAAGCAAAAAAGTTATTAAAGGAGGATAAAGCGAAAGTAATCAGGAGAACACCATTCACGATTCAACTAAAATATGCAACAGGAGAAACAAAACAGGAAATAATTTTTGGAGTAGATTCAGGCTTTGAGAATATTGGTATTTCTGCAATAACCGCTAAGAAAGAAGTCTATTCCGCCGAAGTAAAGCTGCGAACCGATATGGTCAAGCTCAATTCAGAACGAAGGCAATATAGGAGAGCCAGACGTGGCAGAAACACATGGTATAGATCGCCAAGATTCCTGAACCGGAAGAAACCCGACGGGTGGTTAGCTCCATCGATCCAGCATAAACTTGATAGCCATATCAAATTAATCAATAAAGTAAAAGTACTCCTTCCAATAACGAAAATGAAAATTGAAGTAGCAGCATTTGATATCCAGAAAATCAAAAATCCTGGAATATCAGGAATAGAATACCAGAATGGAGTCCAGAAAGATAGTTGGAATTCAAGAGAATACGTACTGTACCGAGATAACCATACGTGCCAGCACTGCAAAGGAAAATCAAAGAATCCGATCCTTGAAGTCCATCATATTATATCAAGACAAATCGGTGGAGATGCACCAGCTAACCTCATAACGCTATGCGAAACCTGCCATGATAAAGTTTCAAAAGGCAAGTTAATATTGGATGTTAAAATTCCAACAGGATTTAAACCGGAAACATTCATGTCAATAATAAGATGGAAACTGGTTGATACATTAAGGGATGCTGGAAATATTGTAAATCATACTTATGGATATATCACGAAATTCGATAGAATAGCATTAGGACTTGAGAAATCTCATAGTACCGATGCTTTTATAATTGCAGGAGGAACAATGCAGGAACGAAATTCAACAAGCTTGCTAATAAAACAGGTCAGGAAATGTAATCGAAAACTATTCAAAGGTGATAGAAGCCACATCAAAAACACCGCTGCACGATTCATTCATGGATTCCAGAGATACGATAAGGTTTTCTGGAATAATATCGAGTGTTTTGTATTCGGAAGGAGAAAAACGGGTTATTTCGAGCTAAGAACACTTGAAGGTACAAAAATTCATGCATCGGCAAAGGCTAAAGAATTAAAATTATTAGAAACTGCTAATACATTGTTAATTGAAATTTTGAGGCGGGGTACGCTCCCCCACACTCTGAAGAGTGTGGTTTCCGCTACCCCTGCACCCCACGGAGTATTATGAAGAAGAAAGGACAGATGCCTCTTTGGGCGAAGTTTGGTATTGCGATTGCGTGGGATATCTTGGACTTTACGATTTTCAGGATACCTGGTATTGGGACTATCACGGATATTGTGAGTGTTCCACTTGCGATTGCATTGTGGGGTGAGGTTGGTGTACTGGCGGCCTGGGAAATTGCAGATGTGACAGACCAAGTAGATGCCGAAATTCCAACGATGACACTTATCGGGATAATCAGTAGTTTGAAGGGAACATGACATATTTTGAGACACCCAGTGTGGTAAATGAAAAAGGAAAGATTGTGGCAAAAGAACACTATGAGGCGGCGAGAAAATCCGACTATGGAAATACATTTCGAGATCCAATAGTTTGTCTTAGTGATATACAATCCATATATATCGATGGGCAGAAATCGGCTGAAAAACTTGGGGATATAAATGATTATACGAGAGTTATTTATGGCGTGGAAGCTGTTCTTCGTTCAAAAGGAGTAAATGTATCTGCAAATGATCTTGCAAACATATATCACATGCCACTGGCAATGGTTCCGTTGAAGACACCTATAGACCAGATATCAAGAATGTTAGAAGGAGAATTACAGAGAACTGTAAGTGGTAATCCAGATTATGAAACCACTCATGGTATTTCATATCAAAACATAAGATATCTTATTAATAAAATAGAAACAGCAAAGAGGCATGATCCTAAAACAGATGAAAATGAGATTATCGAGAGTAGTATAAAACATAAGTTTTCAAAGATACGCAAGAATTCCAAACAATATAAGGAAGAGGTTATCAAGATTGGAGACCGTGCTCTCGAACTCGCTAAGAAAAATAAAGAAGAATCTATTCTTTCTGCAGCCAGAGATTTAAAATCACATTATGAAGGAACAGATAAAAAGACACTATCACGAGTACGTGAGATTGTCAAATGGATAAACGACCGTGCTGATGTAGTAGAAGTATTCATCCCAGATTCTGAGTGAGTAAAGAAAGCCAGGGAACAAGCAAGAGATATCAATAAACGTGCTGATGAATACGAACATATGATTGTGAAATACTTATGACGAACACTGAGAAACAAATAATAACAGGAGATTAAGATGACCGGAAAAGAAATTGCCAGAAATTACCAAATCCCTCAACATAAAACATTTGGTACTAATAAAATATACTATTTGGATGATGTTTATAAAAATAAATCAGATGCTTTACGCAGAGTAAAAGACTTAAGAAGTATGAAATATCCTGCGAGGCTAGTAGTTGTTAAGAAACCAGGAACGTCTGTAAAACATGCTGCTGTATATAGGGCAAAAAAATAACATTTTTATGATTGTTGTTTTATAAAACCGTGGATCAAGGAATTGAGATAAGTCATGGTACGATGTATAACACAAAAAGAAGCGGAACAGCGGAAGTCATATCTGTCAGATAAGATTATTGCAATCAGGCTGCAACCGAAGATTGATTCGGCTATGAGTCTTATTGAGTCAGCATTAGTGACGGCAAAATTACCAGTTGTGAATTTCAGTGGTGGGAAAGATAGTCTGGTTGTATTGGATCTGGTAAGGAAGATTGTAGATGCACCAGCCGTATTCTGTAATACTGGAAATGAGTATATAGAAACAATTCCTTATGTAAGAGGATTTGAGAATGTTATTGAGTTAATGCCTGAAAAATCATTCTGGGCTTGTGTGAAAGAATATGGTTTACCAGAAAATAAGAGAACTGGAAAGAGACACGGGAATGCATGTTGTTTCTGGCTAAAAGAAAAACCACTTAAGAAATACTATAAAGAATCTGGGGCAGACCTGGTATTTACAGGATTGACAAGCGATGAGTCCAGACAACGGATGATGACATTAAAAAGAATGGGTGCATATTATTTTCATAAATCTGATGGAAACCATAAGTGTCATCCGATACATGACTGGTCTCCACAGGACGTATGGGACTATATCGGGTTAAAGAAACTCCAGTATAACCCGATATATGATATGGGAATACCAAGATGTGGATGTCGATTCTGTACAGCATATTTGACATGTAAAAAAATTACATCATTGTATAATTACAAGGATACGATGACATTGCAACAGATGCATGATCCGACAACTAAGATGGGATTAATGGATAATGTGATGGAATTATGAAAGTTAGTTTGGAAAAAATAAAGTTTTTTCTATTTGATGATAGAAGCTTCGAGGGTGTATCATTATTTGATGTGATTTGTGCAAATGTATTTGTGGTACTGATATTTAGTCCGTTTATTGTAATTAAATTTTTTAAGATATGGATATGGAGTTAAGTAAATAATGGAATTGTAAAAGTATATATACTTGTGATGTGTATATACAAATTGGTGATAACAGATGAAAATAATCATAGTTATAAAAGAAACATCTAGTATAAAACAACTTAATGAATTAGAAACCATGATCGTCAAATCAGGAATAGTAGAAACCATAACTTTTCGTAATAATGATGAATTGAAAAACGACGAAAATAAACCATACAACGAAATGACAAAAAAAGAAAAAGGAGAATTTGATGATGAATTTCCATATTCAGATTGGAATAATGGATTTCAGATAGAAAAATCACATTGGTGGAACCCACTTTCATGGTGATGGGAAATCTTAACGGTTATATTTTTCAGTGAGATTTACTGGGAATCTAACTAGGAATGAAGTAAATATTTTAATCGATGAATAGGAAACAATATGCCAATCCCGAAACGGTCAAGGAATAAAAACGGTAGGTTTCATAAAAAACGGTCAGACGCGGGAAAACCACGGCATGCCAGAGTTATTCTTGAAGCATCAAATATGGATGAAATAGAAATATAGTCTGTAGTTTTGTGCATGAGATCAGGTTACATGGATTTTCTTTGGAAGCGTGAATGTTACATATATCAAATCGCCAGGATTAACGTTTGATTTTTCTAAAAATTTTTTAATTTTGGCAGGGATTGCGATCTGACATTTTTTACCTTTTGGCATTGATATTAATGCCGTTAGGTTATCCACATCTGTTTTTTCTGTTGAATTGTTTTTTAAATCCACCATAATTTTGACCTCAAACAGTACAACAACGTACAACTATATAAAAGTTTTGTGTAAAAAAGTATTTATATCATCATGTACATGTATTGTGTGTACAACAAAGTACAACATAAATAGAATGGGAGATATAAAATATGAAAATATTAGAACACGTGACAAAAGACTGGCAAAAACCAGTAGAAATCAAAAAAAGAAATGAACTCAAAATGTCTACCCGAAAAATAGCAATCGAGTTGAAGAAACTCGCAGAAGATGGACTGCTTGAGAAAAGGAAACAGAATAACCGGTTGTTCTACCGGTTAAAAATAGAAAAGATGAAAGAGGAAAATGTAAATGTGATTAAAGACCAGTATCGAGATAAGATACCGGAAAAGAATGATCAGGACAAAATACCGGAAAAGAGTGTTCAGGATAAAATTGTGCCAGAAGTTGACACAATTTTTGATGACTTGAGAGAAGTCGTATCCGGCACACGGGAGATACTGACGGCGATCCATGAATGGAAAACGGTCGTAGTGAAACTGAAAAATGAGGTTCTCGACCTAAAAGATGAAGTCATGAAAACAGATGCGAAGATGTTTTCTGATATATTGGATAAGGAAAGAAGTGTTAAGAAAGGGATACTTTCTTAATTCTTTTTTTTTCTGTTTTTGTTTTATTGTTATAGTTATAGTTTTATTCAGTCCGTTGTAGTCTTACATTTGTCTTAATCATCTGTCATTAACACATTGAATGGGTATCTATTTTGTGCATATTTATATCCACAATTACAATCTAATAAAAATCTATTGTGTTTAACTTCGGATATAGTTCCATGCATAGATTGACCCTGTATAGTTCCTTGTTTTATTTTCGTTTCTTTCAATCTTTCACCACAAATAGGACAATTATAAAAATGACGTGTAAGAAATAAACCATGTCTGAATATAGGTTTAAATTCTTTATCATATTTTTCTTGCTCAATTCTTCTTTTTCTGAATTCTATTTCTTCTTGTTTTTTATTGAACTCTATATCTTCTAATTCTTTTTCTTTATTTCTTTTCCATTCATCTATATCAATTTTTGAAATAGACATATTTTTCTCCTTTTTTAAATAAATAGTGGTTAGTTTAGAAGTAAGTCATATTCTTTTAAATCGACTTTTTCAAACAAAGCCGATACAATATTTGACTGGTTTGTTTTCTTTGTTTCAGCAATTGTTTTTAGATGTGCATGTGCATTATCTGATAAGACTATGTTTATTGTTTTCATGTTATTACCCTAATAAGAAGTATTAGTATATAACCATTTTTGTTGGTTTTTTCGTGTATGGTTAAGTTGCCTTACAATTTCGTATTTCTTCAATCTTTTTCTTTGCTTGTTCTATTATTTCCATGGATTTATTACACACACGGCTTTACAAAAACTCGTGATTCTTAAATATGACGCACGTATTATGTCTTTATAGATAATTGATCTATCAATTGTTGGGTCTGTAATATTAGCATTGAACTCTATTATTTTTTCTTGTGATAGAAGTGATTTTCCGAAGTCAGAGGTATGAAATCTTAGTACCTCTTCGAATTTATATTCTAACAATTCAATATTATCATCGTTGGTCTCTAAATCATTCATTAGAATACCTTAAAATAAATCCCAAAAAGACCTTCGCTTTCTGATTTTACCACCAGGATTTTCTGGAAGATTTTCATACTTACCTTTGGATTTCTTGACTGCCACAATTAATCCGGTGTATGAATCTATTTTAACCCACCTGTCTATTTGTTTATTATATCTTTGATAATATCATGAAGCCATAGGATTTTCACCATACTCTATATGTTCACAGTTATTGTGTATAATGATTTCGTTTTTCACCTCCCCCCGATCATCAGGCATTTGTATATCATTCATTCAAATCAACTCTTTTTCGGTCAGTTTTGGTTTAAGGTTTCCTTGCCAGGAAATAAATCACGATACCTAATCCTAATATTCCTGCTACTAAGTAAATAGTGTCAGTTAGTTGTGTTTCCAATGTGCATTTCGTACCATCCCATATTTGTCCCGTTTGGCATGGTGTTGGTGGTGTAGATGTGGGTGTTGGAGTTGAAAATGATAGTCTGGATGTTATTTGTTTCAAATCACGTG